>Ga0114957_1004445_pt1 | contig 12093 bp, 6 predicted proteins | sample BantaG_FD_87175 | JGI IMG/M metagenome (GOLD analysis project Ga0114957, IMG submission 87175) | Marine algal microbial communities from Bantry Bay, Ireland - BantryBay_4 metaG | ecosystem: Host-associated > Algae > Red algae > Unclassified | place: Bantry Bay, Ireland | collected 2014-11-21 | reverse complement strand
GCTACGTATCGCTGCGGACAGGGGCGGGTGTCAGCCCTGCACCGGCGGCTGGGTGGCGGCTGTCACGCCGCCCCTGGGGCGCCTGGACACCATCCGTGCCTTTTTTCGCCGCTGTTCTTGCCGCGACGGCAGGCACCCGCTACGTTCTTCGTGCCCCCCCCCCTCCTTCCCCCCCCTTGCTGCCTCCTTTCACTCCGCGCCCGCCCCCCTCTCCGTTCTCTGCCTCACGTCAATGGCTGTGCCTACGTTTTGACCTTCTGGCACGCTGCTAGCGGGGACCCCGTGGCATTTTCTCCTGCAGCTCGCCGTTGGGCTGCCCGCGTCGGGGGCGACGGCATCCGTTGCGGGCGCCCCGGTTTCGGGATGGCGACGCCGTCGCCGCCGGCATTTTCGCAGTGCTCCGGTCTCTGGGTGTGGTGGTGCGGGGTGGGCGGTGGACGGCGCTGTCCTCGCTGGTGCGCGCTGGGAGCGGCTTTGTGGCGCCGGCCAGTGCTCTGCTCGGGCACGGGGACGGTCGGCGTCCCCGCTACGATTTGCGGCAGTGCCTGGTGGGCGCGGCGGCCTGCGGGTGCCGAGCGCCGGTCGCGGGCAGATGCGATGGCGTCTAGATGCACGGCAACATCCGCATCATCGTCGGCGTCATCCTCGCCGCCATCCTGTGGCTCTTCCGGCGGCTCCTGTTCGTCGACGGACGACTCGGCTTCCCCGGCACCTGCCAGCTGTGGGGCGGCCGCGGGGTGCCACGGGTCTACCGGGTCGCGGGCGAGCGGCGCCGCCCGCACCCCGTTGCCGGCCGATCTCCACCGACGGCTACGCCGGATTGGCGTCGCGCGCACGCATCGGCTGCCTGCCAACGTGGACGGCTACCTGACCGACTACTTTGAGCAGCACGCCACCGAGGTCAGCATCTACCACAAGGCGGTCGTCGCGTCGCGGGCACTGCGTGCTGTGGGGCAGGAGCCCGGCGACGAGCCCCTCCCCGGCCCGCCCAAGGAGCGCCGACCGCGTCGGCGGCGGGACAATGGCATCCCGCGAGCTGCCCCACGTTTTGAGAGCGCGGCATCGGCACGTCGACGCCGCCGTGGGGCTGCGCGCACCGCCAGTCGAGCTAACAAGGTGTCCGCCAAAGAGATTGGCGGGCTCCTCACCCGCACCTGCTTTGCGGTAGCGGGCGTCGCGGCGCGGCACGAGGCCGCCATGCAAGCGGGGGGAGTCAAGGTGGCGGCCGTCAACAACGGGCAGTGCTTTGTCATCCACGGGTCGCGCAAGCCGTGCGTCACCTGGGTGGCGACCGTGGACGGGGAGCCGCTCTTCCTCTGCTCGTGCTCCGGGCGGCGGGAGTCGGAGGCGTTCGTGGTGCAGATGAAGCTGCGCAAGTCGTCGACGTGCAAGCACGCCGCTGGCCTGCGCATTGCGCACGAAAATCTCGCGGCGGAGCTGTCCGTCGACGGCCTGCGCGCCCTCTACGCGGCCCGACCGGCGATGGCGACCGAGAGAGTGGCAGTGGCGGTTGAGCCTACCGCGTACCACGTCGCGGTATTGAGCTCGGAGGGCGCTCTCTACGCCGCAGTCGTCGATTCCGTTTGGGCGGTGGTTGAGAAGCCTGGCAAGAACGCGGTCAGCCAGGCCGTGTTTTGTCACTACCCTCCGTGCCGCTCCAAGAGCCGGCGGTGTGGACACGCCCTGACCGTCAACCCCCTCCAAGGCAACAAGGACGGCGGCGATGAGCTCATCAAGGACATGGAGAACGCCGAGGAGGTGGCCGCCGCTGAGCTGGCCGCGCGAATGGCGTCCTCGCCGTTCCGGGACGTGGACGTCCCCCGCAGGAGCCGCAACCTGCTTCCCTGCTCGGAGGAGGTGCGCCAGTGCGCGGCGTTTGGGGCTCGGGCCAAGGGCCACGACCAAGATGTGCCCGGTTGGGAGCCCGGCGACGTTCTCTACGAGCCGCACTGCATCATCCACGAGGACTCTTTGGCGCCACCCCTGGTCCACGCCAAGATGCAGAGCGCCGACCTCATCACCCTGGACGGGTTTTTGTCGGTGAGCACCGCTCACTGGACGTGCCACGCCTGCCAGGCCAGCAGCAACAAGGTGCGCTTTGACGGGTCCTCTTTGGGCCTCTTCGCCGTGTCGGGCGAGACGCTCTTCACAAGGACCTTTTTGGACGTTGCGCTGCACATCACCCTCACGACGCGCAGCAGCATTGCGGCCGCGGCGGCAGTAATGGCCTTCACCATGCACAGCAACTCGGCGCTCGGCGGCTCGGAGGTGGGTGTCGTGCGGCAGATGATCACCGCTGCCACGGAGCTGTACGCGCGGTCGCTGGTCATTCCCAGCCGCACCTACCACTGCACCAAGTGCTACTACTCCTCCAAGCGGCCGTTCACGCACGTCATCTCGGACGGACAAACGGTGGCGCCATTCAAGCGCAATACGCACCCCTTCGTCAGGGATACCTCCAACTGCCCGACCGTGCCCATCCCCATTGCAGCGGCGTGCGCGGCCAAGATTGCGGCGGTGCGGCGCGTGACGCGCAAGCGCGTCAAGGACCGGTGGAACGAGGCGACGTCAATGGCGGCCCGTGACGTGCACTGCCTGGTGCGCTTTATGCGCGCCGCTGGCGCCACTCCACCCGTCGACGACTTGAGGACGACAAGAGCGGCGGCAGCCGAGTGGGGGGCGAGCTACCTGTTCTCCTGCTTCTTTGGCCTGGGCGCCCGAACTGCTGCCGACGTGGTGAGTGACGGGGACTCAACGTCGGACGAGGAGGCCGCGAGCGGCAGTGACGGTGGCCCGGGCGCGAGCGACGACGACGCGTCGGGCGGCAGCGCCGCCGACGACGAGGCACCCCCCCCGACTGCCGATGACCCCAACGCCGTGCAGGACTGGGGTGGGAAGGCGGTGTTGCGCTGTGTGGACGGGGTGGTGGGCGCCGCCGGGGAACCAGCTGCTGTTCTGCGCGACCGGTGGGCTCACGTCCGCACGTTCTTCCGCACGTTTGTGGCCGAGCCGGTCATTGGCGTGTTTGGGTCGTGCCACGAGGCGGGGGTCAAGCGCCTGGCCCGGTCGCTCATCCGGGGTTCCAAGCAGCAGGAGTGGCTGCGGCTGACGTCGTGCATCCAGGGGGTCAACGTCGTGTGGCCGTTTTTGATGCAGGTGTCGGACCTGCTGGACGGCGACGAGCTGATGTGCCGCGCCGTGGGGGAGCTGCTGCTGTTCGCCGTCGAGACGGACCTGCACGTCGAGGACCTGTGGAACACGAAGGCGATGGCGGACTCGCTCGAGTACAAGAAGCTGTGGCAGAAGACCGACGCCAAGAAGTTCGCCGCGTGGGCCGAGCACTCCGGCTCGGCGGTGCCCAGGAGCGGGCTGCGGGCGCACCCGCTATCCTACCACCGCTCGCTGATGCAAGCGCGCGAGGTGGCAAGTGGGCACGTGTGGCCTTTTCTGGACCAGGTTCGCCCCTGCCCTCGCGATGATCCCGCCGCTGTTTTGCGACGCAGGCACAAGAAGGCGACCAAGACGCGGCGCACGGCCAAGCAGAAGAGCCGTCGGCGGGCCAAGGAGCGCAAGACAATCGGCGACGACGACTGCCGCCACGCCTTCCGCAAGTCGGCTGTGTTTGCGCCGGGGGTGGTCAGCTTTTTGTGCAGCTGCGGCGTTTTGCTCGGCTTCGAGGTCCTGGAGCAGGTTGAGAGCCCGGCATGCATCGTGTCTACGCTGGCCGCCAGGTTCCCGCTGCTGCCGTACGTGGTGTACTTCGATACGGCATGCCAAGCCGCGCGCAACGCCACCCGCCGGCTGCCCTGGCTCGTGCGGATGTCGGGCACCACGTGGGCGCTCGACCGCTTCCACGCGGCCGCTCACGTGTGCTCCCCCATTTTCGACGCCAACATGTACCCGAACCGGTCGACGAGCCACAAGACCTCGGCCGCCGAGAACCGCCACTCCTTGAACAAGCCGTTGAAGAACCACCTGTCCTACTTGGGGCAGGACCGGTTTGTGGTGCAGATGCGTCTGCATGGCGCGTTCAACAACCTGCGGATAAAGTACCGGCGCCGGCTGTCGCGCAGCGGAAAGACCCTGGCGGAGGTGGGGCACCGGCCGCTCTCGCCGTTCTTTCACAACTTCTGCGTGGACCACTGCGAGAAGGGCCCCTGCCCATGCCGCATCCCGTTTTCCGACCCGGCCCCGCCCACGCCGCCGTCCAGCTCTTCCTCCTCATCGAGCGACGCGAACACGAGCGGCTTGTCGACGCCGTCGTGGCATAGCGACGAGTGGGGGACAACAAGCAGCAGTGGCAGCGGCAGCCGGACGAGCAGCAGCACCCGCGCTGAGAGGGAGAGCAGCATGGAAGTGACCACCGGCAGCGCCGGCCCAGAGGAGCCATGACGGGCTGGGGGGGTGGACTAGAGGGGACCGCATTGCAGTATATACGTTCTCATTTATCCTTTTCCTTGCTTCCCACTAGCGCTGAGAGCAGACTGGACACAGGTCGTGAACAGCCCGCCAAAAACACTTGCCACGCCAATATGCGCACATATCTCCTCCCCCGACGAGTCCTACGCGCGCGCCAGGCCAAACGCGTATTGCCCAACCAGTCACCCGTTCTCACATCACAGCGGCCGCTCACACCAGAGCCCTTGTACAAGTCTGCTCCCTTCCCATGCCAGCACGCTCACCACCGAGCCCATGCCACAGCAGCCGACCCATCTCTCGGTCGATGCCCATTCGACTGTCCCCCCAGGTTGAGCACCCCGACACTCCCCCGCTCACATGACCATCCACGCCGACCTACTGCGGCCCCACCGAAAAGAGCATCCATAACCAAGGCTGACGCACAAGCACACGCCAGTCGCCCTCCCGTCGCCGCCCATGGCGACACACCCAGAAGAGCAGGATCCCTGTCGATGACCGCCCGCCCCCTTGCCTGAAAAGAAAACAAGGGTATACTGCAGGACCTCCGCTCCGACTGCAGGTGCCGAGACCGGACCAAGAAAAGTAGCGACGGACAAGCGGATGGGAGGGGCGCCCTCGAGTTGTCAACATACCAAGACTGGAAAACGGGACACGCGCAGACACCGCCAGTGCCTACGGGCACCACATACCCAAAATAAGACGCATGGAACAGAAGAACACGCACCAGCAGACTGGTCCAGAGTGTGTCCGCCGTCCCCGCTTCTGGCCGTTGCGCAACAATCCGGGTACACGCGGGGGTCTCAGGGGGGGGTAAGAGCACCTGAGCAAGCCGCGAGGAAGAGGAAAGCTGGATCGACCAAGCGCGACTGTCCTGTGATTTGAGGGACTACTTTTATATTTCGTCGGACTTGATGCATGATTTGTTTTCTGATTCCAGACTTTGGTGATGCGGGACATCCCGTTCTTCCTGTGGATTGGTGGAGGTGAGCTGTCAGGCGCTGTCATTTCGAACTGTAGCCTCCGCTATCGGTCTCCAATAAAACTGCAGAATTGGTGGATCGGTCTGCTGCGCATCTTTTGAGCTCGCCTGGCTGCCTATTCTCTCCTCAGCTTCCACCTCAGCGCCCCTGCCTGCCATGAGTGACGTTGCCTTTTGCGGGAGTCATAGCCATGCGGAGTATTGTTCCCAGGTGATGACAGTGGTGGCAGTTCCGTATCCAGGTGGAGCGCTTGCGGGGTCCTCTTCCATGCCGCTTTGCCCCGCGGCTATGCCGCCACCGCGCGAGACACGGCTCTGCTGCTTTGATTGCGGTGCCGGATGCGCTGATCACTGGCGGCGATGCAGGCGCTGGTGTATCTCCGAACGGGTTGTGCGACCAGCACCCTTGTTTCCCAACTCTTGCCGGCTTGCAACTGCCGCGCCGCCATTAGCGTGTCATTGAATACTGCCAGCGACGACTCTTCAGTAAAAAAAGGCTGTAGTTCTGAGTAGCGGGCACATAGGTGCGACATGCTGACCTACCAGCGCCTCTATACAGCAACCCAGTAGCGCTCACTATGCCACCACTGGCAAGCACTCTGTTCATCAACCATACAGATAGCCGCATGCCAGGATTCCGTGCCGCATGCATACCGTTTGACCACAGGACTCTGTTCTGGAGAGGTGCTCACATAAGCTGCTGCTCACAGAGTATGGCACGGTGGCTGCCCTGATACTACTAAGCTCCCTTGCGGCGTGCCGTGACGAGTTCGTTCGGTGACGGGCTGCAGTGTGCGGTACTGCTGACTGCGAGAAAGGCAATACTGAACTGTTCCATACATTGGCTGACCCTTCGAGACGAAGAGTGATGCCGTAGAAGGGAAGCTTTGATGACCTTCACCGGGTCCTTCTGTACGGCGAGTGGTGAGGATATGAGGGCATGCAGTCGAGAGTGAACATGCAGTGTCGACCAATGCATGCCTCTTATGAAAACGTTTGCGGAGGACAGTGTGCGCACATGGATGTATACTGAGCGGTCCCCTCCCAACGAAACGTGCGCCCTCCATCCCGACACATACACGTGTGGTATCGCACGGAGGCAATGGCATCTGCCGCAGGGTTTGACTGCTGGCTGTCAGACATGCGTCGCGCTCGGAGAAAATGGCTGCATTGAAACGTGGGACGCAGACCACCTCGTCGCTTGTCTATCGGTGCCGGTTGTTCCAGAAGGCACCTGGTGACGTGTGTGAGTGAGAAGGGCAAACACAGCACCGACTGAGCAGTGCACGGCCACTGAGAATCGCTGTGGATGGCAGGCACGATGAGCCGCACAAGTATCTCAGAGCGGGACGGCTATCAGCCTGGGGCATGTAGGGCAGCGAGGTGCCCATCCCGGGTCGTCCCGCTTCACGCCGCCGCCATCTGTGCTGCCCAGCCCCGACCTCTGACGCGGGTCGGAGTGACTGGAGACGCAGGAAGCTACATGACCTTTTGATACCTAGGCCCCTGAGGCATTCTCCTGGCCGGCCGCATGTCGGCTGGCAGCTGTTTCAGAGACGCGTGACTCGCAAAAGAAGCGTCTGGCGGGGTACAGGCACACACCGGCGGCATTGCGACAGCCAGCTGGACCTATAATTATATAAATCCGGTCCATGCCGTGGACTGGTGATCTACCGAAAAGGAAGCCATTGCAACGAGTGGCTCACAAGCTTCCACTCCGACGCTCGCACGCGTCACCCACAGAGGACAGCGCTCCATCCATTGTACGTGAGGGCCTTCGGTAGACACGCAGGCCTGAGTCGTGTCACACATCGAAACAAGGATCCGACGCGAACTGCGTGGCGGGCGTCTGACAGCATGTTCCTGTCTCACTGCGTACGTGGCCACTGCAAGGACTGACCTGAAAATAGACCCAGGCCAGCACGGGACAAAATTCCCTGCATTTTGCATCCAAAGCCAACTAAATGCACCCTCAATGAGTCTTCCTTCTTCCCTCCCGGATGCTCTGTCGCTCTTCACCCCCCCCCCCAGTGACCCCAACGCTACCCGGTTCGCTACGCAGTGGCCAACAGAGGGCACGGCGGAAACACTCCGGACAGGTCTGGTACAGCGGGTTCTTCTGTTCCCTGTCGCTTTTTTTCTGCACGGTGCCCGCATGTCCTGGCTATGGCCAGGGGCGCCTTTCACCAGCATCTGTACGTTGGGCGTGGTAGATGTGCCCTGGGCACCCCTCCCCTACTCCAGCCCCCCACATTGCCCCCCCCCCTCCCGTTCATCATCAGAGGGAGTGAGCGCCCCCCCCGACATGGTCTCTGAGGGGGCCGCGGGGACGGCTGGGTGTCTCCAGCTGCTGCAGAGGGCTCGATGGGGGTGCCATGGGCCTTTTGAATGCGGAAAGTTTTGGGAGGCAGGAACGTCGGTCGGCGACGCCTGCCCAGTCCAGTGGGCGGCAGCGGCACCTCGGCCGAGCGGTGGCCTGTCGCCTGCGTCCCCCCGCCGCTGTGGCACTGGGGGCGTCCCACCGTGCGCCACCACCGCTGGCAACCACTGGGGGGTATTGACCGCGCCGTCGTATGAGTGGCGGCGGCCACCTCGGCGACTCATAGCCGCTGCTGCCGACGAGGGCCTCACTACTAACCATTCATAAGGGGGGCCGCTGGTTCTTTTTTGGCCATCTGTTTGATGGTGGAGCTGTGCTTGGCGGGGACGAAGCCTTTCGGCCCTGGGCACGCATCGGGCAGTTTGGGTGGGATAGGGGTGGAGGAGACGGACCAGGTGTGGAGTTGACGACTCGTGGAGGACTAGGGGCAGGGCCCGCGCATGAAAGAGAAGTGGGGAACAACACAGACAGATACAAAGCTTTCAAAAAGAGATACAACGGTCCCTGCCATCACTCAAGGACCTTCTCCACCGACTCACTATCTTTGGCCCCCTTCTTATCTTGAGCGCCATGTCGTGCCTGCCGGTATCGTCGGCCATTGACAAAGATATTGTGCACCATCGCCAGCCGTACAGGGTCACCGAAGCTGCCACGCAAGCAGGGGCCGTTGGAGTGGGCGACGTGGAAGATGCGAGCAAAAGCAAACGCACCGCAATTGTAGGTGCACGACTGCTTGGGGATCTTGACGGTATTCTTGTGGAACGCGAGCTGCGGCGGCCGCCCCTCGTTGGCGCGGCCGTCCGTGTCGCGCATCATGCGACCGAACAGCTTTAGTCGGTTCAACACCGTCGGCATTGCCGCGTTGGTGATCTCCAACCCCGGCAAGGAATCGTAGATGTTGACCTTGTGGTCGACCACGTCGACGACGGCGGATATCCAGTGCCGCTGCTTGATGTTGATCACCATCCCGTACTGCGTCGCGGTGCAGGCGGCTGCCGAGCGCGCGATGCGCTTGATGTTGATTGTTGCGTCGGCGGCTCCGACGTCGTAGTCCGTCTGGCCAATGAACGAGGAGGCCTGTTGGCACAGGAGGGGGTAGAACGTGCTGTTGTTGCTGCCGCACCACTCCCGCAGGATGACCGCGTTGCCGTCAATGATGGCATCCGTCATGAAAGTGGGCGACAGCGCCCGGCGGATGTCGCTGCTAAAGACGGGGCAGTAAGGCAGCTTCTCCGCAGCGCCGGCAAGCGTCTCGGGGTTGAGCACCTCCTCGTCGACTTTGAGGTCCATCAAACTGGACAAGACCTCCTCCTGCACGTCCGCCACGTCTGCACCAGTAGTCAGGTCCATCGCCGTCCCGACCGCGGGCAGCTTCGACACCGCCGCGACAAAATCGACATTGACCGCCAGGGCGGCCTTCACAGCCACGGCCTCGTGCATCCGCTGCATGTCCGCGATGGTGCTGGACGTCATGTAGAATGTGGGGTCCGTCTGCACGGTCGAGCGGACCTCGAGGCAAAACGCTGACGGCTGCTCAACGTTGATGGACGACACGCTCTGCATCCCCACCTTGAGCAGGCATTCCGCCACCTTCAGCTGCTCCACGCTGATCATCGTGTAGATGTTGGCCTGCGCCGCCACGACAATCTCGTACTCGGGGGCGGTGAGCAGGCACAGCTTGAAGTCGTACTTGGCGGCGGCGTTGAGATGGTGCGGCTTCCAGTCCTTGCTGAACGTGGCGTGCGACATGGCGACCATGGACGAACAAGACGCCGAGATGCTCGGTAGCATGGCCGAGCGCTCCCGCACGACGGAGAACTGCTTGACGTTCTTGCGGACGTTGTCGAGCTGCTCCAGCGTGTTCACGTCGTACACGTGGACGTTGGCGAGCTCCGTGGAGACGTACGAGACCGTGTCCGTCGGGTTGTCCCTGCCGTTGTTGGTCGCCGCCGCCGAGGTCGCGTGCACCACGCGAGCGCACGACGGGCCGGCAGCGGGCTTGTTCACCCTCTTGGCCACGTCCACGCCGTCCGTCACGCCCTTCCCTCCCGCGCCCGAGCGCTTAGACTGGGGCGTTGGTGGGCGGCCTCCCCCTCCGCCGTTGGCTTCCTCGTCGTTCTTGACGTCGCGCGGGTGCCGCTTCTTTCGCGCCTTCTTGTCCGCGGACCGCCCCGCGGCCGCTCCATGAGCCGCGCCCTTGGCGCCTGTCGAGCCCTTAGCCGCGCCCGGTGACGCCCCGCCTTTCGGCTTGGCGCCGACCTTGAGCAGCCCCTCCTCAATCTGCTTCTGTTGCAGAGCTGCACGTTTCCGGGCAGCGTGCATGGCCGCCAGCAGTCCTTGTGCATGCGCGCGGGAGCCGTCATTCCCGTCTTGGGTTACCCCCACCTGGCTCCTTGCGTGTCCCGCTGCCACGCCACCAACAGCCCCATCACCGCAATCGCTGCCATCGATGCCTGCGCCGCTGGCACTCCCAACACCGTCGCCACTCGCACCGTCGCCGTCCTCGGTGTTTGTGTCCTCGCCGCCCTTCTTGTCCATGCGGTCGCCGCCGCCGGCGCCGGTGTTGTCGTCTTTGTCCAAGCCACTGCCGTCGCCGGTGTCCATGCTGCTGTCGGTGCCCCCCGTCGCGCCGCCGGAGCCCTCCTCGTCACTCTCGGAGGATGCAGACGACCCGCCGTCGTCGACCGCGCCCGTGCGGCCCGCCGCGCGCAACGCCTTGGCCTTGGCAATAATGGTGTCGATGTGGCGCTTCGCCACCGCGCACTTGTCGAAGAGCACCAAGAAGGCGGCAACCCAGGCGCCTCGCTTGGAGCCCCGCCGAGGCCACGGCACGTCAAGCGTGTAGATCTCGGACTTTGTCTGGGACATGTCCAGCCGTCGGCCCGTCACAGGCACGAGGGCGCACGGCACCTTGACGCGGAGCGGGGCGGGCGTCGGGCGGCCACCGCCTGTCGCTGCGCGTGGCCACCAGGGGAGCACGTTGACAATCGTTGCCGACTTGTTGCTCGACACGCCATAATCGATGCAAACGACCAGCCGCACGTCCGTCACGCAGTCCCTCAGCGCGCCCATGACGGCGGGCGACTCGTCAAAAAGGCGGCGGAGCGCGTCAGTCGCCAGGTCGGAGGGGATGTGCTCATCGGGTCTGCCGGACGCCGGTGGCGATCCAGACCGCGGGCCAGCCGCGGAAGGCACCTCGAGGGCCGTCGTAGAGGCCCGTACGTCTCCCATCGCCCTGTCACCACGTCCGTCGTCACCAGCCACATGAGAACCACATTCTGCACCACCGCTGGTGCGAGCATCGTCCCCACCAGAGAACACACCCCCCACCCCATCAGCACCTGCACCTTCCACCCCCGGCGCCGCCACCCCTTCCATCTGGGCCCCCTCACCGCCCCCCCCACCACCGGGTGTTACCTTGTCGTCCCCGTCGAGCTGTTGGAAGTCCGATCGAGCCCGGGACTTGGAGTCCGAAACGCCCATCGGGCCGTCGCCTGCAGCCGTCGACTGCGCGGGGTCAGCCGCTACCTCGGCGACGCTCACCGCGCGCCGCTTGCGGGCGTACGCCAGGCGTTCCGTCGCAAACAGCATACTCGACTCGGCGTGGATGAAGTTGTACAAGCACGTCAAAACGTGCATGGCGCCGTCGTCGGCGAGCACAGCATCGTCCAGGAGCGGCAGCCACTCCGCACCGTCCCGCGTGGACCCCGACAAGTGCAGATGCACGCGCATGGACGGGCACAGGCCCTGCAGCATCAGCACCAACCGGTAGAGCTCCGTCACGACATCCACCACCTTGTCGGGCAAGCCAGGATTCCCCGTGACGAGACGGAGAATCGACTCCAGGTCCCCCAGGTCCGGCGGCCGTTGAGCGACCCAGGTCTTCGGCTTTGGAGCCCGCTTCTTGGAGCTTCCGCGCCCCATGCCGAAAGGGACCCGCCCACCACAGGGTCCCCACAGGCGACCGAGCACGCAAGCGCAGCAACCAGGGAAGACGGGGGTCCGCCGTCGTCGGTGCTGCCCCTGGCAGCCGCAGGAGGTTGGGCGGCACCGGCGCAACCGTGGATGGTGCCGGGGGTGCGGGAGGCCGCGGGTCGAGGCAGGCCCACGGGAGGTGAGCAGGGCGGCGAGGCAGGCAGGCGCGGGGCCGAAGCAACCCGCAGCAGCCTGCGGACGGGGGGCCTGCCCCCGATCAGCGACGGGGTGGGGGGGGGGGGGGGGGGGGGAGGGGCCCCCCGCCGGGCAAAGCGCCCCACGGGGCACCGCGAGGAGCGGGGGGGGGGGGGGGGGGGGGGGCGCAGCCCCGGACGCCGCG
>Ga0114957_1004442_pt1 | contig 12101 bp, 6 predicted proteins | sample BantaG_FD_87175 | JGI IMG/M metagenome (GOLD analysis project Ga0114957, IMG submission 87175) | Marine algal microbial communities from Bantry Bay, Ireland - BantryBay_4 metaG | ecosystem: Host-associated > Algae > Red algae > Unclassified | place: Bantry Bay, Ireland | collected 2014-11-21 | reverse complement strand
GATGGTCAACATTTTGGGTTTGCTGGAGAGCGAAGAAAATATTTTAAATCCATCGTAGACTTGAGTAGTTTTCAAGGAGAAGAGGTTATGATCCGTTTTCGATTTACAAGTGATGATTCAGGTGCAGATAACGGTTGGTATCTTGACAATATTCAATTGTTTGGTGATTTTCATTCTATTACAAATAGTGCATGTGTCTCTTCTGATTTAAATGAGAATATTTGCGATGAAGTGACAACGGTGGTATTCGGAGAACCGGCACCAGTTTCTAATCAAAATATTGATGATCCAATTGGCGTTTCTATTTTTCCAAACCCATCTGATGGGAAGATTTTTGTAAAAATAGAAAATCATAACCTGCCTACCAGACAGGCAGGCAATACTGCTACATCTTTAAAATTAGTTGGACTTGATGGACGTTTGTTGAAAAACAAAGAGGTTGGTTTTTCTAATGGTTTAATTGATTTTGATTTATCAGAATTTCCAAATGGAATTTATTTATTGCAAGTACAAACGGAAAATACACAGGTAGTGAAGAAGTTGATTTTACAAGAATAAAATTGTTGTTATACGTTGGGCGTTAAAGTTTTAATGTCGCACAGCAATGTCCAACGTATAACAATATCTTAAACTTTATTTTTTAATGTGAATGTATTGTTATGTTAAAATGTTTTCAAACTAATTAAGAGATATAGAAAATCACGAAATGTATTTTCAAGACCATCAAACCCATAAAAAAATTATATTTTTGATTTGTGAAAATAAAAAACCTTCTCATACTTATCGGCATTTTTGGAGCTATCCAATTTTTGATTTTAACTACCTATGCAATGTTCATTTATTCAGGTGGGACAATTCATAATCATGAACTTGAACAGTATTCTTTTTGGACAAATTATTTTAGTGACCTAGGTCGTACCCATACTTTTAATGGAACGCCTAATTGGGATTGCCACTATATATTTAAAACTACGATTACCATTGCAGGTATATGTATCATGCTTTTTTTTAGTACACTCATTTCTTTTTTTCAAGATCCATTCACAAAATTTTTAGCAGGGTTTGCCACTTTCTTCGGAGTGATTGCAGGAGCATGTTATATTGGTTTGGCTTGGACGCCTTATAATGTATATTTTTATGAGCATCGCTATTTTGTCCAAGCAGGTTTTATTGCATTTTTATTGATGAGTATGTTCTATGCTGCTGCTATTTTTCAAGATGAGAAATATCCAAATAAATATGGTTGGGCGTTTGTGATATTTATGTTTATTCTTTTCCCACAAATATTAATTATGATTTATGGACCACGCTCATGGAGTTCACCAGAGGCATTGTTTCTCCAAGCTACGAGTCAAAAAGTAGTGGTATATTCTGAGATATTATGTCTGCTATATCAAGCAATAGGATTGTGGAGGGTTAATAAAAAAAGAAGAGGTCATATTGAAAATATAGTCTAATTTTTGAAAATAGAATTTGTCTTTTATCAGTTATTTATAGTTTCTGTTTTTTACTAACTTTGATAGAACTAAATTCTAGAAAAAATAATAATTATAAGAAAGCAAAAATAGGTTCTAGATGAAATCATTTGTCGAATAAAGTCACGACTTGGAAAGTCGTATTACTTACTATCTAAGTCGAATACCATCGCGACTCAGAGAGTCACGTTACTTTAAATGACCAAATGATTCCACTTAGAATCCAAAAATAAATATTTATGAAAAAGAATAACCTTTACACTTTTATTTTCAATTTCCGTGTTTTTATTGTTATTGTTTTTTTGTTAAGTGCGAATACCATTTTTGCACAACCATCAAAACAATATTATGGATGTAAAGCAGCTCATCATTTACATCAACACAAAGCACCAGTTCTTTCTCCTCAGGATCAACTTAATTTAGCCAAAAGTAATGAGCGAAGTGATACTATTGATATTGTCCATTACAATATCAATTTAGATTTTACAGCTTTTGCGGAAGCGACTATTTCGGGATTTACGGAGATTTCTATGGTATCAAAAATGAATAATGTCAATTCCATCACTTTAGATTTATTACAATTCAATATAGATTCTATAGAAGCTCAAGGTCAACTTCTGACTTATACTTATGATGGAGATCTCTTGACAGTTCAGCTTCCTACATCTTTGAATATTGAAGAGACTTTAGATTTTTCTGTTCATTATAGTGGTCAACCTACGCCTGCATCATCAGGATTTGGAGGATTGGTTTTTCAGGATGGGATTGCGTACAACTTAGGAATAGGATTAGGAGCAACACCATATAATTATGGACGAGGATGGTTTCCTTGTTTTGATACATTTGTGGAACGTTCCACTTTTGAAATGAATATTATTTCTAATGACAATCGTCGAGCCTATTGTATTGGAACATTTATGGGAGAAACAGATTTGGGAAATGGAGCAGTAATGCGGAGTTATGAGTTGAATCAAGAGATTCCTACTTATTTAGCGGGTATCGCTGTAGGAAATTTTGATAGTTGGCAAATGACCCATACGGGTGCTTACGGAGATGTTCCTTTGGAAATTTTGGCGAAGCCTAGTAATCTAACACAGGTGGTTAATAATTTTCATTATTTGGATGAATCAGTTGATGCATTGGAAAATTGGTGGGGACAATATCCTTGGGAAAGAGTAGGATTTGTAATGACTGGAAATGGTGCGATGGAGCATCCTACAAATACAGCATTCAGATTGAGTTTGGCACTTAATGGTCCTTTTGATGTGAGTAACGAAGTGATGATTCATGAATTGGGACATCATTGGTGGGGGAATGTTGTAACGCTTAATGGGCCACAAAATATGTGGATTAAAGAAGGTGGGGCGGAATACAGTTCGTTTTTATTTTATGAATATGTTTTTGATAAAAACGAATTTCAACGAGTCGTTAAAGATAACAACATATTGGTTTTGGAAGAAGCTCACTTAAATGATGATGGCTATCAAGCTTTATCACCTATGCCTTACGACCAAACTTATGGAACACACACTTATCAAAAAGGAGCGTTAGTTTTTCATAATATGAGAGGATATTTAGGAGACTCTTTATATAAAGTTGGGACAAGATCGGTATTGGAAGAGTTTGCTTATAGTGCGATAAGTGCCGAACAATTTCGAGATCAATTAACACTTGCAACGGGTGTAGATATGAATCCATTTTTTGATGCTTGGATTTTTGCTCCTGGTTATTCTACGTTTGAATTAGATGATATGACAGTAACACCTCAAGGAAATGATTTTGAAATAACCCTTGATATCCAACAGAAATTATTAGCAGCACCTGCTTTTCATCAAGCTGTACCGGTGTCGGTTTCTTTTGTGGATGACAATTATAATTTCCATCATGATCAAGTGATGGTTTCTGGAGAAAATAGTAGTGTGACTTTAACTGTTCCTTTTGAACCAACTTCTATTTATATGAACGGAGAGCATGAATTAAACCTTGCAGTAATTGGTGCACATAAGTTTATTTCTGAAACTGGGTCTGCTCAAATGGGATATGGAGGTATTGGTGTAAATGTCTCAGCTATTCAAGATTCTGTCTTTTTGAGATTGGATGAATATCGAGTGGCTCCTGATCCATCTCCAACAAATATTTATAATGCAAGACTTTCGGAAAGCCGATACTTTAGAGTAAGTGGTGTAGAAAAAGATGGTTTTGTAGCAAGAGGATCTATAACGGTTAATGGCCAAAATCCTTGGAATATTGATTATGATTTGATTAGTGAGACTGAAGATAGTTTAGTGGTATTGTACCGTGCAAATCCTACCGATGACTGGGAAGAATATGCTGATTATGAAGTGAATACGATTGGATCTTCTTCCAATGGTTTGGCAATAGTTTATTTGGAACCCTTGGCTATGGGAGAGTACACACTAGCGAATGCAGATATACCTCCAATGGTTGCTAATGAAAATGTATTGTTAGAAAAAACAGATTGGACTATTTTTCCAAACCCTGCTGCTGAACAAATGTCGGTTAGTGGAAAAATTAAAGAAGATGGAACGTATAATTTAATGATGTTTGATTTGACTGGGAAAGATATTTTTAGAAAAAAATTAGTTGTCGCAAATGGCGAGTTTTTATCATCCTTTAATGTGAAGAATTTACCGAATGGAATTTATGTGGTGAAGATTACGGATGAATTTGGTGAAACTTTAGATAGCCAAAATGTAGAAGTCTTGAAGTAATGATTAATGATTAATCATTATTTTTGAATGGAGTGTGTAACAAATCTGTTGTTGAATGACTACCGATTTTTTACACACTCATTTGAAATTCGTTTTATCATTGGGAGATCATCCAAAAAAAAGAAGAGGAAGCCAAATGAATGACTTCCTCTTTTATAATTATAGGAAAAGAAATAATTTAAACTTGTAAGTTTATTTCAATCCTTCCTAACAATTAGTCTACGTCAGCAATTACAAGAACTGCAGTTTTCAAATAATCAGTACCACCTCTACCTACGGCAAGGCTTCCTTCAGCATTCGATGCACCTGTAAGTGTTAGCGTGATCATTTTGGTACCATCAGCAACATCATCAGTAAGTATCTCTATGTCAAGAGAGACTCGATCGAAATTTTGAAAATCTGTATCTTTAGTTTCTAATGTAATTGAACCTGCATTAGTGATGTTATAATCAACACCAGCAGTTGCATTTCCAGAAACGTCATAAGTAATATTAATATCACTTAAAGTTCCAGTAGGGCATTCAATAGAAAAACTTGCCATTCCAGAAGTTTCATCAACAAACATTGTGTCTAAAACAGCTTCATTACTTTCATTAACATCGAAAGCAACATAACCAGGCAATTCTTCTAAATCGAAGTAATCTTCAACATCATAGTCATTACCACAAGATGCTAAGACCAAAGCTCCGAATAAAAAGAATGCAATATTTTTTAAATTAAATTTCATAATTTTTCTTGTTTTAAATTTTTGCCCGAAGGCAAATCATTAATTACAAATTAGATTAATTCTCAAACCACATTGGAGTATCCGTAGGTGGGTTAGCAGGAGTATTTTCATTCGCAGCTACCTCATTTGGAGCGTAGTTAAAACGCTTCAAGTAAGTTGAAATAGAAGCCCCAGGAACAGGTAACAATTCTGGCACCTTAGTTCTTCTTACTGTATTCCAAGCTACTATAGGACGGAAGAATGACTCTAAATATAACTGCTCATATACCATATTCAAATCAGCAGTACCCATAGTTGCAATAAATGCATCAATGTCAGCTTGAGCAATAGTAGCTGTTGCATTAGGAATGTCTCCACCCCAGAATTGACAGATATGGTTGATACCTTGTTCGAAATTAGCTTGAGCATCTTCAGAAGTAGCACCTTTAAGTGCTAACTCAGCTCTGTAAAAACTAACCTCTGCAGGTAAAAACATAATATGTGGCATATTATTTCTAACTACGTTATTAGAAACATGTGCTTTAGAACCAGGAGCTCCAAAAACAGCTTCTCCTATATCAGAACCTCCGTTACCATCTGGATCGTAAATCATTACGTCAAAACGAGGGTCACCATTTTGGTTGAATAAATCATAAGATACAGTAGAAGGAGAGTAAACACCAGCAACCTCATTAGTACCACCAAAGAAATTAGTGATAAGTCGTTGCCATCCATTAGCTTCAGCTGAATTATCAGCATATCTAATCATAGCCGCTTGACTATTATCATCAATCAAAGGTTGAGTCAAAATTTTACTGATTTCACTATCAATAGAGGTATCTTTATTTCGAATCATCATTGCAATTCGAAGTTTTAAAGAGTTAGCCCATCTTCTCCAGTTATCCATATCTCCACCATAGATCATATCTCCAATAGAAACGTCAATAACATCAGCTGGCATTGCATCAATCAATGCAATAGCTTCATCTAAAATAGTTAAACATCCACGGAAAATATCTTCTTGTCTATCAAACATTGGAGAAGGAAAAGCTGCTCCATCTAGTGCTTGAGAAAAAGGGACATCTTCCCAAAGTGAAGATAACTCGAAGAAACATTTCGCTTTCATTACCTTAGCAATTGCAGCAATATTATTACTTCCAGCACCTGCGTCTAGAGCATCTTGCTCTACTAGTACAAGGTTACCTAATACTTGAGTGTAGTACATACTCCATGTATTACCAGTCAAAAAGATAGAAGTATTACCTCTACGAGGACTATTAAAACATGATCCAATATGTTGAGGAACATCCATAGTTCTTGTTCCTAATTCAGTTACGTGTCGAGCAGAGTATTGAACAAATACATACGGAAGAACCGCATTTGGATCTGCTGAAGTTGCTACTAATGGGTTGGTGTTGATATCCAATGCATCATCACAAGAAGTGGACACCGCCGTCATCAGTAGAATTAAAGAAAATATCTTTAAAAATTTCATAATTTTTCTTGTTTTAAATTATTAGAAAGTCAATTTTAAGTTCACACCCATACTTCTAGTTGCAGATACGTTAGAACGCTCTACACCCCATCCGTCAGAACCTGAACCAAATAAGTTAGTTTCAGGATCAATATGTGGAACTTCTGACCAAAGTAAAGCAACGTTTCTTGCCTCTAATCCTACTTGAAGTCCTTTAACAAAAGATTCTCCAAGGATAGACTTTGGTAAATTATAATTAACTGATATCTCTCTTAATTTCACAAAAGAAGCATCAAAAATATAAGGTTCAGCTATAGAGTTATCATTAACTGATCCCCAGAAATGTTGTGCATTTTCTAGAGGAATATCATTTTGTCGGAATGTTCCATCGCCATTGGCAATTACTCCATCTCTATCAATAAAAGTACCTTCTCTGTTTTGAGCAGTCTCTATTGCCAATCCACCAGTTTGTAGTGCTTCAACAGTAGATGTTTTCATTACACCACCTGATCTCCAATCCACAGTAAACGATACATCAAAGTCAAAAATTTGGAAGGAGTTAACAAATCCCATATTGAAATCAGGTAAAACAGAACCCATTGGTCTAGCCTCTCCAGCTAGTCTTGTTCCGTTTGTAGGATTGATAACTGGACGGCCAAAAGTAGGACTTCCTGCTAAAGTATCTCTTAAGAAAGGAACTGCTAATAATTCAATTCCACCACCAGCTACTGCAACTACCTGTACAGAGTTGAATGCACTTGACAATAATACTCGATCAACACCTTCTGCTAACTCTTTAACTTTAGTTTCTGCAGAAGAGAAATTGATTGATGTATTCCATCGGAAGTTTTTCTTAAGAATAGGAGTAGCATCAATAGTGAACTCAAATCCTTCAGTATCTACTCGACCAACATTTGTTCTGAATGAACCAAAACCAGTAGTTTGTGGAATAGGTAAAGCCAAAATTTGATCTCTGTTTTGAGTATTAAAGTAAGATACATCTATACCTAATCTGTAGTCAAAGAATTTTAACTCAGCTCCAATCTCAAAACTGTTTTGACGCTCAGGTACTAGACCATCAGGAGGAATAACATTTCCTTTAGAGAATGCTAATCTTCCATCAAATGGGAAGTTTACATTCAATCCATATTGTCCAAATGCAGTTGCAATAGGGAAGAAGTTAAAATCTAATTGGTAAGGGCCTGTATCATTTCCTACCTGTGCATAACTTGTTCTTAATTTACCATAAGAGAATACATTGTTGGTTAAGTCCAATGCATCAGAAAATACAAATGCTAAACTTGCAGATGGATAGAAATAAGAGTTATTATCCAAAGGTAAAGTTGAAGACCAGTCATTACGTCCAGTCAATGTCAACGTCAAATATTCTTTGTATGATAAATCAACAGAAGCGTATGCTCCAAATAATACTTGCTCAGAAAATGTTCTACCAGAAACATTTGTAGCCGAGTTACCAGGGCTAAATAATTCTGCTACCAAAAGATCTGTAGAAGCTAAAGATTCACTTGAGATTTCTCTTTTGTTATAGTTAAATCCACCAAGAATGCTTACTCCAAAATCATCATTTACATCTACTTTATAGTTACCAATGATGTCAGTATTTAACTGAGTACTATTAATGTTTTGAACATTATAAGTACCTGTTATTCTTTGAGCAGTTCCTTTTCTATTAGATAAGAAACGGTTATCCTGATCAAAATCATAACCTACTTTTCCAGTAAAGCTAAGGTTTTTGATAGGCGTGTAAGTCATTTGAAAATTGGTCAATAATCGAGCATCCTCTCTATCATTTTTATTTTCATTTCTGATCCAGTAAGGATTATTAGAAGTAGGAGTAGCCGTGTTAATTTGGTTACCTAACTCATCAATCCATGGTAAGAATACTTTTTGATCTAAGTTACTACTAAATGAAGCGTAGCTAATGATATTAGGATCATTGGCACCAGCAGCAGCAGTACCTATCGTATTAGTGTTGATAAATTGAACACCAAATCGACTTCTTAATTTATCACTATGTCTAACACCTGCATTCAAAGAAACAGTATATCTGTCTAAAGATGTTCCAGGGATTACACCAGTTTGGTTCAAAGCACCTAAACTTAAACGGTAGTCCATTCTATCATCTCCATCAGAAATTGAGAAGTTATTGATAAAAGTATTACCTGGCTCAAAGAAATCATTGATACCATTATTATCAACTTTTTGCAATGGACCAGTTTCTCCAGTTACAGGTAAGTAGTTAACAGTTTGTCCAACATTACGAGGACCCCAATCAAAACCTACAGAACTAGAATCATATTTAAATCCTGACCCCATTGCATAATCTGACTGATAATTTGGAGTAACCATTAAACGATCTTGACGGTAAGAAGAGTTAACTTCTACTCTTGCATTTCCATCTTTACTCGCTTTACCTTTTTTGGTAGTTACGATGATTGCTCCTGAAGCAGCTCTTGATCCATAAAGTGCAGTTGCAGCAGCACCTTTAAGAACACTAATAGTTTCAATATCATCAGGGTTTACTACTGAAGCACCATTACCAAAATCACGGTTACCAGAGATTCTAGAACCTGTAACAAATTGATTGTCATTAAATGGCATTCCATCAATAACCCATAATGGATTATTACGACCACTTAAAGAAGTAGCACCACGAATAATAATTTTTGAAGATCCTCCAAGGTTACCACCAGTGTTACTTACTTGTACACCTGTCACTTTACCTTGAAGTGCATTTACGATATTGGTTTCTCTTGCTTTTACAAGCTCTTCAGAACCAACCTCAGAAATACTATAACCCAAATCTTTGGATTGTTTTTCAATACCGAGCGCTGTTACTACAACCTCGTCTAAAATTTTTCCTTCTTGAAGGATAATTGTAATTGCAGATGAAGCTCCAAGAGCAACCTCTTGAGTTTCGAAACCTGTATAACTGACAACTAAAATGTCAGATCCAGCTGGAACATCCAATCTAAATGAACCGTCTATGTCAGTACTCGTTCCTGCGTCAGTTCCTTTTGCTAAAACAGATGCGCCAATTAGGGCGTCTCCATTAGCTTCAGTAATGACTCCAGTCACGGTTCTTTGTGCAAACATTGTAAATGATGCACTTAAGAATAGTAGAAATACTAGTGCAGCTTTTTTCATACTAATTCAAGTTTTTATTTTAATAAATAAATAATTTTGACTTAAGGGGAAGAAAAACTCATTCATTAAGCCTTATTCAAATTCTCTATAGATAATATTCTTCACATTATTACGTGTAGGGGTTTTATCAAGCTAAAACTTGATAGGTCAATATTTGCATGTAATTGTATCTGCGGAAAGGCAGATTTTTCGTTTTGTACTGTAAATTATATTCAAATTTGGTCAATTATAGTTTTGTATTATTTTCCTACTTCTAAGGAAATATTGTATTTTTTGTTAATCTACTGGAAATGAAAATAATTAGGTGCTTATTTTTTGCACTATTTTTTGCACTATTTATTGAGTTATCACTAGGATAATCAACTATTTTTTAGAAAAGTCTTGTGTGGTAAGATATGTTTAGGATAACACTACAGGAAACGGTTAGTATTTAATTTCGCTGCTTTTGATTTTTAGGATTATTTGAAAAAATTAACATTTTGTTAAAATTGTCGCCTACATTTCGAATTGTAATATCAATATGAAATCTAAACGGATTTGCGAATTTATTGATATTTTTGATTTTTCACCCATTTTTATTGAAAATCTTCTTTTGTAAGTAAAAAAATGACATGAAACTAACCATTTTAGGCCTGTTCTTTTTCCCATTTCTCCTTATAGGGCAGAATCATTTCACGGAATATCAAAATACCGCAATGATTGATCATTATTTTTCCCATGATATATTTATGGGAGGAGGAGCAGCATTTATTGATTATGATAATGATGGTGATGATGATGTATATCTGACAGGAGGGTTAGCAATGGACCATTTTTATGAAAACAATGGAGATGGAACATTTACAGATAAAAGTTTTGAAGTAGGATTGCTGGGAACACAATTTTATTTTACAATGGGAGTAGTAGCAGGTGATATTGATAATGATGGGTTTAAGGATCTGTTTGTTACTACAAAACAATCAAGTCAAAATACTTTTGGGAAAAATCTATTATTTAAAAATAATGGTAATGGAACCTTCTCGGACATTTGGGGAGAGGTATCTAGTAAAGATAGAGCACAGAGCATAGGTGCTGTTTTTACAGATTATAATTTGGATGGTCTTTTGGATATTTATGTAATAAATTATGTCGAGACAGCCAGTTTTACTACGGATGATAATGGGGTTATTAATGGTTATTCACACCTCTGTTTTGAAAATACTTTTTATGAAAACCAAGGCAACGGAGAGTTTGATGAAAGAGGTAATATTTTGAAAATTGATGATGAAGGATGTTCTTTGGCTGCAGTTTCAACGGATTATGATAATGATGGCGATATGGATATTTATGTTGCCAACGATTTTGGAATATTTATCCAACCTAATGGCTTGTATAAAAATGTGCTCAATAATACCATTATTTCTTATGACGAAGTAGGTACAGAAACGGGTGCTGATGTGGCGATGTATGGTATGGGAATAGCAGTCGGCGATGTTGATCGTGATTTAGATCTAGATTATTACATTACTAATTTTGGGAAAAATGTTTTTCTTCAAAATGATGGTGGATCATTTACAAACATTACGGATGCAACAGGTACAGGGGATGAATTTATAGTAGATAGTTTGTTAGCTGTAGCATGGGGTACCGCTTTTTTAGATGTTGATAATGATTCTGATTTAGATTTATATGTTGCCAATGGTTATATTCCAAGTCCTGATTTTTTGGAATCTCAACTTTTTATGAATGATAAATTATATATCAATGAGGGCAATCTCCAATTTGTAGATACTGATACGACTTATGGAATTCAGAATAAATATACCACTAGAGGAATGGCTTATTCTGATTATGATAATGATGGTGATTTGGATATTCTTGCGGTCGTGTTAAATGTACCTATGAATCAACCTGGTTGGAAAACCTTACTTTATCGTAATGAAAAAGGAAATGAAAAAAATTGGCTGCAAGTAAGTTTGGAAGGGGTGGAAGTCAACCGAGATGCTTATGGTTCAAAAATAATAGTATATGCAGGAGGGCAAGCATTTTTAGAAGAAGTAAGTGGCGGTTCAAGTCATTGTTCTCATAACTCAAGTCGAATTCATTTTGGGTTGAATGATATGATGACTGTAGATAGTGTGGAAGTGCTGTGGACAGGAGGAAAGCGTCGACAGATGGTTTATGATTTGGATGCAAATCAAGTGTTACAAATAACCGAGGATACTACTATTGCTTATCTTAGTGATACGACAACAGTTAGCAACTATGACTTAAAAATAGACCGACCGACTTTGGATATTATTCCAAATCCAACAAATGATATTATTAATGTTTCATTTAAAAACAATGCTTTTACGGGAGAGTTGTTTTTATATAATGCTCTAGGGCAACTTGAAAAGCAAGCAACTATTCCAAAGAGACAAGGTCAATATATATGGGATGTGTCAGCATTAAATGAGGGGATTTATTTTTTGACATACTCTTCCGATCAGGTTCTTTTGACAAAGAAAGTTGTTCTTAAGAAATAGTCGAAAAGATATTGAGATGGAACACGGATGCCGCAGATT
>Ga0114957_1004441_pt1 | contig 12103 bp, 18 predicted proteins | sample BantaG_FD_87175 | JGI IMG/M metagenome (GOLD analysis project Ga0114957, IMG submission 87175) | Marine algal microbial communities from Bantry Bay, Ireland - BantryBay_4 metaG | ecosystem: Host-associated > Algae > Red algae > Unclassified | place: Bantry Bay, Ireland | collected 2014-11-21 | reverse complement strand
CGACGAGGAGGTCAAGCGCATGCTGGAGCGCAACGCAGCACGGGGCATGCCGGGATGCATCGGCAGCCTCGATTGCTCGCACTGAGAGTGGGCCGTGTGCCTGAAGGGGCTTTCTGGGCAGTATCAGAACCGCAAGAAGCGGCGCTCCATTGTCATGGAGACGATTGGTGATGAGGACCTTTACATCTGGCATTTCTTTATCGGGGCGCCGGAAAGCCTCAATGACCTCAACGTGTTGCGCATCTCACCGTTGTATTTTGATGTGGTGGAGGGTGTGTGGCCGCCGAAGTCTTTCTCTTTCTGTGTTAATGGTCGTTCACGACGTTTGTTGTATTAACTTACTGACGGTGTTTATCCCAAGTATCCATTTTTTATTTCTCCGTACCCCAACCCCATCACACCCACAGAAAAACGTTTCAACCGGCTCCAGGAAGCGCTACGCAAGGATGTCGAGCGGCTTTAGGGGGTTCTGACCGCGAGGTTCCACATCATTCTGCACCCTGGCCGCTTTGGCTCGGTTGAGCAGATGATGCTTGCCGGCAAGGCGGCCGCCATTCTGCACAACATGGTCGTTGAGCAGAGGCGTGGCGGGTATGTTGCTCATGAGCGCATGGCAGCGGCAGCGGCCGCAAGGGATGGGGAACCTGCGGCCGCCGCCGGTGATGGCCATGCCGGTGGCGCAGGCGACGTCGGATGGGCTGGCGATGCGGGATCTGGTGTGGCGGCCGCCGGCGATGTCGAATCGGCGGCGGCCGTCGGCGGCGACCCCGTCTCCGGCGCCGTTGGGCAGGGAGGAGCTGGTGCCGATGGCGCCGCTGCCGCGGCCGCCGGCCTTGGCGCCGCGGCGGCGGCCGCCGGCGGTCGATCGCCAGCGGGCGTCGGCGGTGGCGGAGGAGCTGATGGTGCGGGCGCCACTGCCGCGGCCGCCGGTCTCGTTGGCCCGGCGGCGGCCGCCGGCGGTGGCTCGCCAGCGGGCGTGGGGGGCGGTGGAGGAGCTCCTGGAGCGGGTGTCGCCGCCGCGGCCGCCGACTTTGGTGGCTCGGCGGCGGCTTCCGGAGGTGGCTCGCCTACAGGCATGGGTGTCGGAGGAGGAACTAGTGTTGCGGGCGCCGCCACCGCGGCCCGGCCTTTGGTGGCTGGGCTGCCGCCGCCGGCTGTGGCTCACGAGCGGGCGTGCGTGGCGGAGGAGGAGCTGACGGTGCGAGCGCCGCCGCCGTGGCGGCCGATTTTAGTGGCTCGGCGGCCGCCGCCGGCGGTGGCTCGCCAGCGGGCATGGGGAGCGATGAAGGAGCTGGTGGTGCGGGCGCCGCGGCCGCGGCCGGCGCCTTTGGTGGCTCGGCTGCCGCCGCCGGCGGTGGCTCGCCAGCGGGCGTGGGGGGCGGCGGAGGTGCTGATGGTGCGGGCGCCGCCGCCACGGCCGCGGGCCTTGTCGGTCCGCCTGCGGCCACGGAAGGTGGCTCCACAGCCGCAGGACTGGCCGCAGATGCGGCGGCCGCGGCGGCCGCAGCTCCCCGTTTGGCGCCTTTGCCGCATGTTCCCGTGGTTTTGGGCGGCGCGGACCCCCCGTCGGGTTCTTTTCTGTTCCAGTTGCGGGCGCGCCAGATCGCCACGGATAGAGCTGAGTTCTTCTCTCTCCGCGGTGACCTGGCGGCCCATATCTTTGTTGATCGAGGGTCCCATCAGGAGCCGTATCTGTAGCGTTCAACGGTTTTTTTTTGCCATCATGGCTTTTTTTTTTCCTCACACATTTGCACGTCGGCCGCGGCCACTACGCCGACCCGGGATAGTAAAACCTCTTGGACGGCCTCCGTTTTTTCTCATAAGACGGACGAGGCCGCCGCTCTGTCTGGCGTAGGCGGATGTCCGCGAGTGTCTTATTCTTTCATACTGAAGTATGACTGGTGTACAAGTAAGGGGATCGTGCCGTGCTCGCTTCTCGGACGGAGTCGCAGGGTCGGACAGAGTCAGTGTGTAGGAAGAAAGAAACCGGCGAATGGGAAAAACAAACCGTGTATGATTGTCGTGCAATAGTCGATGCAGTAGTCGAGCACTCCACACGCGCAGAGACCCCACCGTCACAAATGTCAACAGAGATACAACTCAAGCCAAGTCATCATCCGCGCAATCGCTGCCACTAGTACCACAGGTAGCGTCCTCCTCGTCGTCGCCCGACTCGCCAGCGGCCGCAATATGCGGCAGTGGCGTCATGAAACGGCCCGGACCAAAGACGGTGTTCCTGGCCGCCGTGAAGCGAGCCTGCTTGGTCTGTATCGAGTTCCAGCCTCGCCCTTTCCTCCGCTTGACCGAGCCAACACCGGCCGAGGCCGCAGCGCGGCGGGCAACGGCCGCGCTTGCAGCCGCGGCTGGTGATGCGCCGGTATGCGGCGACGCGTCGACGCCGCCACTCGGAGAAGATGCAGACGGTGGCAACGCGGCCGCACTCGCGGCCGCGCCAGACGCCGGGGACCCGACCGTGCGGTCAGCGGCCTGCGCCAACGCGGCCGCTGCTCCGCCGCTCACATCAAAGCCGCCGGGAGTAGCGGGCGCTTTACCAGACCCGGGAGACGCGGCCGCACCGCCACTTGGAGAAACTGCAGATGCTGGTGATGCGGCCGCACTTGGAGCCCTACCTGCGGCCGCACCCGCCGCCGCCTCAGCGGCCGCTGTAACGGCCGCAGAGGTGCCCGACATAGACGGCGACGTTGTTGTCGAGCGGAAAGCGAGCCGTGCCTCCGCTGCCTTGGCCTTGCGCAGTCTTGCGTTGAAGACCAGAAGCCGCTGCTCCATCTCGTTCTTGCGCCACTGCTCCGCCTTACCCGTCTTACGTACGTCCTTGGCCTTCCAAAAGTCGATGTCGGCGTGCTTGATGGCCGTCTCAGAGAAGGATTTAAGGGCGGCCGCCGTCGTGGCGGCCTCTCTTTGGATAGCAGTGTCAGTCGAGGCCGCCGCTTTGGCGGCCTTCCTACCGATAGGCCGCTCTTGGAAGAGGCCGCGCCGCCTGCCGACCGTGGAGCCCGAGTCGTCGTCCGAAATGTCCTCGAAACCTCCGTCTGGCACAGGACGGCGGCCGCGAGCGGCGGCCGCCATGGCGGCCGCCCCCGACGCGCCGCTGAACGTGTCTAACTTGCGCATGACCTTCCAACACTTGACCCAATCGGCTCCTCTCGTGCTACCCTTCTTCACCACCAACACGGGCGAGTCCTCGTCGTTTTCGTCCACCTCCACGGCCTCATACAGGTTCTTGGCGTCAAAGTGCGCGGTGGCCATGCGTATCCGGTCCTCTTCGGTCAAATTGCCCGTCATCTGGCGACGCCCAATTGCCACCATAGAGGATGAAAAGCGTTGAACGTTCTTGAAAACTGAATAGCGTAGTTCGCGGTCGATGGCAGTGTCCGTGCGCGCCCTGCGTCCAGGGCCCATCGGGCAATGAGAATTATACCCGTTGACAACTGCAGCGGCAAAGGTTGCTCGGTTCTGGTCGGTACCGACGACCGGGTCTTGCGCCACCGCCAGCCAGGCCTGGAAGAGTGCTACTCGCTCTACCTAGGTCCATCCGCGGCCGTGTCCTCTGCCCCTGGCGGTGAAGGACTCGTTGTCGCCGGCGGCGACGGCGTCGGCTGTGGCAGCGGCCGCTGAGGAGGAAGGGGGCCCTCCACCGTCCCCGCCTCCACCGGCGGCCGCTGCACCCCCTCTATGACCGACCCCGCCTGGGTCGGCGGGTGGTGCACCCCCTCCATGGCCGACTCCGCTTCCGCCGCCGCGGCCGCCGTCGGCGGCCGCGGCTCCGGCTGTGTTGCGAGATCCACTCCCGTGAGCGGCCGCTGAGGCGGCCGCTCCGTGATCTGATTGGCTGGGCGACGCGGCTCTGCGGGACTGTGCGTCGCCACCATCGCCTTGTGCAGCATCAGGGGCCGGGAGACCAGCAGTGGCTGCATCGAAAGCCTGTTCATTCCCTCGCACCCTGCAACCCCTGCACCGCGGCCGCCGGGAGGAAAGCGCCCTCCGAGTGCTCCGCGACTGCCCGCCCCGCGGCCGCGGACTGCAAGCCCGGCATCGGCGTCGAGGGTAGCATCTCCGACACCGCCTTCACCGCGTCCGCCGGCGCCGATTGGTCCGCCGAAGCATTTCCACGTCCGCGGCCTCACCCACGCCCCGTTGACCCCCCCGCGACGAGGTTGTTTCCGCGGCCTGCGACGCTGCGGCTTGGAGGGGCCTCGACATCTCCTTCAGCGCGTCGGTCTGCGGCCGTGGCGGCGGCGTCGGAGGCCGCCCGATCGGCGGCCCCGCCGGCCGCGGCCGAGGAGGCGGCAGGTAACCTCGTCTCATCTGCTGCCACCCGTGCCGCCGCGCCTCCCACCATTTGCTCTCCTCCAGGGATTCCGGACTGCCCTTCCGCAGCAGCCGTTTAGCCGTCCGGTCCCCGTTGTGCGCTCTGCGGGCACGCTCCTGCAGCTCCTGCAGTTCCCCCGCTGCCACCGGTGGAGTTTGTGGCCGCGCTCGCTCCGAGAGACTTGGCGGACTGGATGGTCTGACAGGTGGCCATGTCGGCGCAGGTGGTCCTTGACGCAGCGGGCTCGAGGGACTTGGCGGCCGCTGGGGCAATGGCCGCCGGGTTGTAGAGGGTGGACCTTGACAGAGTGGGCTTGGCGGCCGCGCCGGAGGCGGCCGCCAGGCGGACTCAGATGCGCCTTGACGAGGGGGGCTCTCCGGACCCGATGGTGACGGCCGGACTTGGGTACAGGGCGCGCTTGCTCGAGGTGGGCTCGCAGGTGGCTGCCAGCCTCGCGACGGATGGCATACGCAAGTGGGGCTCGGCAGCCGCGCGGGCGCCGGCCGCCGTTATGGGGGATGCAGGCCTTGACGAAGCGGGCTCGGCGGCCGCTGCGGCGGCGGCCGCCAGTCGGAAGAGCGCGGGCCTTCGAGGGGCGGGCTTGGCGGCCGGCACGGTCCCGGCCGCCTGTCCAGGGGACCCGGGAATTGACGGGATGGGCTGGGCGGCCGCGTCGGCTGCGGCCGCCACGCGGGGGGACGCGGGTCTTGACGATGCGGGCTCGGCGGTCTTTACGGCAGTGGACCAAGGCAAGGAGGGTGTACAGCTTGAGGTGGTGGCGCCTCGGCCCGAGCTGCTCGTGTTGGAGCCTCTGAAATGGGCCGATTGCGCGCCGCCCACGAACACGGGCCGGATGGCGCGCCCAGGGGATGATCGTCACCGACGCCCAGCGTGCGTCGGCACATACGGCAGAACTGCCGCAGACCGCGCCGGCGCTCCGTTTTTTAGATCGGACGCGGCGCGATAAGAACCATGCTGCCGCGACGGCCGGCCCTCGCACAGTTCGACGCCTCGTGGGCAGCGAGCGAAAGGCGGCCGCTTGTGCACAGAGCGGCCGCCAAAAAAGTGGGGCACCCCGCCTCCCGCCGCAACCTCGTCCAAGAACGGTCGTGTACTAGCGGCGGGCACAGAGAAAGACGGCCGCCAAGAGCAGCGCGCACGCACACACGGTGCCGCCGCGGCCGTCAACGACAACGGCGGCCCCCAAAAAGCGCGCGGACACGCACGTCCTCCCTCCTGTGATGCAACGCGGCCGCCAACGAAGATGGCGGCCGCTACAAAGCACGCGCGCACGACGTCTCCTCTCCGGCGCTGCAACGGCGGTTACTGGCGACGATGGCGGCCGCTTGCACGCACGCGGATGCGCACGGCTCCTCTCTCGGCGCCGAACGGGTCATGGCGCCGGGTCGGTTGCCCCCGGCGCTGCGACCCCGCCCTCGAATGGTCCACAACCAGAGTCTGTCCCGAACACAATCGACCATTCAAGACGATCCCGCGGCACCACCACCCTGCCACTGCGTAGACGATCACAGAGGGGCCCGCAAGGCTCCACCGCGACCGTTCTCGACGACCTTGCAGGTGGCACGACCCCGCCGTACGCCCCCAAAACAGGCGGACTCCCTCGATCGCCCCTTCGCTCGGGGGGAATCGGGCGGCCATCTTTCTTGTCTGTCACGCTCAGGGCCCAGCAGGCCACGCCGAGCGTCACGCTGCGCTCCACGCGTGGCATGCCGGGCCCGCGGGCCTCTCTCAAACGCCACAGAGCTCCCTGCCTCACGTGTGGCGCCCGGTCGGCCGTTCACGGTGGACGGCCGATCGAGGGTGTGGTCGGGGAGGTGCACAGCGAGAGTGCGTCTGACCAATGAGCATGCGGATCGCTGACACAAATATCGGAGGGGGTCGCACGATTCTGCCGTTCCGCAAGGGACGCGATCGTACGTGGCCCCTGCCGCGTCTCGGCCGACTCGCAGGCCGGGCCGCCCGACCGCCGCAGGTGGCCGCTTGGGATCCCGCCCTGCGTCACGGTGACCGGCAGACACCGCGCGGCCGCCTCACAGGCGCTCCAGAATGCTGCAGTCTCGGTCGAGGTGAAAGCGCCACCAGATTGCTTGCACGATGTACGCCTGCTAACTGGAATGGACCAATAAGAGACCTACATATCACTGCAGTCGGTCGCCAGATGCAACCGTGCCGCGAGATGATGAGAGATACTGCCAACGTGTCTCCGACATTTGTGCGTTTGACGTCTCCGTGTCTACTCGATCGCAAAAGTTTACGGCTTATCTCGGTGCGTGTCTTACTTGACCGTGTTATTTACTGACGATTGGGGCCCGGATCAACGTGATCGCGAGGTCGATCGATGGTATGTTTGCTTGAATTCTGGCACTGGACTGTCGGAATGTGGACATCTCACGGAGAAGCCGTTCGTAAGCTCCAGTTCGCAGGTCGTCAACCCAGCAACGTCACCTCCTCCGTTTCCCATACACTGCGATCTGCCGACATAAAAATACAAGTACTCTCGATCCGAGTGGAACGGGATCGCAGAGCCTGCGCATATCGCTGCCCAATCGATTTTGGCCACTCACAGGCGCACACGTTTCGCCCTTAAACGGTTCGCGGATGGTTCGCAACAGTCGTTGCTGGGTATGCTCTCAATTGGGACAGCCGACAAAAAAAATTGATTTGATCAGAGTGGGAAATCCTGCCACAATTTCGAACCCACGCCAACGAAAGTTGACTGCGACCTGAACGCAGCGCCTTAGACCGCTCGGCCATCTGACCTTTTCTGCTGATATCTCGGTCTGCTACAACAAGTGTAAACTACTATGCCGCCTTCGGGGCTATGTGTGTCCAGCGTCCTCCTGGCTGCCTACTGTCGCCTTCCCCCTCCCCCCCCCCCTGCTGTCGTCGTCACATGCGCCCGCTTGCGCGCCGGAAAGGCTGTGTGACACGAGTGGTGCCACACAAACGCTGGGTCATACTCCAACAGCCGCTCGTAATCTGCTTCGCGCTTCCGCGCTGCCGCGTAGCATGCAGGCAGGGGCCAAGGGCGCCTCTTCGTCCAGAGAGGCGCTGTCTTCCCGCCCCGCCATGATATCCACCGCCGCCCCGTCGTCCGTCGCCGCCGCCGCACGGTGCACCGCTGCGCATTCATCCGCCACATCGCAGTTCATCATGTGAATGACATCTGGCAAGCGAAACGAAGCCGTTGTGTGAGGCGGTCAATATACGTGCTCGAGAGCGCGCAATGCGAGCAACAGAGGGGAGCTGGTTTCGGAGGACAAGAGGACCACCCCATACAACCGCATCTCCCATCTCATACGCGGCCATCGGTTAATGTGGTGTGGGCGGCAGCTGTGCATGCGCTTCGGGGTGCCCATCCCAGGCCCTCCTGTCGCATAAGAAGGATATCTTCCTAGCCAGCATCCCGTCAGCGCAGAGCGCCTACCGTCCTTCAATACCTACCCTCCTCCGTCATCCCCGCCCGCATTTACCGACGTTGCTGCCTGCCCCCGCCCCACCAACTGTGGCCAGGGGTCCAACTGCCCCCCCTCCCTCTCTTCACAGCTGGGCCTGCCGCAAGACGCCACGGGATCCCAAGGCGTACACCTGCCGGCAGTGCTGACTCGGCTCCACCGGACGTATGCCCACCCCGGCGCCGCCCGCCTCCTTTACCTTCCCAAGGAGGCAGGCTGCACGGACGCCGCAATTGCGCCGGCGCTGCGGCGGGTGTCTGAGGTCTGTGCAGTCTGTCAGGAGTCTCTCTCATGCCCCCTTCGGGCTGTCGTGACCATGCCGCGCGTTATAGTGTTCAATGACACCGTCGTCGTCGACCTGGCTGAGATTGCCGGCCGCGGTCGGTTCCTCCGCGTGGTTGACATGGGAACCTGTCTCTCGCGGTGCGTCTTCGTGGCGGACAAGGAGGCGCCGACAATTGTGCACGCCCTGCCGTCCGTTCGGATCTGCACCTACGAGACCATGCGGTGGCTTCTCTCCGACCCCCGTCAGGAGTTCCACAACGCTCTCGTCCGCGCGCTCGGCGATCGTTTCAACATTGCGGTAAACGTGACGGCGGGCCAGTCGGCGTGCATCAATGGCATCTGCGAGCGCCACCATCGGGTCTTCAGGCACATGGTGCTGTGCTTTGCTGCCGACTGCCCCGCGGCCTCCTTCCAGGAGCTGTTGGATCCCTGCTGATTTGCTAAGAACTCCCTGGCGATGCACAGCTGCGCATCCCCCTTCCAGCTCGCGACGGGGTCGCAGCCGCGCCTGCCGTCCGTCCTGTCGGACGCCCTGCCGGCCGTACAGGAAGGCCACCTACCTACCCAGGCGGACCTTGCCCACTCAACCAGCGTTTGCCGGGTGACCCCGGCGGTGTATTTTCCGCGTGGTCGTTGGTCCGATACTGGGAGCAGTCCCAGGCGTCGTCTCGCCGCGGCGTGCACGGCCCGGCGACGGTCGTGTCCCAAACGGGGCGGGTGGTCCGCCTACTCCACGGCGGCGAGTACAAGACCCGGAACACCTCCGACGTGGAGCAGTTTGAAGCTGCCGACCCGCTGCCGTCCCAAGCGGCCGACCCGGGTGCTGTGGGCGCCGCCCTGTGGGCGCGGCGCCATGCCGTGCTGCCGCCGGCAGGGGCCTCGGCGACGCTCGCTTCCGTCGCCTCGCCTGCTCCGCTGACGGCGCAGTCTGTTCCGCCCCCTGGGCGGCTGGACCTGGCGGCTGCGATGGATTTGGTCGTATTGGGCGCTTCGGTGGCCGCACGCCACGCTTTTTTGCCGCCCGCGGTCCTCGCGTAGGGGGCTGCTCTCGTGGCGGCAGTGGATGCGGCTAGGCTGGCGGTCGCCGGCCGGGTGGGTGACGCGTCCTCGGCGCGTGATGAGGGCTGGGGTGCCCTCGTCGCGCACTCCATCCTGATCACTCGGCGGGAGCTGCCGATGCGCGCTGAGGTGTCGGCGGCGGGCCTAGGCCCCGCACTTGACGCCGCCAAGGACGCGGAGCTGCTGGCCTGGATGGTTCAGGGCGCCTATGTAACGGTTCCCTTTGCCGGGTAGCGCGCGTTGAGCATGCGCTGGGTCCTCACCATCAAGCCCTCCGCCCTCCCCGGCTTGCACCCCCGCCCCAAGGCACGCCTCTGCATGCGGGGCAACGAGGGCCGAGATAAATCTCTGATTGACAGCTTCTCGCCCACCGTCTCGCACTCCACGGTGCGCCTTCTGCTGATGCTTTTCTATACCATGGGCTGGGTGCCGCGGATGATCTACGCTTCTACGGCTTTCCTGCAGGGCATATTGATCGATCGCCCTTCCTTTGTCTACGTCCGGCCTCCCCTACTGTGGCTGTTGGCCAAGTGCGCAAACAGGTTGGTGGACGCGCCGCCCATGTGGTACGAGCGCGTGTTCGTCGTAATGCGCAGGATCGGTGCGGTGCGCTCGGCTGCTGACCCGGGCCTGTTTGTGCTCCTCGCGGGCGTGGCGGTCATCCTGGCCGTGTCCGGCCACGTTGACGATTTCCTCTTCGGCGGCACCGCAGCGGGCGTGGCGCTCTGTGAGTTGGAGCTGCGGGCGGCGTTCTCCGTCGGCCCCGTCGCGGTCACCTCGCTTGTATTCACGGGCCTGGCCGTTGCCTTCACGGCGGCGTCGGGGGGGCTCCCGGCGTGCATCTATGTGCACCAGCAGGCGGACGTCGACAGCCTGAGAGACATCCCCCTGTCTGCCGCTTGTGTGGCCACCTTGGGCGCCGCGGTCACCTCGGCGCAGCTCATGCTCTACCGCCGCGCGGCCGGCGCACTGCTTTGGGCGGCCGGGCAGATGCTGCCCCACTCAGCGTGCGGCGCGGTGGTGCTGGCGCGCCACTTCCGCCACGCCGTCGTGGCCGACCTCGTCCGTGCCAACAAGCACTTGGCTGCGGCCCGCCTCTCGCGCGACTTTGGCCTGACGTTCCGCCCTTCCCCGCCCGGGCGCTATCTCTACCTCTTCACGGACTCATCGGCGGTGACTCTCCGCTCCATGTCGGCACAGACGGGCTTTGCCATCTTCCTCGGTGCCGCGGGGGGGGTGTTCGGCGCGGCGGGCTCGGCGGCGGCGGCGGCCGACGGTGTCTTGCCGACTTGGCTGCGTGGGGCTCCCACAGCCAACGGCGGGTGACCCACAGCTCTTTCGCGGCCGAGGCGTTCGGCCTCCTGCAGGGTCTTCGCTCTGCCCTCGACGATGCCACCGTGGCTGGGCTGCTTTTTGACGGCTCCGTCGGTGCGGGCTTGCCGGGCCACGCTTTTGGGGACTCGCGGTCCCTCTACGATTCCCTCACCTTCATGTCGGCTACGGGCTCCAAGAAGGTGCGGGCGAGCATCGCCGACCTGCGCGACCACTACCGCCTGGGCTCCCTCGCGAAGCTCACTTGGCTGCCCGGTTCCCTGCAGCTGGAGGACGGCTTGACCAAGCCCACGGGGGCCGGTCCTCTCCGGGCGGCGGCGGCGTCGGGGTGACTGCCGCTGCATCGCTCCACTTGTGTCACCACGTCGGCGTCGGGGCGCTTTGGTTCCCATTGCTGACCCTCCCTCTCCCTGCCTCCCTTCCCCTTGCCGCCGGCGCCTTAGTTGCCCTTGCTGGGGTATGGGCTCCACGCCATTGGGTATTCTATGGGCTCACAGTTCGGCCAGGTCGCGGATGGGGGTGTGGGGAGTACGGGGGAGTGTGAATTAGCAATGTAATGTGGGAAATTCATGGACGGCACACCGCCGGCGGTGGGGTGGGCCGCAGAGTGGTATGGCGCGTCGCCAAAGAATGATTGGATCTGAGAAACGCTCACAGCAAGTCACAGCAGTTCACAGCAGCTCACAGCACAGAATTTAAAATTGCTGTGATCGCTCTTGCCTCCCACAGAGCCATCCAGGAGCCATCAGCATGCAATTTGATTCCAAAGCACAGTCACAGCACGGTCACAGCATGCTATAACTTGCTGTGGAACTTGCTCGGATCCGATCATTTTTTGACGACGCGCCATATATAGGAGTCGGTATGGCTGCGGTCAGGGGTGGCCAGCCATATCCGGCAGGAAGATACAGCATTTATTTTCACATCTGCACCTCTACCACGAGCGGTGCCCGCCAGTGTGCTGGTCCCGCCGCCAATGCCCCCTCCCCACCCAACAGGCGCCGCCTCCGGCACAGCTGGCTCCCGCAGTGCCGATTCGGCCTGCGGAGGTGGAGGAGGCGGCGGCACCGGCGACAGAGTCGGCTGCGTCGCCGCCAATTGTTCCCGCGTCAAGTCCGGTGCCGGCCACGTTGTGAATGGCGGTGGTCGGGCGGCGGTTGTGCCCGAAAAGCAGCAGTCGCATTTGTGTCGGCTGCCGTCGGCCGCGAGGCGGCGCGCAGCCGCCCAGGCAGTAGCCGGCGGTGGAGGCCAGTGCCGTCGCGCAATGCGAGGGGGAGATGGTCGGCAGCGTCAGTGACGAAACCGCCATGCTCGCATCGCAGAAGAAAATTTGCAATAAATGCATGAGATGGGTTCCGCAAAGATCGTCGATCAATCGAACATGCATTTAAGATGTACCGATTTAATCGCGGCCATTTATGACCTGCATCGTCTGCAAAATGGGGCGCATGCTGATCTGCTGTACCGGCGCCGGTACCCACAATTTTCAAATTGCCTTCGAACGCGTCCAGTACAGGCTGAAATGGCATGTACTAGGCCATATTCGACCCCCCTCCACACTGCAAAACTTCCAATATAGTATAGAAACGATATTCGCGTTTTAGACCGCGGCGCTCCTCTG
>Ga0114957_1004437_pt1 | contig 12109 bp, 10 predicted proteins | sample BantaG_FD_87175 | JGI IMG/M metagenome (GOLD analysis project Ga0114957, IMG submission 87175) | Marine algal microbial communities from Bantry Bay, Ireland - BantryBay_4 metaG | ecosystem: Host-associated > Algae > Red algae > Unclassified | place: Bantry Bay, Ireland | collected 2014-11-21 | reverse complement strand
TGACTCATAATCAGAGGGTCTGGGGTTCAAGTCCCTGTGGGCCCACCACAACTAAAGCCGATCATTCAGATGATCGGCTTTAATTTTAAACTTTACAAATTAATAACTCAGTAAGTAAAACCAATATATCTAACACTCTCGATAACTAGATGCCATGTTTATACATCATATATAGTCGCTCTTTAGATCAATATTATACTGGTGCATCAAATCAAACCTTCGATCTAAGATTAAAGAGTCATCTTTCAGGTAAGTACAGATCAGGTTTTACAATAAAAGCTACAGATTGGGAAGAATATTTGATCATAAAAGTAGATTCATACGGACATGCTAGAAAGATGGAAAATCATATAAAATAAATGAAAAGCAGAGTCTTCATTGAGAATTTAAAAAAATATGCAGAGTTGAGAAGAAAGCTGCTGGACCGAACGAGTAATTGACTCTCCCGATAGCTATCGGGACAGAGGGTCTGGGGTTCAATCCCGATAGCTATCGGGATGTGGGCCCACTACATTATCAAGGAGTTATGATCATATGTAACATAACTCCTTTTTATCTAGTTTTTTAACACATTAGGGTTTCAAGCCCAGTAATTCTATCACGTACACTTAGTTTAGAGATACCCTGAAGTCCAGACCAAACGAAAATGATTTCAAGCCAACCTTAAAATCAACGTTGGAATCAGCGGTTAAGTTACTTGTGTTTCTGTATTGAGCTCTTAAACCTATATCAAATTTTCTCCAAACTCTTTTGGATGCTATGGCTCCAAAAATAAAGCCATTATATGCCAATTTGGATGATTGGTATAGTTGCTCTATATCAGTAGTTAATTCTTCTGACTCCGAGATTAAATAGCCATTATAGGTTCTATTTACATTTATAATAGGAGATGCGAAAAAGCTATAATTTATGAGGCCACTTCTTTGATATCCAATTACAGGAGAAATATTTGTTTGAAAATAAGAATTGTAAACGAGTACGTCTTGTTTGGTGGTCTTCATTTTTTCTTCTTCATTTGGAATAAAATTACCATTAAATAAAAAGGCTTGTTCATTAATGCCAGTTTCCGTAGAAGTTATAATGTTATTTAGTCTGAATTTTTCAAATGATTCTGATCTTTCAAGTCCTATACCACTAAAAATACCAGAAGGATGTATGATAGATAAAGTAGTACCATAACTGTATCCCGAACGAATAGATGTTAAGTCATCTAATGTTTGGCCATAATCAGAAAAAACATCAATAGATTTTTGGTTAAAATCAACTAATGCATGAGTTGATGCTGTGAATGTCCAAGAGCTGGTAGAAGAATCTTTGGGTTTACTATATTTTGGATTGATTAACAAGGCAGCATCCTGTACATCTAATAGCGGAATCAATTTATTGTCAATACTCTGAATTGATATAAAAGGAATGTTTTTATTAATATTTGAGTCATTAAGAATTACAGTGGATTCTATATTCCTAGTGTTAACATCAGTACTCGAGATAATTTCATCTGACGATGAATTTCTAAGTGTAGTATTTGAAATAAATTGATTCCCAAGCTTATCGGATGGCTTTTCTGAGTTTGATATTATTATTTCATCCTTTACCTGAGCTTCATAACCTGTACTTTTGATTTTAATATCATTTTCAATTAGATTCTGTTTTATTGAGGTTGACTTAGAATGGATAGTATTGTCTTCTTTGTCATAACTTTTAGAAGAAGCTATAATTTCTTCGTTCTTTTCTTCTATGTTTTCTTCTATGTTTTCTTCTATGTTTTCTTCATACTTTTCTTCGATATTTTCTCCAGACTTTATTTCTGCAATACTTTCTAAACCAAAAGTGCTTTCTGGTTTTGTATCTGATCCTATAGTTTCATTCTGAGAAATACCATCACTATTAAATGTATGATTTGTACTATTCAAACTATATAAGAATGCACCCAAAAGCAAGAGCAATGGAATAAAGAGATAGAAGTATCTTCTCTTCTTTTTTTGAGGGAGCCTAGGCTCTAACTCATCCCACAAAGAATCGAAATCGTTTATAACTGATTTAGAGTTCAATTTCTCATGAAGATTATTTAAATGATCATTTGGCTTCACGTAGTCTTAATTTTTCAAGTTTAAGAATTTCTTCTTTGAGCTTAACTCTAGCTCTTAAATAATATGATCTTGATGTCGATTCTTCTATGTTTAACAATTCTCCAATTTCTTTGTGCTTATAGCCATCAACAACCATATTAAAAATCAAATTATAAGGCTTTCCTAATTTATTAATAAGTTCAATAAGATATTCAGCTTCTAAGGACTCTATGATAGGGTCATATGATTTACTGTCATACATTAGAATATCATCGGTCAGAATAAGTTTTTTCTTTTTGATAAATGCAAGACATCGTCTAATCGTAATTTTAGAAATCCATGATTTAAATTCACCTTTTTTTGAATCATATTGATCAATTTTTCTGAATATTATTTCGAAAGATTCTAAAAACAATTCTTTGGCATCTTGTTTATTATTAATGTATCGATGGGTTAGATTCATAATATAATCTGCATGGTATTTAAATAATACATTCTGCGCAACTCTATCGTTTTTACGACATTTTTTTATGATTAATTCTAAATCCTTCAAGTCTCTAGTTTCTGACTAATTTGCAATGATTATTTCTCCAAAACATTGGCTGGAAAAGCCTGATTCATTAGTGGCCATTAATAAGAAGTGTATTGTTTTACCGATATCATTTCTTGTTAATGTAATGGAATTCTGAAAATTTGTTGAGTCACAATCCATGTTGCATTCATCAGGTCTGGCAATTTGAATCTGTATGTCTTTGCCACAGCTACTATCGATTGAACCCGAATCAACATCGTCTGCAAATATCAATATAGACTCTTCGTTTTTAAATTCAACCGTTATCTTATCAATACAAACGGCAATTATTCCAATTTCATTTATTAATGATATTGTTGCCTCACATTCTCTTGCATTACTGTTCTCATCTAAATAAGTTAGGCTATATGGCAATGTATCGTTTAGAAGGGAAAGCCAATTTATATTTGAGAATTCAGTATCGGAAGAAATGGTCTCTGATTCGACATTATCTATAGTCAAACTAAAATTAGTATATAAGGATGCATCTATATCAACTAGCATTTCTGCTGTGAGATTGCTTTCACAGGAAAAAGGCAATGTTGATAACACTACATCAATGCATGAATTCGATGTGTTAATTGTTATTAATGAAAACTGTGAATTTTGTATATCAGTAAATGGTATTATCTCAACAATATTATTGTCGATAGTAATTACTATTTCGCCTGAAATATCTGTTGGTAAGTCAATAATGTATTCACCAATACTATTTGTATAGACTTCATTAATATTATTATTGTCTGAGTCTCTGATGGTCAATTTGGCAAAGGGTTGTATTTCATTATTATTCATTATTTCACCAGTAAACAAATACTTCTCTTTTGATGTAGCAATACTTATTAAACCGCTTCTGGATAGGACGATTGTATTTGCGTCTTTAAAATAAACAGCCTCATCTGTTTTCCAAATGGATTCCTTAGTGTCAAAGTACCAAACAGTTGACCCTGGTTCATAGTTAGACGATTTTAACTCAATTTCATATTCATTTAAATCAGTTAATGAAAGTGCAATATTATTTTCATTAAAAAGATTTATTTGAAAAGCAAATTGATGATCTAAATAAATATTATGATTTGATTCGTCTAGCCCTACTTTTGGTAGATACTGATTTGTATTTAATTCTGATTCGTCTAATGTATTGACATCAAGGATAATTGAATTTATGTTTTGCTCTCTGAAATTATCATTGTCAAGTTCAAATTTTATATTAGAATCTTCAAATAAAATATTTTCATCCTTACTAAAATTAGTAGTAGACTTTTCATCTAAGATGACTTCAGCAAATTGAATTAGATCCTCTTTAATATTTAAGTTTTTATAGGAAATTGCATAGTCTGGTTGGTTGACAAACAAGAGACTTTGTTCAATATTCGCAGGAACATTTTCCAGTATAAATTCACCAGCTGAATTAGTTAATGCACTTCCAAAACTAACATCACTTACCTTTAGCTCCACAACTGCATTTGGTAGAGGCATTGTACCTTTGGTACGTACAACACCTCTAACCGTTGTGTTTACTAATGGAATAGTTACCTCTTCATCTTCAATCTCAATTTCTGTGACATTGATGAATTCCTTTTCACAAGCATTTAAGCTAATTATCAGAGCAAGAAGGAAAGAATATTTGATTAAAGACTTCATAATTATTGTATATAGCTTGTAAAATTGTTTTATTGGACAAAGAACCTTCCAGTTTGAGTGTATCCTTGATCAGTTGCTAATCTGTAAACTAACAATTGACTTGAATGAGAGGCTAAATCAATATTTACATTGTTGACAGTAACATCTCTCAAAGATTGAACTCTTCTTCCATCTATTGAAAATATAGATACATTTTGAAGTATACCATCATTTCCTGTAATCGACTTAAAGGATAATGTACCTTGATTCAAAATAGGACTATATTTAAGTTCTGTATTTTCTACTTCAGGATTACCATATTCAATTCCTAAAGAAATGGATTCTCTTGAACTAGCTGAGGAATACGAATTGAACACGATTTTAGACGAATTAAATAAACTTTTTATAGTGCCATTATCATTTGCTTTTATGCTCAGTGTTAATATGTTATCACCTTCATTTAGTTCAATTGGGCTTGCTTCATAAAAAACAACTTTTGAATTCTGCTGATTAATATTATAATTGGACTCTGAGATGTCTAAGCCCTTAGATGTGATGTCAAGTATCTCAAAGGATGGGTTTTCAATATTAATACTTGCACTAATGATATCTATATCTTTTGATAGATTAAATTCTACCGTATATATTTGACCAGCTTTTACTTTATCATTCTTTACAATTAGTGCATTTTGATAAGTTCTTGATTCTGATTCATCTTCTAACGAAGACAAATTAACATCACCTTTTTTTAATGCTACAATACTAAAGTCTGACATGTCTGATTCATTTGCGTATTTTAAGCTGTAATTTTGAGAATTATTTAGATTGAAATCAATATCAGAGTTTATTTCTGAATTATAGAATTCCCAGTTACTTTGATTATCACAATTGTCTAAACCAAGAATGATATTCCTCATCTTTACTAAATCTCTTGCCGTGATTTGGTTATTATCATCTACATCAGCTGCAATAAGTCTCACATTTGATTCAAGGACTTCCACATCAATAATGTGTCTAAGTACCTGAACTAGATCAACACTAGTAATACTTTGATTGCAAGATTCATACTTTTCTACCTCTACTTGAAATGAATCATCACTCCATTGTTGCGTTTCAATCGTTTTGTCGATAGCATCACTGATACTTCCATCTGATTTCAATTGTACCAATGCTGCTTGGCCTATCTCATTCTTAAGGGTCATTTTATTAATCGATATGCTCGAACCACTTTCAGCAAAATTTACATCAGACACTAACATTGAACCTAAATCTTTGATCGTTATTTTTTGCTCAAATGTAAATAGCTCATCACCACTATGTGGAACATAATGACACCAGTCGATGAGCTCAAATGTTCGATTCACAATTATATCCCCATTTTCCAATTCTTCGATTTCATCCGAGAAAGAAAAACCAGCGATGGTTTGAACGTTTTGTGGGTCTATGTTATTCGCTAAAATCATACTATCCCAAGCAAGAAAATAATCAATAAAAACTTCAGTATCAATTTGTTCTATCGTTTTTCCTGTAAATTCTAACTCCGGATCTAATGTAAAAGAAGTGAAATCTAAAGGCTCGTCGAGACAATCTACCTCTTCGGCTTCCTCAACAATTTCAGTAATTCCAGTACCATCATCAGAAATAAAGATTTCTCCCCAGCACTTATTTTCACTTTCTAGATGTTCTATAGTATATACATATGTATGATCAACATCATCTGAATCAATTGTCCAATAGTCTTCTTCTTGTTGTTCAAAAATGATATTATCGTCTTCATCTATAATTGTTAATTTTAAATCTACATTACAGGAATTTGCTAAGAAATCTTGAGCCCAGACTTGTGCAGTACCAGATTGATCTACCGAAACTGACACCTTATCTAAACATGCAAGAACACAGTTGTCAGCTATAGGGTTTGGAGGGTCGGGAGATTGTGCCTTCGTGTTAAATTGAAAGAATAGTATACTTAATATGAGAATTAAAATTTGCTTTTTCATTTTTTAAATTTATGATATTTAGAATGTTACTACACTTACTAATAGAGATCGAAAGAGTAAAACGTTGCAGATGAGCGCAAAAATTTTCAAAATCTTTGATTTAGATGCCTTAGTTAAGAGATATGTAAAGAAATATGGTGATTGTTGGTGAAAATTCTCTAGCTAGATTATTGATATACTGGAGCATGAATTCAAAAATCTGATCTTTAATTAGAAGACAATCAAGCTGTACATTCAGATCAAGTTTTAGCGCATAGACTGCGGTTTCGGAAAAATAGTTGATTATAGAACTAAATACAGATGGCACTTAAACCAAAGAAGAATTGAAGCCCTGTCGGCTTTCTCTCATATCATATCACTAATTATCTATCGTATTCCATCGCTTCTTTCGTAAATCCTTTTATGAGCATGACAGTGCCTATGATTGGTGAAACATAAAATAATCTTCCCGAGAACATAAAAATAACTCCTGTTTATACGATTAGAGCAATTTCACCACCAATATTAATCATTCGACCACTTCCACTGTTTTGGACTTGAACTTCTTGCAATCGTTTAATGTGATCTGCCGCTTCTTGAGGTGGCAGAATTCTAGAATCTGATTCCTCGAATACTTGATCTGCAGGTTCACCTGCTTTTATTGCTTTGGTAATTTTCTTCTTTTCTTTTAATGCTAGATTTTTTGTGTCAATAGAAATGAGAGAGTCTATAATTTCATCATCCAACAAGCTAAATTCTTCTGTTCCATGTATCTGCTTGTCAGCTAAAAGGTGCTCTTGTATTTTTGGTTGATATTTTTCAGCAAGCACTTTCTTGGCACTGACAATAATTCGATCAATGTCAAGTTCGTAAAGTCCTTCAGTATTTAGATCTGATTTTATTGATTCAATGCTTTTTCGTTCCTGTAATTTTTGCCGCTGTTTCTTCGGCGTATTTGATTTTCTGTTTGTAGTCCATTGTTTTAAATTTTGTATAGTGTTTTTTTAGTTGCTAACTTATTTTAATCAAAATAATATTAAGTTTTATTTGCCCTAAAACTAAAATAGAATAAACTTAAAAGGCTTAAAAAAACAGTCATTTTCATCTATACCGCATACTCCTCTAAAGTATTCACTAAAAAATCAACATCAGCCTTAGTTATATAAATAGCAAATGAAAATCGCAAAGCATTCAAATCAAATTTTGTCATTGGTCGACAATCGATTTGAGCATGTTCGTATAAATACTCTTTTGCCTCCTTAACATCTTTACCAAGAATTTCAACGACTTGTATTGCTGCAGATAAACTGTCTGGCTCTGGTGTTTTTAATTTTAAAGATGGAATAGATTCAACTTTTGAGCGGAAATATCTTTTCAATTCGAGACTTCTGGCTTCTATTTTTTTGATGCCTATTTGGTTGATAAAATCGACGGACGCTCCCAGACCCATAAGCTCTGGTAAATTGCGCGTATTATAATTCTCTAGTCTGCGTATTGACTCGTCTTTATATCCTCTGCAAACGATCAATGGTTTGAGGTAGTGTTGGCTAGAGGCTTTGGCATACAACACACCCATTCCTTTTGGAGAAAACAACCATTTGTGTGTACTTGTCGTATAGAAATCACAGCCTAAATCTGCTAAATCAATATCTATCATTCCAGGTGCTTGCGCGCCATCAACAGCAACTAGAATACCTTTCTCGTACGCCATTTCTGAAATCTGTTTGACGGGAAGTATCATTCCATTTGTATTGACGATGTGGGTAATGGATATGATTTTGGTTCGATCAGTGATGGCATTTCTATATACTTCAACAATTTCCTCTGGACTATTTGGTATTAATGGCAGTTCTGGTCTGATGATGTTGACACCTTTGCTTTCTTGGAAGACTTTCCAGCAAACACTTCCAGAGGTATGTTCGTGATTAGCTAAGATGACTTCATCGCCAGCTTGCAAATCAAAACTTTTGGCAATCAAATTCATGCCTTCAGTTGTATTATGAATCAAGGCTATTTCTTCAGGAGATACCGAAAACAGGTCGCCTATCTTTTGTCTAACTTTCTCTTTTTCGTCATCCCAACCACCCCACATATATTTGGAGGGAAAGCCATCTAGAGTGTCACGAGCTTCCTTCGTCGCACGTCGTACGGGGATTGGACAGGAACCCAACGATGCATTATTAAAATAATGTAGTCCAGATGCAAATACAAATTGTGTTTTGACTAATTCCCAAAAAGATTCTGAATCGTCATTGGCCAAGGACCTAAAATCTACAGCAGTTGAGTAATCATCCCAAAGTCTTGTGCCTATTGTGGTAGTGCTAAGCTTAAACCTATCGATTGAAGAAATTTTCGTCGTCGTTGATTCATCATGGTGGTAAGATAAAAAACATCTAGGCTTTAATAATAAATGGATTGATGATAGTTGAGTGTGTCGGTCAGATTGCAATGTGGATAATACTCCATATCGAGGCTTATGGGCTAGGATCGCCTAAAATAGATAGTTACATTATTCCATTACATTTGAATAAAAATAAATACTACGTTTAATTTGAAGTCAATAAACTATAAAACCAAAGTCAGCAAGCAAGATAATGTCCTGTGGGATATACACATCCCGGTACCAGCTAAAATTGCCAAGCAGTTTTTAGACGAAAACATAAAGAGAGTCATCTGCACCATTGACGATGAACTGACATTCCATTGTGCCATTATGTCTCAAGGAGATGGTACTCACTTCATCATGTTAAGCAAAGAAAAAAGAAAGCAACTAGATCTCATGATGGGTACAGAAATTCAAATCAAACTAAAAAAAGATGAGAGCGAATACGGAATGCCTATGCCAGAAGAATTTGAAGAATTGCTATTGATGGATGAGGAAGCAAATGAATGTTTTCAAAAATTAACTAAGGGCAAACAACGGAGTTTATTGTATCTGATAGGCAAACCAAAGCGAAGTGAAACACGTATTAAAAAAGCTGTCGTTATTGCAGAGTATTTAAAGTCGACAGGTGGCAAACTTGATTTTAAGGAATTGAATGAGGCGTTTAAGCAGGCGAATTGATTGTTAGCAAACTCGTATCCTCAACTGTCTGAACTATGATTTTCTTGATTAAAGGATTTCATGATTTGATTTTGACCACCTTCGGAGAGTTTAACGAAGCGGTGCAAATTCTCCTCGGAGGAGTGGTCTCGCATTTAATGCGGGATCAAGGTGGTCATACTTTTGAGCTTTTGAAATTTCTCATTTGCCGATTCTGATGAACCGGTTCATTCGCTTCAAAGTTTGGTGGAGACCTTTGATTCTGTATAATAACGAAACTGCTCTATCAACCTAATATCAAAAGAATTATATAGCTCTTTGCAGTTAGTTTATCTTACTTCTCTCTCCATTAGACGGTGCTTCTATAAAATGGCGGAGCTAATATATTAGGTACAGACACAATTCAAGATTAAAAATTTAAAACATAATATTGTAAAAATGACATTGGCATGTTTACTGGATAAAGCCGCCTTCTTCACTTTTCCTGATTTTTAATATCATTAATTCTTTCATCATCTTGGCACGTTTGATTGCTTCATCTGCTTTTTGTCCTTGATGTCTTTGGTGGATTGTGTATTCCCATAATGTGAGCCAGCGATCAAAATGACAGGCATCTAAATTTATCTTTTTATGTAGTGCAATGTGCTTGAGCATGACATTGCCTTTGTAGCATTGTTCTCCAAGTAAAACAGAACACCAAAATTGATTGATCGTCTCCAAGTGATGCTCGAGGTCATGTGCGATGGTCTGTTCGAAAATGTGCTTGACGACATCATCTTTTAATAGCGCTGTATAAAATTGATTCACTATATTCTCTACATCTTTTCGAGATTCTATGTCATGCATCATGCATCAACTTATCGAAAAGAGTTTATTTATCCAAACCCAATTCTTTTCTCAGCACGAGATCTTTATTCGATTTGCGATTCCAGTAATTTGTATTGAGCGTATTTATTTTGGTGGCAACCGTGGAACGACCTGATGAAAGGTCTTTTTCTTCCCAAGAATCGATGCGATGAGGAAAGGCGCTTTCAAAATGAATAATTAATTCTCTATTTATCTCAGAGTAGTTGATGGTATAAGCCTTCATATTATTGCCTGCATCGCTGACAGCCATTGTTGCTTGATAAGCTTTGGTTGGTCTATGATTCAGTCTCAAATAAAAAAATGAAGGAATCACTTGATGCGTACCAGTTGGCAAGGCTTCTGGATTGATTCGTATCATACTAAAAAGATCATCTTCTAAGATGTTTTTATTCACACTCTCTTCTCGAGTCTCTCCTTCAAAATATGAATCTAAGGACACTTCAAAATTTCGTTTGTTGGTCATTTCCATATATGTATGCCCACACCATTCTTGAGAAGACGAACTAATCTTGAGGGAATGCTCGCCATCTTCCACTGGAAAAAATGTACTGTTCATCATCGAATACGGATAGATGCCTGTATTGAATTTCCTAGTGGAGTTGAGTTTAAGTACGGACACACTTTTATTATCTGGATTATCTGCTTTAGTATTTGTAGATGTAGAAAATGGTTCTGTGACGAAGATCAGTACTGCAGTACCATCACGCATCTCTCCATATCTGTCTTGTTCCAATTTAAAACTGGTAATCTCTGCCTCACCAGCATACCAGTAATCTGCGAATTGCTTTTTATTTTTTGGTTTGATGCCCTCTCCATTTGCAACAGGGCTACACATAATGAACAGCGTTGATAGGAGTATATAGATCGAATTCATAATTGCTTTTTATTTATAACATGAAATGAAGGAAGAGGTTGTGTGCACTTGTTGATATCGGTTTCTTCCACAAAAATAGACATCCTTGTCCTGCACACTGAATCTACATATCTATAGGTCCGCTATTACTGATGGTTTATTGCCATAAATTTGCTTTTAATCTACTATTTAATTTTTCATTGCCATTCCAATCATCATTATGTATATTGGTATGAACATATCTTGGAAAAATACTCGTGGTGTTGAAGCCATATTATAGCACTTCCGGAGTTCTCTTAGCTCAATACATGTAATCAGTTTCATCAGTTGAAGAATGTAAACATGAATAGTAGAAGTATTAATTCATACACAAACTTCTCAATTATTGTGGTAATTATACAGTCCAGAATCATAGATATGACTCAACTAAGATGCCAGATGTTTATAATAATGTTAGCGTTCTACGCCGCCGTAATGTGTGTGGGATGTTCTCCAACTGATCAGGACCCCAGTAAGGAAGAAGTGATCGTAGTGGTAGTTGCTCATCCTGATGATGAGACAGCTATAGGTCCAGTGATCGCTAAATATGCTGTTGACCACGAAGTACATTTGATCATCTCAACTGATGGTAGTTATGGAGTGACTGATCATGCAGGCATCCCAGAAGGAGATAGCTTAGTACAGATAAGAAATCATGAGGCGTCTTGCTCTTGTAAGGCACTCGGTGCTCAACCTCCTATACATTTAGGCTTAATAGATGGATTAGGCTACTATGCTCGAGGTGATTTTTATGAACAAATGTCCACACTAAAATTGCGATTGCTGAGAGAATTTACTCGATTAAAACCAACCGTGGTTTTAACCTTTGGGGCTGATGGAGATACTGGTCACCATGACCACAGGCTCGTTGGGAATATGGCGACTGAAGTCTTAATGAGTGATGCTAAATTTCAGGATATTGATTTATATTATTATGGTTGGACAAAGCGGCAAGCTGAGAAATTTCCAGACTGGAATCTTGGCTATGTCGATGAAGCTTTTTTGGATACGGCCATTTCATTCTCTGAGGTAGATGAGCGTAAAGCGTTCGCATCTATACGATGTCAT
>Ga0114957_1004433_pt1 | contig 12112 bp, 10 predicted proteins | sample BantaG_FD_87175 | JGI IMG/M metagenome (GOLD analysis project Ga0114957, IMG submission 87175) | Marine algal microbial communities from Bantry Bay, Ireland - BantryBay_4 metaG | ecosystem: Host-associated > Algae > Red algae > Unclassified | place: Bantry Bay, Ireland | collected 2014-11-21 | reverse complement strand
TACTTCCAATACTTCTGTACGCTACTGATCTGGACTTTCTCATCTGGACTGTGTGCTCCTCGGATATTAGGACCAAACGAGATCATATCCATATCAGGGTAGTTGGTTCCGAGTATCCCACACTCTAGTCCTGCATGACAAGCATTGACATGTGGTTCGCCATCGAACAGTTCTCTATAGAGGTCTGACATAATTGTGACGATCTCTGAGCTTGGTGCTGGTGTCCAACCTGGATAAGAACCACCAGCTTCTACATTCAATCCACCCAACTCTAGGGCACTTGAGATCGCTGTTGACATATCTGCTTTTTCACTATCTACTGAGCTCCTACACAGGCAAAGCACTTTGGCTTGACCATTGCCAATCTCAACTCTTGCAAGGTTGTTAGATGTCTGGACAAGTGAGTCGATATCTGGACTCATTCGGTAGATCCCACTTGGTACAGCATAGATCGATTTGAGTATTTTCTTTTGAAATTTTGCATCTAATACAGAGTCTAAACCAGCGATTTCTTCTAGACTAATATCCAGGTTTGGATCCGTTGATTGATGTTCTTTTTTGATGAGGTCAGTAAGGTTAGAAATTAGACTTTTCACCGTTTCGACTTGATCTGGCTTAACTGCTATTGTACTAAATGACTCTCTAGGTATTGCATTACGCAGTCCTCCGCCATCAACGGTTCCAACCATAATTTGGCTTTCCGCATCGAGTGCCACCAAGAGACGATTCATCAGCTTATTCGCATTACCTCTACCCCTATGGATATCCATTCCACTATGTCCACCAGTCAGTCCAGTGATCGCAATTTTGTAGCAAACTGAGTCAGTAGGTGTAGATTGAGTTTGATAAGTACTGCTACCTGTCAAGTCTATCCCTCCTGCACAACCAATAGTCAGTTCATCATCATCTTCAGTATCAAGATTAAGCATGATGTCTGCATCAAGGAAGCCACCTTTGAGTTCAAGAGCTCCAGTCATTCCTGTTTCTTCATCTATTGTAAAGAGGGCTTCTAATGGTGGATGTGGAATGTCTGTCGATTCAAGTAATGCCATGATAGTTGCCACACCAATACCATTATCAGCACCTAGTGTCGTTCCTTCTGCCTTGACCCAATCACCATCAATGTACATCTTGATTCCTTCTTTGTCAAAGTCAAAAACTGTATCAGCATTTTTCTGATGCACCATATCTAAGTGAGACTGAAGTACGACAGTCATTCGATCTTCCATCCCCGCTGTTGCAGGTTTCTTTATGATTACATTACCGATGTGATCTACTACTGTAGGGAGATTGAGGCTTTCGCCAAATGCTTTTGCAAATGCAATAACACGTTCTTCTTTTTTACTTGGTCTTGGAACAGCATTGAGAGCTGCAAAGTTTTTCCACAAAGCTTTTGGAGTGAGTTGACTTACTGACATAGTTAATATTGATTTTTGCTTGTAAGCAAATGTAAGTAATTCTACATTCAAATTGTTTTGAACTTGATTAGAGTCATTGATATTCCTCTTCTATCAAATTCTACGAAATGCCTACCTTTGTCTTTATCAAACCAATGTCAAATAAAACCACTTGAGTCAAAGACTATGATTAGACACATTTCACCGATAGATGGTAGATATGCAAGCAAGACACTACAGCTTCAAGACTACTTCTCTGAGTATGCATTAATCAAGTATCGAGTCTATATCGAAGTCAGATATCTTATCAATCTCTTGAGCACTGAGAGCAAGTCTCTGCCAAGTCTTACAAGTGATGAGGTAGACCAAGTGCAGTCTATCTATGACAACTTCAATCCTGATGCAGCTCAAGAAATCAAGAATACAGAAAAAATAACGAATCATGATGTCAAGGCAGTAGAGTATTATGTTAAGTCACAACTTGATATGCTTGGCTTAAGCCAGCACAAGGAGTGGGTCCACTTTGGATTGACATCCCAAGATATTAATAACACAGCAACACCCTTGATGCTAAGAGATGCAATCTCTGATGTCTATTATCCTTTACTCATTGAGATTATTGAAGCGATTAAGTCTAAGGCTGAAGAGTATGCATCCGTTCCTCTCTTAGCTCATACACATGGTCAGCCTGCATCACCTACTTCAATGGGAAAGGAATGGATGGTTTTCGTTGAACGACTCCAAGCTCAACTCCAACAATTAATCTCGATTCCAACTAAGGCAAAATTTGGCGGAGCAACAGGTAATTTTAATGCACATAAGGTTGCAATCACTGATGTTAGCTGGTTAGACTTTGGTGATACATTTGTCGAAAGTCTCGGTATGGAACGCCTCCAATATACCACACAGATAGAACACTACGATATGATGGCCGCTATCTTCCATACGATCTCTAGGATTAATACAATTTTGATTGACTTCTCAAGGGATTTATGGACGTATATCTCTATGGATTACTTCAAGCAAAAAGTAGTTAAGGGAGAGGTAGGTAGTAGTGCGATGCCACATAAGGTAAATCCGATTGACTTCGAAAATGCTGAAGGAAACCTAGGAATGGCAAATGCAATCTTTACATTTTTAGCTGCAAAGTTGCCAGTCTCAAGATTGCAACGTGACTTGACAGATAGTACTGTCTCTCGTAATATCGGTGTCCCATTTGGCCACAGCCAGATAGCACTCCTCAGTCTCAAAAAAGGGATAGGTAAACTCGAAATCAATATACCAAAAATCCATGCTGACCTTGATAATCAATGGGCAGTTGTAGCAGAAGCTATTCAAAATATACTGAGGAGAGAGGGAGTTGACAAACCTTACGAAAAGCTCAAAGATTTGACTCGTGGAAACAAAAAGATTACAAAAGAATCGATGCATCACTTTATTAAAGGGCTAAACATTGATGACGAAGTCAAAGCTGAGATGCTAGTGATTACACCTCAGAATTATATCGGTTATGTGTTGGCTGATTATTGACTAGAAGCCACCTAGCTGCCACCATTGATTTCTAATACAATTGTTCCACACTGTTCGTCACCTCTACCAAACCAAAATTCCTTTGCCTTTCGCAAAGCAAGAGATTTTAAGCTCTCTGTATTAATGCTAGTTTGTGCTTCATTGATTTTAGCACTTTCTACCCTGCCCGCTTTGGACACACAGATATCTACAGTCACCTCACCAGATTTTTCTGATAAGAGTAAGATACTTGGCTGATCAATTATCCTCCTACTCCCTATTCCATTTTTAATAATTACAGTGAGGTCTTCATCAATTACAATTCTATTGACAGTATCATCAATCACAACTTCTTCTTCAACGACCTCTTCTACTTCTTTGCCAGTTTGAGTTGTTTGTGATTCTTCTTGTTGAGCATTACTCGGATCTACTGTGAGGATATCATCCACTCTACCCTTTGATCCTTTTTTACCTTTTTCAGAAGTTGGCTGTTTCGGATAGTCAGATTTAGGCTGTTTGTTGTTCCCTCTTCTTTTGGGAGTTTCAGAGGAGTTACAGACGTTGGCAATATATTTAGCTACAGTATTATTACCACTTTTAGACTTCAGTATTTTACAAGCGGCAGGGTCATTTGCAGAATAAGCACTCATAGCTAGAGCGGTTACGATTTCACTATCTTTCGGAAACAAACTCTGAGCAAGTATTAAACTATTGACAGCTTCTGTATGATTTCCGAGTTGGCTTTCTGCTAGACCTAAGAGCCTAACTGATTGAGCACTCACACCTTTGACTTTAATCAATTCGATAATATCATTTCTAACACCTGTGTATGACTTTAGTGCATATTTTGCCTCAGCTCTTTTACTGTAGGCATCTTTATAGGTAGGATCTTGGCTGATGACTTTAGAATATTCATCTATTGCTTCGCCGTAGCGCTGTGTTTCTAGCAAGTACTCTGCCTTCATAAAGACGAATCCAAGTTCAGATTCAACATCTTGTGCTATCATAAATGAAGCAAACAAAACGAATAGGCATGTAATAATTGATTTCATGTGAGTTGATTTAAAAATTAAAACCAATGGTCTTCCAAGAAGATAAACATCAAAGAAACTAGAATCATTTTTGGTATTAAATGTTTAATATTAATTTAACCTAATGATATCAAGTCCCATAATCTCTAATGCGCTGCAAGATATACTCTTTAGTTTTCGCCACAAAACTATACCGACAATACTACATATTAAAAAAATGTATTATTTTTAAACTCTTTTATTAATTATCACACTAACTCTCTAATACCTATGGGCAAATTCGACGAATGTATCGAACTTTATGAAGGTGAATTGAAAAAACTCAATATCCCTTACAAGAAAGACCTTTTGGTCAAAGTAGCTAAGGCATGTGGACCATCTCTCTATAGAGCAGATGCATCTAAAGTGTCATCTTCTGACAAGGCTGAACTCGACAGAGTGAAGAAAAACTTCATTGCGAAAAAACTCGGTGTAACTGACGAGGCTAAAGCTGACAAAGCAATAGCAGCAGCAATAGAAAAAATCGGAAAGTCTAACAAGAACAAGTATAGAGCTATCTTTTACCTCATCTTAGTCAAAGAATTGAGAAAAGGACAAGTATTTGCATAAGCATTTACAAGTAAAACACACTTAATCGAATAAAAATGATTTGAAAGAGTGTTAAGAATTAAAGAGTCTTAACCCGCTGTGGTTGAGACTCTTTTTTAGTTCAAGAGTCTGCCAATTTGACATCTTTTAGTGTACCTTTACGGTTAAATAAGATAAATACTACTGAGAGATATGTACAATGATAATCCCACACTCCAAACCGATCCCACTAAAATATTACACGATAGACAAGGCGAAGTCTTAGAAATGCCTTCAAATCAGAGTGGGCAAAAGTCATTCTATATAGAATCTTATGGTTGTCAGATGAATTTTAGTGATTCTGAAATAGTCGCATCAATCTTAGCACAGAATGGTTACGGTCCAACTCGACAAATGGAAGAGGCTGACCTTATTCTCATCAATACTTGCTCTATTAGAGAGAAAGCCGAAGACACAGTAAGAAAGAGGCTTAAACTCTTCAATAAAATAAAAGAACAGAAACCAGGTACGCTGATCGGTGTACTTGGGTGCATGGCCGAACGACTCAAAACACAACTCCTTGAACAAGAGAAATTGGTAGACTTAGTCGTAGGACCAGATGCCTATCGAGATCTTCCAAATCTCATCGCTTCGGCTACTGATGGAGAGAAAGGAATCAACGTACTTCTCTCTAGAGAAGAAACATATGCTGATATCTCTCCTATGAGGCTTGACAATAATGGAGTGACTGCATATATCTCTATCATGCGAGGATGCGATAATATGTGCTCTTTTTGTGTCGTACCGTTCACTAGAGGAAGAGAACGATCACGTAATGCATTTACAATAGTGTCAGAAGCAGTAGATCTCTACCAAAGAGGGTATAAAGAAGTCACACTACTTGGCCAGAATGTAGATTCATATAAGTGGACCAATCCAGAAACTGACAAAGCTGTAACGTTTGCCCAGCTACTACAAATGGTTGCTGATATTCACCCTAATCTCAGAATAAGATTTTCAACATCTCATCCCAAAGATATTACAGACGAAGTACTCTTTGTGATTAGAGACAATGAGAATATTTGTAACTATATCCATCTACCAATCCAATCTGGTAATAGCCGTGTACTTAAGTTGATGAATAGAACATACGATCGCGATTGGTATATCAATAAGGTTAAACGGATATATGAAGTAATCCCTAACTGTGCTATCTCAAGTGATTTTATTACCGGTTTTTGTACAGAAACTGAAGAGGAGCATCAGCAATCGGTAGAAATGATCAAGTGGGCAAGATATATTATGTCATATATGTTTTTCTACTCAGAGAGGCCAGGTACTCTTGCTGCTAGAAAGTACGAAGATGATATCCCACTCGAGGTAAAAAAGAGACGACTAGCAGAGATTATTGAAGTGCAAGCCGAAGTCTCTCATCAACATAATAAAGACCAAATTGGTAAGACCTTTAAGGTACTAGCAGAAGGACTTTCGAAGCGATCCGACAAGCACTACAAAGGAAGAAATACTCAAAATAAAGTTGTGATTTTCCCAATTGAGGGGAATTGTAAAATTGGTGATTATGCAGAAGTTCTCATCACCGAAGTGACGAGTGCTACCCTATTAGGTAAGATTGTCCACCCAACTGGTGTAGAGTCAGTAACCTCACCTTCAGCTAGATAATACACTATGAATATTCAATCAGCAAAACAACGCTATGGGATTATTGGTAGATCCGAAAAGCTAGACCTTGCCATAGAGATAGCACTCAAGGTAGCAACAACTGATCTCTCAGTTCTGATCAAAGGAGAGAGTGGTGTAGGTAAGGAAGTGTTTTCAAAGATTATCCACGAACAGTCTAAACGTAAGCATAACAAGTTTTTTGCGATCAATTGTGGCGCCATACCGGAAGGAACAATTAACTCAGAATTGTTTGGACATGAAAAAGGTGCATTCACAGGTGCTACCACTGATCGTAAAGGATATTTTGAGACAGTCAATACAGGGACGATTTTTCTTGATGAGATCGGAGAAATGCCATTGGATACCCAAGCCTACCTCCTCAGAATATTGGAAAATGGAGAATTTATCAAGGTAGGTTCATCGAAGGTACTCAAGACCGATGTCAGGATAGTAGCTGCCACCAATGTAGATCTTGAGAACCGAATCAAACAAGGAAGATTTAGAGAAGACCTTTACTATAGACTTAATACAGTTCCGATCTATGTCCCTTCTCTTCACGAGAGAGTTGATGATATCCAAGTATTATTTAGAAAATTTGCTAATGACTTTGCTGATAAGTATCACAGTGACACAGTCCGATTGACTCCAGAATCTCAAGCGGTATTTAATCGCTATCACTGGCCAGGTAATGTCAGAGAGCTCCGCAATATCGTAGAGCAAATTTCTATTTTATCGAGTTCATCAATGATTACAATAGAACAATTGCAAAAGCTCACTCCTCAGATCTTAAAGCGAGCCTTACCAGCTACGATAGACCAAAAAGGAAAAGGGATAGACTCACATGAGGAGAGAGAAATACTCTACAAGTTCCTCTTTGACATGAAAGGTGACCTCAATGATCTAAAAAATTTGGTTTATGGTCTTATCCAATCCAATGATCTTACAATAAATGATAAGACTAATCTGTCTCAAGTCTCTAGATCTGAAAAAGTAATATCAGTTCCTGATGAAAATCAGATTCAGTATTATTCAGACGACGATTATGGGTCTGGACAACCAATTATCCTCAACAAAAAAGAAGAATCATTTACTAATACTGAAGTTGAAGATGAAAACCTGAGTCTTGATGACAAGACAAAAGAACTCATCATCAAAGCTCTCAAAAAGCATAAAAATAAAAGAAGAGATGCTGCTGAAGACTTAGGAATATCAGAACGTACGTTATATAGAAAAATCAAAGAATATCACTTAGATGACTAAACTTATAACATTACTCTACGGACTCTCTACCCTTGTCTTACTGATTGGTTGCTATAGCTTTAAGGGGATCAGCATACCGACTGCTGTCGATACCTTTTATGTGGAGAACTTCTCGATTACAATAGCAAATGCTCCTGCAGCAATAGAAGTAACAATTGCTGAAGAACTCAGAAAGAAAATTAGAGAAGGTAGTAGATTACAATCAACTGATGTAGATCCAGATGTGGAATTCATCGGAACTATTACACAATATGGCGTTGATAATGCTGGTGCTACCTCGGGTAACACTGATGCAGCTGCTCTCAATAAACTTAAGATCAACATTACCATAGAATACATCGACAATCTTGATGACGAAAATTCTAAGAAGAAAACCTATAGTCCATTTACCACATTTGACTCAAGTATTGATCTTCAAGATGTAGAAGATGACTTAGTTAAAATCCTTGTAGATGAAGTGACTGAACAAATATTCAATGATACATTTACGGATTGGTAAATCATCCCTTAACTTAGCCCCTGAGACTTATCCAATCGATTGACAACTATGAAGAATAAATTCTATAACCCACATACTGTGATTACTGATACTTCCAATCTAGACAAGATGTGGTTGGAACAGAAAATTAAGGATAAACCGTATGATCAACACTATAATTATCTTGAGGCATTGAGGCTTATAGGAACAGGTAATAAAAAAGCATTTATAGAAAAAGCAGGAAGTCTTCTCTTCAACTCTTCAAATAAAATTAGGATAAGCTCACTAATTGATAGGGCGACACAAAGCTCTAAAAGGACATCCAACAGTATGTCAACCGTTGAAATCAAATCAAAAAAAGCCTTGGATAAAGCAAAGCTTTCCCCTCTTCTCGTTGGTCTTATCCCTCTTGTCTCAGACTCAGAAATAGAAGAATCTGAGAGCAAAGATGGACCTGTTAGTGATCTAACAGCTTCGCAGTCTGAGTCCTCTCTGATACTCGATGAAATTGACATTTCGGAGATAGATAGAAATGAAGGAATGTCTGAACCTATTGCACAAACAGAAGTCGACAATTCAACTCTAATAGTCAGCGATGATGACGAACAAGAGGAAGAGGAGTATGTTTCCAATAGAGTACAACTTCAAGAACAGATACAGGCAGAGAGTAATCCAAACAGCCAGTCATCAGATGTTGAAGTTCAAGACAAAGAAGTGGAGGTAGAAGCTCCGATTCAATCTGTCAGCTCAGAAGAAAAGCAACTATCTGCATCTGATTCAGTACAAATTCAACACTCACAATTTACAAGTTGGCTCAGAGGGTTACCAAGACTTAATGAAATCAACCAATTACCTGAGACAGAACCAAAGACTCCAATCATCAGTGAGCCATATGCCAAAATCCTGATACAACAAGGTCATAAGACTGATGCAATCAAGATGTATGAGCAATTAATTTTGAAATATCCCGAAAAAAGTAGTTTCTTTGCAGACCAAATTAAAAAATTGAAATAAATCTACGATGGTAACTACATTGACAATACTGATCGCCCTAGTTTGTATCCTGCTCATGCTTGTTATCCTTGTACAAAATCCTAAGGGAGGAGGAGTTGATGCAACATTTGGAGGCTCAGCAGCAAATCAAGTATTTGGAGCAGCCAAGTCAACAGATTTTATTGAGAAGTTGACTTGGGGACTTGCAGCAGCATTATTCATCTTATGCATAGTGACAGCAGTTATCGTAAGCCAAGCAGCGGGAGTTGGTGCAGGAGAAATTCCTCTACAATCTCAAGGCTAAGATTTAGTACCCTATAGCAATATTCATTTTAACATTCGTGAGGAGTATGGCATTTAAATAAATGTTACCAACGACAGATTGACATACCATAACTGGTGTATCATTTATGGTTATTCCAAAATGGCAGAAACACACCGCAAATATGTCAGAAATATCTATTGGCATAATAGATGATGTAATATTGTATAGAATTTACTTTAAGATATTTTATAAAAAACGTTTAACCCAAATAATTAATATTATGATGAAGCCTATCAATGATAGAGTTGTCGTAAAGCCAGCTAAAGCTGAAGCAAAAACGACTGGTGGTATAATAATACCAGACACTGCAAAAGAAAAACCATCAAAAGGTAAAGTAGTAGCTGTCGGACCTGGAAAAGAAGCAATCAGAATGACAGTAAAGAAAGGCGATACTGTACTTTATGGTAAGTATGCTGGACAAGAACTCAACTATGACGGTACTGATTACCTCATAATGAGAGAAGATGACATCCTTGTAATCTTAGAAAAGTAATCAATATATAGAAAGGAGAATATTCTATCTATATCAAAATTGAAATTTATAACAATACATTCCAAATTTAATTAATTAATTATAATGGCAAAAGAAATCACATTTAAGTCAGAAGCGAGAATGAAACTCAAAGCGGGTATCGATGCACTCGCTAATGCAGTAAAAGTTACTCTCGGTCCTAAAGGAAGAAATGTAATCATCCAGAAAAGCTTTGGAGCACCAGCAATCACTAAAGATGGTGTGTCAGTAGCTAAGGAAATTGAGCTTGATGACCCTATCGAAAATATGGGTGCTCAAATGGCAAAGGAAGTAGCAAGTAAAACAGCAGATCTAGCTGGAGACGGAACGACTACTGCAACTGTTCTTGCTCAAGCAATGGTAGCTGCAGGTATGAAATATGTAGCAGCAGGTGCTAACCCTATGGACCTAAAGAGAGGGATAGATCTCGCTGTAGGATCAGTAGTAGAAGGTCTAAAAAAGCAAAGTACTAGAGTTGGAAACGATATTGAAAAAATCAGACAAATCGGAACTGTCTCTGCTAATAATGATGCAGAAATTGGTGGCCTCATAGCAACTGCTATGGAAAAGGTAACTAAGGATGGTGTCATTACAGTAGAAGAGTCAAAAAGTACTGATACCTATATGGAAGAAGTGCTCGGTATGCAGTTTGATAGAGGCTATCTCTCACCTTACTTCATCACTAACTCAGAAAATATGATCACTGAGTATGAAAATCCATTCATCCTCATTTATGATAAAAAAATCTCTAACGTTCAAGATATAGTACCAATCTTAGAGAAATGTGCAGGAGCTGGAAGACCACTTTTGGTAATTGCTGAAGATGTAGAATCTCAAGCTCTCGGCCTCTTAGTTGTAAACAGATTGAGAGGAGGTCTTAAGATCGTTGCAGTAAAAGCACCAGGGTTTGGTGATAGAAGAAAGGCAATGCTCGAGGATATTGCTGTACTCACAGGAGGTACAGTAATTTCTGAAGAAAAAGGTTATAAACTCGATGGTGTAGAACTTGAAATGTTAGGTAGTGCTGAAAAAATTACTGTAGACAAGGATAATACTACAATCGTAAATGGTGCTGGTAAGACTAGATCTATTAATGCTAGAATAGGTCAAATCAAATCTCAAATTGAGACAACTACATCTGACTATGACAAAGAGAAACTACAAGAAAGACTTGCTAAACTCTCAGGAGGTGTTGCTGTACTCTATGTAGGTGCCGCTACTGAGGTAGAGATGAAGGAGAAAAAAGACAGAGTAGATGATGCATTGCATGCAACAAGAGCTGCAGTAGAAGAAGGAATCGTTGTAGGAGGTGGAGTAGCACTTCTTCGTACTCAGAAAGCATTGAGAAAATTAGAAGGAGAAAACGAAGACCAAGGTATGGGTGTCCAAATTGTATCAAAGGCACTAGAGTATCCACTCAGAACAATTGCTGAAAATGCAGGAGTAGATGGTTCAGTAGTACTCCATAATGTATTGAGTAATAAAGAGGGTGATGGATACAATGCACGGTTGGATAGATATGAAGATCTGAAAAAAGCAGGTGTTATCGACCCAACTAAAGTAACAAGAGTAGCAATACAAAATGCTGGGTCAATTGCTGGTATGGTACTCACTACAGAGTGTGTGATCAATGACAAACCAGAAGAAGCAGGAGCTGGACATCACCATGCACCACCAATGGGTGGAGGAATGCCAGGAATGATGTAAAAGCGCATCGCTACTTGACAATAGAATATTAAAAGCCACTATTCAACTCGAATGGTGGCTTTTTTTATGTCATGAGATCTGACTATTCATCCATCCTTAAAGAGTAATTATACAATTTAGATTTTAAAATTTCGGATAAGATTATAGAAGAGAATTTGTTAAGATTAAGGCAAAAACGCATTCATAGCCATAGCCATGAATACAAAATTGTTTACAGTCTCGCCTTCTCGTCTCATAAACCTAAGCTACTGTCATAACAGTGGTGATGACTGCAAGATGATCTGTAGAAAATGCTAAAATGACATTGAATGTAACGATGATGTCAATATGTCTTGCAGTAACACGAATAGACGTTAGAAGTATCGTAATGAATGATGTGTAAAGTAATATACAGTATATTTGAATTTAAGTAATATTTGAAAACAAAAATTGTAATCATGTTTAAAAATTGTATCTGCTTAATGATATTAGCAACAGGAATATTTCTGATTCTCGGTTCTTGCAATGATCTAAATACAATTTCCTCCAAATCAAAAGTTGAGCCGAGAGAGATACAGTCCGATCACATGTATTTGCAAAGGGCATTTCCTAAAGGGAAGGTTAAAGAAACAGCATTACAAGAAGCCAAAGTATGGAAAGAAAAAAATCTAAAAG
>Ga0114957_1004431_pt1 | contig 12115 bp, 18 predicted proteins | sample BantaG_FD_87175 | JGI IMG/M metagenome (GOLD analysis project Ga0114957, IMG submission 87175) | Marine algal microbial communities from Bantry Bay, Ireland - BantryBay_4 metaG | ecosystem: Host-associated > Algae > Red algae > Unclassified | place: Bantry Bay, Ireland | collected 2014-11-21 | reverse complement strand
CTCAGGAAAATGGGCAGATTGTCACCAGGTTCCGGTCGAAAATTGGCCACTTTGTTCGAGTGAGAAGTGTTGCCTGCACATGTTAGCTTCTGGGACTGCGGGATTTTCTGGAGAAAGACTGTAGTGAGCAAACTCAGTGCCGGTCGTCGACAGTAAACAGATGTGACAAACGTCGCGCGCGTCCCATCATGGAAGGCCCACAAACATCAGAACGAGTATCAAGACCAAAGGCTTACCGAGATACTAAGATGGACACCAAAGCCCAAGCCCCTTACCTCACGTTGACTTTTGCAAGCTCACTGCCGGTCATGGTCTGGCGTGGGCCTTGTTCACAACTTGCAGCACAACCCGCTCTTTGTTTTCTCTTGGCAACACGTCATGAAAGTACATCCTGTCGGACGTACTTGTTTAATAATCTTGATATATTCCAGATAGAGACCAAATTCTTATTCATATCTCTCTTGTATTGGCCGCGGATTTGTATCTTTTCCGTATTCAAGAAGTTGCGGCAAAAGTCTCATCGGATGCAAACAATGCTGGTGTTGAGTATATCTGAGTGGACCACACATTTGGCAGATTCCGAAGCCCCTGGCGTAGAGGCGAGGTCGGCGGCGCTCGAACTTCCCAGACGAGCAAGCCGCACGCATTGACAGGCTGTATCGGTCTTGACGCCTTCGGCTGGCCGTGCGAGTACAGACATGCCGCGAGCCGCCACGGACGCCGGGTTCTGCTCCATGATGCCATTATTCTTCCGGAGATTGACTGGGCGCTCCACGTCGGCCCACTTGACCTCCTCGCTGCGGCAGATGTACATGGCGTGCAGCGCAGCTGACACCTCCGCGATCATCGCCCCGTCGAAACCGTGCACGGGCCGCTCATAAGCTCAATTTCCGTCTGCGCAGCTTTCTTCGTCGACTTCCAAATCCATGCCGTTGTCCAGCACTGTCCGTGCGACGCCCGCGATGCCTGACGGCGCCCTGCCAAGACCTCCATCATGTGCAGGGGAGTTGAGCCCTCAAGAGCGCGAGCCTCCCCGTGACACGACGGGGGTGCCCTGGGGCGCCTTCAGCGCCGTCTGCCCTGGGCCATTGAGAGGAGGTGGAGTAAGTGCGAGGGAGGAGGGAGCACTGGATGTGGATGAAGCGGGAGGCAAGAGGGTGGTGACAAGCCAACTTCGAGGGGGTCGCGTTGTGGAATCCATGGACGCCAGAAAATCTCCAGGACACGACGGCAATACGGACGCTAGGCCCCGAGCAAAGAGGTCTAGAGGGAAGAGGAAGACGTGGCCAACGTCAGACGCAGTAGGGGCCGCCACGAGAAAGACGAGGCATACGCCAACGACTACCTGGCAAGTACAGTCACTGGTGCGCTCGATTGGCGCGTCATGCGAGTGCGTATGGGAATCATCGGTCTATCAATTAGAAAGAAACGCGACATGGAAAATGCGCGCCTTTATTGCTGATCCCCAAAATTCGTCCACCGGGACTGGCTTTCAGACGGACTTTCTCCACCAATCAGACACACCTCTTGAACAGAGATAGAGCTGGTGGATGAATGTCAAAGACCAGCATGTTCATGCCGCTCTATCCTCGAGAGTGCTGGACCCCACGATTGGTGGTCATTGGATGTTGTGGGTAAGGAGGGCAGAGCCGGGATGGGTTGATGCATCCCGGCTCTGCCAATTCTACCCAGCTGGGTCTCCAGTCCGAGTGCGCCAGGGGCCTCGCGGCACGGCGCAGGTCCTATTTGGGCGAGCACGGCATCGATGCTTGTACTATGGGATAGAGGGAGCGGGGGGGAGACAGTGCGCAGGCAAAGAGGCGTGTGGAGCGGCGGCTACCCCTGTATCTGCCGAATGCGGCAGCGTGTGCGAGCAGGACGATGCGCTCGTCAGCAGGTAGGCCGAGTTTTTCTCCGGGCCGCTGACCCGTCATCCTGGGTAACAGTGCATGACACTACGAAGAGAGCGTCCGCAAGTGGCTTTCTTAAGGGCATCGACACCGACGAGACCTCACAAGGCTTTCAAGTGCACAGAGCCCGCCGCCCCCCAAGCGTCTGGTTCTGTGAACCACGTTTCGTACTGGATTCGTGGGCTCCATCCTCTTGCTGCCCGTCTCACACTCTCTGGGTGCGAGGAAAAGTCGGATTCGTCAGACAACGAAGATTTAGGGGACCTGAGGGGGTGTCTTGACAAAACTGTGGTGCACCCGATCGGAAGGGTAGTGCATGAACAGCGCCTGAGAGGCCCAGGGCCCTCGAGCTGCCCCATATGCTCGGCTGAGCTTCTAAGCTGCAAATTATATTTGGCGTGCCGCATCCCCCGACTTTATGGGACAGCGGCCCATCTTGCGATCCTTCCAAGAAACATGTGTCAGCTCGGCCGGCAGCAGCGGCCTCATGGCTGCATGCAGGGGAAGGCCTCGGTGGATTTCGGAGTTGTCACGCGACTGACGAGGCGTTGATCATGTCGCGTTATATGCAGCGATGGGCCGCTTGAGGCGGCTGGTACGAATCTCCAGGCCAAGCTTCTGATGATCTGCCAGAAAAGGAAGACACAAAGTCAAAAGAAAGAGAATTTTGCCCCATTGTCTCAGCTTTTTCCGTTTCAGAATTACATATCAGTGCAAACAAGCGCCAAGTAAGCGAATCGAGAATGAGAAAGACTCGACTCCGGCCTCATGATCTGGCTTTGCGGCCGCACCATTCACTGTCGGCGTCCAGCTGCGTGTACCGCTCCACGCCGTGTCCTGCAATCGACTTGCCCCAACACCAGTGACCCACCTGCTTTGTGCCTTTACTCCCAGTGTACTCTCCGCTGGATAGTGTGACTGGCTGCTGCTCCCTTTGCCGCGTCCCGATTTTCCCACGACCGCACTACTCGAACCTATGACCTCTCTGCACATCGCTTACTGGGCTTTGGCCAGCAGTTGGCCCAGATACTTGCGTTTGCCCCCCCGTCCCCATGAAGAGGATGGCTACTCACGTGCTGGAGGCAGTGTTCCGCCTCTTGGCATTCCGTCCCGGCCAACTGGAGGCCATACTTGATGTCCTTCGCAAAGGCCAAAGGCCCAAGAGCCTGCTTTGTACCGTGGCCACGGGGTCAGGAAATATGAGTCCTGTTTCGCTTGCTGCCCTTGCTTCCCAGGTGACAGTAGGGTCCCGCACACTGGTATGTCGACGTGCTGCGCCCTGGCTGTATACTGAGTCGTTGAGGTGTCACATTCTTCCATGCGAGCGGCACACTGTGACAGACGCTCGTCTTTCGTGTGTGCTGTGTGGTGCCTTTGACAAGGCCCACACATGGCTTTCGTGTCATAAATGGCGACCGGCGATGGTGCATGCCTCAGCGCGCCTCCCACCCTCCCCGCGACTTGCTCTGACGGCTACCTTGCGGAGCGACGCGGAGCCGCCGTTGCTTCGGACACTCGGCATGATTGGGGCTGTTGTTTCTCGGCATCCATTTTTCAGGGCCAATTTATGTCTCCGCGTCGAGCACCGGCCGTTGCCTTCGTTGCCAGCTGCAGATAGCTGCGCGACCCGCACAGTGCAAAACGAGGAGGACTATCGCGTTCGTCGGGCTTTGCACCTTGGCGTTGATGCTGCCCGCGTCCGACGGAATTGGATCATTTACGGGCGCCTCAGGGACGCAGCCTACCTGGCGGGGCGCCTCCACGCCAGCTACACAGCCATGCCAGAGCTTCATGACGCGGGGGCTGTGTGTTTGCCCTAGCATGCGGGCCGAGAAGATCGGAGGACTGTCAAGCAGGCCTTTGCTGCGAGGCGGGGCGTCATCGTTGTTGCCACTGTGACATTTGGGTTGGGTATCAACTCCCCGGCGGTGAGGAGCATTGTGTATATGGTACGTGCCACAAGCTTCTCCTTCTGTTGTCTGTATCGCACTCTATTTCTCTTCACTTATGGCGCTTTTGCTGTCATTTGCCCATTGGTTTTTATATTACTCGCCTCTGTTGCTCCAGTTCAAATACTGATCTGGCTGTTTAGACGGCGCCCGACTCCATTGACATGTACGCGCAACAAATTGGTCGATCCGGCCGCGATGGAAATGTCTCACAATGCTATTTATTTTACAACCCACTGGACCTTTCCTCCCGGCGTCGCGTTGCTCCTGAGAGGGCTGTACTGCTTAAGGACGTACAGGCTGGCTGTAATGTTCTAATGCAACACTTTTGCCCGTCTGCCACCGCCTTCGTGGACGGTACCGCGCTCAGTGCGGCCGGCATCGCGGCGCAACGCGCGCCGGTCGTGTTGGACGCGGTCGTGTCGGCGTCGCTCTTCGAAGTCGGAGAACGGGCATCCTCGCACGTTGTCGTGTGCCGAGGTCGTGCTTCGGGGTGTTCGCCCTCGTCCCTGTCCGGTTATAGCGCGCACTTTCTTTAACACGTGCTATCGCCTATCTTCTATGGCAATTTCGTTCTTCGCCAGGAACTGGATGGCAGATGTGGCAAGCGACGAGCACTTTGCGGGCTACGGGATGTGGGCAACAAGAGCAGTCAAAGCCGCCGTGGAAGAGCTTGGCGCGTTGGGTGTTGTGGGAAACAACATTGAGTGGGGCGGTTCGTTTTTTCTTGTGCGATGCTTACGTCACGAGGCCGTAACGCGGTCAGAGATGGTGCCGATCTGGGATGCTTCGCATAACAACCACTTGGTGACAATGAGGGGATTGGAAGAAGTTGCTTCCTTTTTTGATGACGCGCGTACTTTCCTGTCGCTTCGCTTGAGTGTGCTGATTGGCAGTGACGAGGGTTCTGAAGTATCCTCATTGTGTCACTGTTATGTTTGCAGCCCGACGTGTCCCTCGCTTGGGTGAGTAGTACATCAATAATTTCAAAAATGTTCATTATCTTGCGCGCCCACATTCATCTTATTATCAGCTGCACACAGGCGCGGCCACCTCCCGCTTTATCGCTGATGACGGCGACGGCGGCACCCACTAAAGACTCCGCGTAGGCAGCAGACTTTTGCGTCGGTGACACCCCTAGTTAGGGTGGCTCCTCTGGATCTGAACATTACACACCACGTGCTTAAATGTGACAGGCCCTGAGTTATTTGGAACGTGTACCAAATAAAGCGGCATCTGCGGGGACTGAGGGGGAGAGCCGCCCAACCGGCTGTACCAGGCTCGTGGCAGCCTTCGAATTACGTGTGCATAGTTTCAACGAAATTCTCATCTTCAGGGCCACTGCTCCATGCCAAAGAACGCAGGAGAAAGAAGAACAGACCCATCATCCTTGGCAACCTGACTAGACAAACAGTACAGCATAGACAGCGAAAAAAACCCGTTGTTGAACCACAAGAATCCTTTAAACTGATCAGGAGCATGATGGAGAGGCATCAGGTCGTGGTTGTGGGCCACGCTACGGATTGACAACGATGGCTACTACAAACCAGCACTGCAAGTGCACTGAGCGCCTTGGGTGGCTGTAGTATTGGATCCATGACATATGTGTGGCGTACAGGCTGTAAGAATCCTCTCTAGGACAGTGCTAGGAGGCGAGGATGCAAGAGATGAAAGAGAATGTCCGGAGAGCAACGACCGATTTTGCTGTGCACGATGAAGATGCACTGCGAGTCTGACCTCTGAGCGGCCAAAGGCAGGACACGCTTCCACTTTGTGACACGTGGTTGGCCGAATCTCATTATGTCCGGGAAAATGCTGATGGAACTCTACTGACCAATGGGATGGTGAAATTGAATTGCTCGGCGAATAGGAGGCTTAGAATCCCAGAGGAGCCCATACACTGGGACTTACCTAGGGGTGGTGACATCTGCGAACTGACCCGCGGATGGCGGCGGGACGCGTCCCTCGCCATGCTGTGGACCGTGCCTCCACGACGAGCCTCTTTGCCGTCCGCAACCGCCCATTTAGTCTCGACCACCTCCAATTGCGTCGCGCCCTTTTCCTACTGGCGCACCTGCACCTCTTCACTTCCTCCACGGACACCCCCCGAGCACGAGCGGCCGCAGCTGGTCTTTTAAGTCGTGGCGGCGCGGGCCACGGCGGCCGCCAACGAGCGCGGCCGCCCACGTCGGGGTGGCTGAGGAAAGGGGGCCGTTGTCCACCGCAGACGGCAGCGACAACAGTGACAGGCGGCGGCTACGCAGCAACGGAGGCTGCGGCGGCTGCAGCGACGGCGGCGGCGGCAGTGGCGGCGGCGCAGCCGGCGCCGGCCGGCCGTGCCGCTGACTGCCATGACCAGCTCGCTGGATGGCGCGCGGTGGAAACTCGACGCGGCTTTCCTCCAGGGGCTCTCCTGAGTAAATGGGACTCTGATATAATGGATAAATATACTCGGATGTACTCATGTTCAAAAAGAACAAGCCCGATTTTACATACTATTATCTGAATGATACCTTCGTTTGATGGCTCCAAAGCGGATAAAAGCAAGTCCAATGATTTAGCATGCGCGGGATGCAGGCAACCATCTACATGAGGAGCTTCACTCGCCAGGCGCCTCACAATGCTCAAAGTCGGGACTGAGAACGCAGGTTATAAGTTCGAAAAGTGCCGAACAGTAGTGAGCCAACTCACAGCCGATCGCCGACAGTAAACAATTCTGATAAACGTCGCGCGCGGCCGCTCATGGAAGGTCCACAAATATCAGAACGAGTATCAAGACGAAAGGCTAACCAAAATACCAAGATGGACACCAAAGCCGAAGCTCCTGGCCTCACATTGACTCTAGCCAGCTCACTGCTCGTCATGATCTTGTGTGGGCCGCGTTCACAACTTGGACCACAACCCGCTCTTTGCTTTTTCTTGGCAACACGCCTTGAAAGTACATCCTGCCGCACGATCTTGTTCGAAGTTTTCATATATTCTGGATAGAATCCGTATTCTTTTTCATATCCTTCTTGTACTGGCTGCGGATATGTATCTCATCCGTATTCGAGAAGTTGCGGCAGAAGTCTTATCTGATTCAAAAATTGCTGGTGTCGAGTATATCTGAGTGGTCACAATCTTGGCAGGTTCAGGGGCCCCTGCTTGCCTCCCACCCCCGTCCAACACCGTGAAGGCGCGGTCGCTGGGGGCCCTGACCTCGCAGCCGGCGTCGCGTACCCTCCCACAGTACCGGCCTGCGGCGACGCGACGGCGCTGCCGCCACGCGCCGCCAAGCTCGCAGTGTCGTCGCCCTCCTGTGCAGTACGCGCCTCATCGCAGGCTGTACGGGCCCAAACACGCCGCCGGGACATGTCAGAGCGGGAGCGCACCAAACGTCCGGTCCTGCGTCCTCAACGGCAGCCGACGGTGGAGCGTCGGCGCCTGTTCCGTCTCCCAGCGCATCATCGCCGCACGCGGAGTCCCCGCCGCGGACGGACGAGCTTTCCCAGGTGGCGTCGGCAACCGGGGGGGAGGCGGGCGCGGCACATTTTTGCCGCACGGGGGCCGGGCGCACGCCGATCATCAATGGCTGATTTCTTTGCAGCCGGGCGCGGGCGAGCGCAGCTAGGTCTTGGCGGTGGAGGGAGGGGGGGCATGCCAGTTGCCCGTCGACCGCCGCGCCGACGACCGCGCATGCCGTGATCGAAGCGCCCAAGACGACCACAACCACGACGATTACGACCCCGCACCCCCCCGAAACGGACGCTTTCCCGCATGGAGTCGCCTCTGCCGTGCCACCGGCGCCCGCAGACGTCCTGACGGGGACGGCTGGGACTCCTTCGCCGGCGCTGCCGCACAGCGCCACGGCCGACTCGGAGTCTGCTCCTGACTAGGTGGTTGACGCCTAGGCGTCGCCGGTGTGGTCGCCGCCGCCGGCAGTGATGGTGAGTGACGAAGCCGGTCTCCCGCAGCTGCTGATGTCGCCGTTGGGAGGGGCGAGAACAACTCTCCCTTTGCGGCAGGCGGGAAGGAGATCGCTGAGCACCCGGCGATAGAGAGGTCGCCGCCGACACCGCGCCGCACACCTCGCCCCCCTCCAGCTTGCCCTCGATGACGCCGCCCCCGACGACACCTCTCTTCCTGACGACGTCTTCGTCCATTCCGCCATTGATGCCATCATTGCCGACGCCCGCCGCGCTCGTCGCGCCGCTCACCGTCAAGTGTACGGCGGCGACTTGCAACCGCTCGTCGCCCGCGACGTCGCCGCCGCGCGGCACTGCGCCGACCTCACGGTCCGACTCGCGGCAGCGCGGGCATTGACAAGGGCGCTTGCTATCTCTTCCTCGGTCGATTTTACCGGCGCTGCCGGCGGTGGCGGCTTCAGTTCGGACGCCGTTGTGCCGCCGCCCCGGCCGGAGACGTCTTCAACGCGGGAGAGCGGGTGCCCCATGACCATGTCGCCAGGGGGTGGCGGTAACGCCATTAACTCGCCGGTGTTGGCGAGCGGCCGGGAGGGGGCGAGCACAACTCGCCCTTGATGGCAGGGGGGAGAAGGGACGCCGACTGCCTGACGGTGCTGGTGGTCACTGTCACGACCGTACCCGCCCACTCCCTCCGAATTGCCAGCTCGGAAACGTCGCTGTGGTCCACGACGCAGCAGACCGCCTTATCGCCGCCGCTACCTGCGCTTTCGTCGAAGATGCGGACGTCGACGCCCACGGTACTCGCTGCGCCGCCTGTCGTCGAATTGACGGAGGAAGCCGTCGCCCACATGTCCATGGCGCGGAAGTCTTGGACGGCACAGCCCCGACAGCCCTTGCACGCACTTCGCCTGCCTCGCGGCCGCGCAGGCCGCCGCCGACGACGTTGCCGGCCGCGCAGTTGCCGGCGTCGACGACTGGTTCGTTGTCGCGCCGTCGCCGGCGCCGTTGCCGACGTGAGGGGCAGCCGCTGCCACCACTTCTGCTGCGGCAACAGCCGCCAAGGTCGACGCGCCTCCCGGGGCTTTCCTCGCCGCCCTAGCGTCGCCGTCGGTCGTCGACGCGGTGGTGGCGTGGGCCACGCTGGACTGAGGTGGCGTCGCGTGCACCGGAAAGGCCCCACGCCCTCCGCCGGCCGGGGAGTGGGGACCGCGCGCAATCCGCCGTGCTGGCGGGCGCGCCCCCGCCGACAGCGATCCGCCGTCGATGCCACCGAAGCCGCCGCCGGCCAGGCGGAAAACAGGACCTGGCGGCTCGATCCCCTTCTCACCGATGCGCCCAGTCCCACCTGTCGCGCCGCCTCTCACTCCCGTCCCCGCCATACTTCCGGCGCCGTCGCGCAAGCTGCGCGCAGCCAGGTGCCCGGCCGCGGCGTGATTCTTGCCCAGCCCAGCCAAAATGGCCGCCGTACGGTAACGTGGAGCGCATATTACGGCCCCTAGCCATACTCGGCATGCAGCGGGTGCAGCCCTGCAATGATCACCCGCCCCACGGGGCCCGCCTTCGCGGCCACGCCTCCCGACCCGTCACTAACCAAAGTGCATGGGTGACGCGGGGGGCTCCGTGGCGACGGGTAGCCACGACACCACAGTGTTCGCCGTGAGGCCGCTGTCCACCGAGCCCTCCGGCGCCGAAGACGCCTCGCAGATTTCCTCCGAGGCAGTGGCTTTGGACGCCCGCCGACGGTAAGAGCGGTCACAGTCGCTGGAGGAGTCACCGTCGCTACCGAAAGAAGCACGCAACCCCGACGCGGATGAGAGCGCCGCCATCGCCGCCACAACAGAGCCCGCCAACATTCGGCACTGCCGCGGTCACAGCGTCCGCTTCCGCCCGCCTGTCGTGGGCGTTGCGGCTGCCCTTGTGCCCAAAGATGGCTTTCCCTCACATCCCTTGGGCTTGGCCATGGCATTCCGGCTAGGGATGGCGGCGAGGGCGCACGTTCCCCCAGGCCTCTTCCCGTCGCCCATCGACGTGCAGTGCACTCCGGCCGCCGCCGCCGCGCCAAGCAAGCCTGCCATTGTGGCGAGTGCGCAATTCACTTCTGGCGTTGCCGCCGCCACCGTGCCGCAACGTCCGAGAAGCCACCCACGCGAAGGCGATGGTTCCACAAGTGGCCGGGTTTCACCGTTTCCATCGCCATCGCGGCTGTCGTTGCCGCCGCCTTGGTCTATGCTGCAAACGAACCCGCCCCCCTAGAAGAGGTGAGGTCTGACAGCATCGCTACCCATCCAGCCACACCCCATCCCCCACCTTACCGGCACCAAAAGAGCCGTACACGTCCTTGAAATTGGAGGTGCTATCGAGCACTCGACGGGGACGCCAACAGGGCAGGAGTAGGCACTGCCAGCGGACGTCGCCGCCAGACGCGACGCCGTGACGGTGACCGCTCCACACCACGGGGCGGCGACCGCCGTGTGGGCAGCGGCGGTGACGGCGGCGGCGGCGGCGGCGGTGATGAGACCGTCAGCAATGACGGCTTCGGCGGCGCGGCGGCCACCGCCGGCGCACATCACGGCCTCGTCGAGGGCGCACAGCAAGGCCGTTGCTGCGGTGCTTTGCGATGCTGGCCGATGCGCAGTGTCCACCCGACGTCGAAGCCGACACGAACGCCGACGCCGCCACCACGGCCGTGCCAAACCGGACTCATTTCAGCCGTGCGGTGCACATTCTGAGTGGCTGGACTTTGTTGAGATTGCTCTTCTCTCTTGCGACGGGTCGGTGATGTGGCCGCTATTACCGAGGGCACCAATTTGGCATTTGCGTTTGGACCGTGTAGTCATCTCCCTGCACACTGTTCCCACCCGTTGCGCCGCCCTCCCGCTCTTCCAGCTGCCTGCCGATCAGCGTCGAGTACCCAGATGCGGAGTGCCCGCGGACGTTGAGGACAATCCCTCTCTCGCCCTAACCCCCCCCGCTCTCTCGCGGCTTGACCGCCCGTATCGAAGGCCATGGCGGCACCTGACCCTCTTTTTTGGACGCGTCCGCGGCGCGCGATAGGGCACCAACTCGGGGCTGGGCGGCGCCACTGGCGCCCTGGCAGAAGCCCAGGAGCTCGCCGACCCCCTCCCCGTCGCGGGGCCGACGGCACTGCGAGGCCTCCCCGCACCTGTCGTGGCGGCGCTAAAATCCCTGACCGTCATCACTGACGAGCCGGCGGTGTAGGGCGCCCTGTTGGGCCTCCCGCTTCCCCTCCTCGCCGCGTTAGCCCGCACCGTGGCAGCGGTGAGCGGGCTGGCTTTCGCGGTGTTTCCCCGCCAAATGACGTTATCGCTGGCACTCTCGGGCAATGGTGCGGCGGCGGAGCTCGATTTCATGGCCGTGGCCGCCGCCGCGCCGGCACGGACGGACGTGACAATCACCGACGTATTTTGCGGAGGGGGATTTGGCGCCTACCGCCTCAACGACGCGCTGGCGACGCTGCCGCAGTGACGGCGCTGACGCTTACTCCCGTCGTGCCGGCGGGCCACGATGTCGCCGATGGCTCTCATGGTCGGGTGGGGTCCGGCACGCGCGTGGCTGCTAAATACCTGCCGCACGGTGCGGGTGATGATGGTAAAAGAGGCCGTTGACCCGCAGTGGGTGCCAGCGGTGGGAGGAGCGGTGGGCGTCGTAGCTGGGGGGAGGTCGTGACGTGCGCGCGCGCGGTGAGCGCACCAGTCACCGCTCGTCCGTGGACGCGGGATGGATGGGGGAGGATTGCATCCGCTGTTTTGGCCCCTTGTCCGATCGTTGCAGACCGCTGGCTCCTGACGCTGCAGCGGGGATGATCCTGCGCAGGGCGCGGGCGCCCGCGGGTTCGCAGCTGCTGACCTCCCCGCGCTCCTCAGGGAGCAGGGGACCCTGGCGACGCGGCCGCGTCGCCGGCGCACGGGCTTCGGATTGATCATCGGCCGAGCCTCGCGGCCGTGTTGGGCAGCAGGTCTGCCGCCGCTTGGGTGGTCAACATGTGCGGGCGGTCCCGAGTTGGGCGTCGAAGTGTGGGCGGTGCACTGGCCGCAGGCGGTGCGGCCTGTCTATATCAGTAGGTTACCGACGGCGTCGGCCACTGCCGCCACCCTCGTTGCCGTCTCCCGTCTCTTCCTGCTTCGTGCCTATCGGCTTCGAGCTCGCCAGCACGGAGCTGGCACAGACGCTGTGGGAAGCTTCACTCCTTTTCATTCCGATTCTCGCCCCCCCCCCCCCAACCCGGCGCCCAGGAACATCCACCGGGCCCCCCCCCAGTCCCCCCCATGCGGCGGGGGCAAAACCGCCCCCCCCCCCCCGCGCGGCGGGGAAGCGGCGCGGGGCCGGCACG
>Ga0114957_1004429_pt1 | contig 12117 bp, 5 predicted proteins | sample BantaG_FD_87175 | JGI IMG/M metagenome (GOLD analysis project Ga0114957, IMG submission 87175) | Marine algal microbial communities from Bantry Bay, Ireland - BantryBay_4 metaG | ecosystem: Host-associated > Algae > Red algae > Unclassified | place: Bantry Bay, Ireland | collected 2014-11-21 | reverse complement strand
GAAACTGTGCATTCTAGCCAATTAATTGATAGACTTGTTGGGCTTGCGGAAGAGTATGAGATAGGTGTAATCGTATTTGGAGACTCTCGACATAAAGATGAGAAGCTGAATAAGCAAGCTAAAGAGTTATTAGGTATTACTAGGAAGCTCAAAAAGATACTGAAGAGTGATGTAGAAATTGATTATGAAGATGAATCATACACATCCATCGAAGCTAAGGACCTCTTAATGGCAAGTGGTGTTAAGCAGAGCAAGCGAAGAGAGAAAAATGCAATTGATCAGATGAGTGCAGTCATTATATTAAAACGTTATTTAGAGTCAAAAGGGTTATGATATTACCAATCTATGCATATGGGCAACCAGTGCTAAGTAAAAAAGGAAAAGCTATAGATACTATTGATGAAGCGATCATTTCCTTAGTCGAAAATATGTGGGAGACAATGTACAATGCTTCAGGGATTGGTATCGCTGCGCCACAAATAGGGAAGTCGTTAAGACTCTTCGTAATAGATACAAAGCAAATGGAAGGTGAAGACAGTACACTTACTGATGGTGTAAAAAAAGTCTTTATAAATGCTGTAATGCTTGATGAATGGGATGCACCTTATGAGTACGAAGAAGGTTGTCTGAGTATACCACATATCAGAGGCAATGTCTCAAGAAATGCAGCAATCAAAATAGAGTATCAAGACTTAGAGGGCAATCTCCACACTGAGGAATACAAAGGTCTGAATGCGAGAGTAATTCAGCATGAGTATGACCATATCGAAGGAAAGTTATTCACTGACTACCTCAAGCCAATCAAAAAAAGGAGAATCAAGAGAAAGTTAGAAGCAATTAAGAAAGGGGAAGTATCGATTGATTATAGAATGAGATATGTATAATTAATTAATGATTCGATAGGTACTTTTCTATGCAATCTATAATGTCGTCTTTTGGGTGATGCCATTGGCCCCTCCAACCGTATTGTATTGCAGCTTTGATATTCTCCCTGTTGTCATCAATGAAGAGTACAGATGAATGATGTCTAGCTGAGATTTTACCTGAAACATATGCATAGGTCTCTGCATCCGGTTTTCGCAAATGGATGATGTGGGAGTAAAAATATTGTTTGAAGTGTTGAGTCAAGAATTGAGGCTCTTGCAATACTCTTTGTAAGTATCGATCAACATGTCTTGCATGGAGTCCATTAATATTACTGAGTAGATAGATGTTATATCTTACTGAAAGCTGACTCAGAAATTGTGGAATCTTTTTATCAATTCCAATCAGCATGGAATTCCATGCTTCAACAAACTCTCTTGGGTTGAGAGTTTGATTGAACTGTTGTAAATGCCAGATAAAATTTTCATCTCCAATTTCACCTTTTTCATAGCGAGCTATGATAGGATGCATCCGCTTTAAGAATTCATCTTTGTCAAGGCCACAGAGACTAGCGAGTCTATTATGGCAACCATCAATATCTAACTGATAAAGCACATTCCCAAAGTCAAATACGATATCAGTGATCAATTGTTTTTGTAATTAGATCTTATTGAATCTCAGGATAGAGACTTGATCACCACTTGTCATCTTTAAGATATACAATCCTGGTATGAGGTCTGCAGTTCTGATTTGGTTCGGAATCTTGTCGAAAGATCTTACAAGTTTACCAGAGTGATTTAGAATCTGTGTTTGACCAATAGTCCAATCTGTATCAAGAGTTATTATGTCTACTGTGGGGTTCGGGTACAGTACTGAGTTTGATATCAGATTAACTTCATTAACATCTGAGATAATTGGTGCACTCAGTGTAAATGAAGTACTTGTACCACCGTCACCTCCTGAATTACCATTCGAATTAGCTGCTATTCCAGCAGCGTAGAAAGTAATGTCACCTTGGTTGGCTGCAGGTGCAGTCCATTCTACTTCAAAAGTATTGCTTGGTAAAACATTTGAATGCTCAAAGTATTCTCTGCCATTACTTAAGTTAGACACCTGTGTACCTCCGGGTAGATCTGTTCCCCAAGCGTTATAGTTGCTGTCTTCTCCATCAAGGCTAACAACTTGAAAACCGTATCCTAGTGGATTGCCACTCCCTGCGTCTATAGTTATCTTTACAGTGTATGATTGATCTAGGGTATATTCAGTTACTTGATTTCCATCGCTATCACTTACTTCCACAGTCATAGATGGGTCAAAGCTGTTGGTTCCATGACAAAAACTAGAAGCACAAGTGGTAGTACCATCACCTGGTGCCAATGTCGCGGCAGAGTTGCCTGAGCCTGCTCGACCGCCTGTGTTACTCATTGCGGTAAAAGCTAATATAAGGATTCCCAATGGGAAAAGTACTTTTGATAATAGGGTGTTCATGTAAATATTTATTTAGAGTTAAAATTAAAAAGAAATTTAATATAATTAAGATAAACAGTTTATTTAGTCATATATAGTCAAAAGGTTGAATATTTTAATTAGACAATCTAGTATAATTTTACCCAATTGATTGATATAAATCCTTCATGTATTAGGGTGTGGAAGAGAGCAACTTAGTGATATGGTGATTTGAAGTCATTTGTTTAAGTAATTGCTATACAGTTTGATATGTATATATATTAATTCAAATTCAATAAAATTTAAGGAGTAAAATATTTTGATGAAATGATAACTCTGGATTGAATTTTCCTATATTTACATTGTGGAAACACAAACCATCTGAACGTATTTAATAACCAATGGAGAATCGAACAAAGCGGGATAAGAAACTTATCACAATAGTTTCTACTTTCGAGCAAAAACTGGCAAGTGGGCAACAAACCTATCTGGACGAATCTACTCTACAAAGACTGATTACGTACTACGAGGACGAGTTGATGTACCATAAAGCGATAGAGGTAATTAACATTGCTCTAGATCAGTACAAATTTAGATCAGACCTATTCATTCTTAAAGCTAGAATTCTTTATAAACTTGGCAATTTTACCAAGGCACTTTATAATGTCAATAAGGCAGAAGGGATAGCACCATATGAGCTAGATATCCAAATACTGAAGGCAAGGATACTTGCGTCTAATAGTCAAACTCTTGAGTCACTCGAACTCATTAATTCACTTAAGCTGAAGACACATAACTCTGATTTAGTAGAGGTTTATATTTGTGAATCTCATCTTTATGAGATTACACAAGATATGGATAAGATGTATGACTCTTTAGTCAATGCATTGCGAATTGCACCTAATTGTGAAGAAGCACTTGAGAGAATTTGGTTTGCTGTAGAACTGTCTAAGAGATATATAGATAGTATTAGATTTCATGAAGCCTTAATAGAGAAAGAGCCATACTCATACTTAGCATGGTTCAATCTAGGACATGCACTCTCATGTATTGGAGAATATGATCAAGCAATAGAAGCGCTGGAATATTCTTACATTGTCAATAAGCAGTTCTCAGTAGGTTATCTCGATTGTGCAGATGTCTGCTATCAAATTCAAAATTATAAAAAAGCACTTGAAATCTACATCGAATACTTTGAAGTATTTGGATATGATGAGGAATTACTCATCAAGATGAGTGAGTGCCAATTTGAACTGTGCAAATACCAAGAATCAAAAGCTACTATTCTCAAATCTATCGAACTTGATCCGTACTGTGATGAAGCATACTTCATCTTAGCAAAGTGCTATGTCAAAGAAAATAATTGGGGACAGGCAATTAAGAGTTACCTCAAAGCGATAGCGATTGAGGACTTAGTAGAAGATTACTATTTAGGACTAGGTAAGGCATTCCATGCAACTGGCGCTTATCATAAAGCAGAGCAGTATCTCAGAAAGGCGGCATTGATGGCTCCTGAAGATTGTAACTATTGGGTAGAGTATGTCGTCTTTTTACTGAGTATAAGAGACTTGGATAAGGCATTCGTTGTATTAAACGAGGCAAGCAATTCTACATTTAGTGCTAGTCTTCTTTATTGCGAATTTGCAGCACTTCATTTCAAAGGAGATAGAGAGAAAGCAGTTGGAGTGTTGGAGGAAGCACTTTTGGAAGATTTGGATGAACATAGTATCTTATTTGAAATCGAGCCAGAATTTAGACTCAACCAAGAAATCAACTCAATGATAAAGTATTACATCAGCGAGATTATAGCAGACAAAAACAACAAGAAATAAAGAGAAAATCTGAACCATGATGCCAGATTAAACTAAGGCATTACTCAATTTTAATAACCAAGACGACTTAAAGCTACCTTATTAATTTAAGGTGGCTTTTTTTATTAGTTATAAAATGTATAGATTCTATAAAATGAGAATTTAATACCAAATAATGGATGGATTAACACATTTATGTTATTTTAATATGTAACTTTGCAATGTTTAAGAACCTACCAACCTGATATATAAATATATTTCAATCGAAATATATAGCAAACTGTCAATAATCGATAGCATCTATTGCTGTTCGGATATTTGTTGATTTATAAATGATAATAGAAATTCTTATAGGATTATCAATTTATGCATTTATAAATCATCATTATGTTAGATTCAATTCTACAACTTCCTTCTAAGTTTCAATCGATGGACTCTTGTCCTAGATTTTGCAAGAAACTCACATTTACTACACCAATAATTACTGAGTCCAAGACTGAGATTATATGCAGTTAAACATCAAACATATCAATGTATTATGTGGTGCTTTGCTATTATGGCTCTCTTTCTCTTACACTGAGATTCCAAATAGTGTAACCATCGATAAGTTACAAATTGACGTAGATAAGTATGAAGTAACAATCAAGCAATACCTAGATTTTCTCAACTCTTCATCTCACGTTACATCATTTGATAATGAAGGTATCAGATATGAATATGACTATGAAGCTAAATCATGGTCTGAGATTTCCTTTAATGGAAGTTGGAAGGATTATATGAAAAATCTAGACGATAAGTTGCCTGTAACAATGGTTTCCTATACTGATGCGTGTTCATATTGTGAATCTCTTGGAGGTAGGCTTCCAACAGATCAAGAATGGAATATCTATTCAGGGACAGAGGTAATAAAGGGCAATATCTGGCATGGTATATTCCCATATCGTGACTATGGTAATGATGGATTTAGTAAGACTCTAAGCCCAGTAGGATCAATGATTCCACTCAAGAATGGTCTGCATGATATCTATGGTAATGTATGGGAGTATGTCCAATCAGAATCTGATGCTGTTATCGCCAAAGGAGGTTCGTTTCTGTGTGATTTCAGTATGTGCAGTGATACCAAACGCAAGGGACATTTGCAGGTAGAAAAAGCTGAAAGGCTACAATCAAATATCGGATTCAGATGTGTTTACAAACAAGATACACCCTAGTGCAGAATATAGAATATAGAAAAACAACAACCTAGATAAGGGTGTCAACCCTATTCTAAAACTTAATAAACTTATCATCTGAGTTTGAATCAAGCAAAGCTTACTTGGATAATAAATCAATCATTATAATACGAAAATGTTATGAACAGAAAAGTAATACTTTCTTTATCAAGTCAACTGAAATTAAAACCTTTTTATACTAGGATTTTACTATCCTCAATGTTATTGGTTCTCTCTTTCAATATTTTTGGACATGGAGTCCAAGTTAACTATTGTATTACAGAAGCAGGATCGGTCAGGGTGTTTATAGAACACTGGCATGGTAACTTAAGTATAGAACAAATGCGAAATGCCCAAGTCCAAATCATCGTTGATGATGGAACAACTGTAACTAATGAATTTTATCAATCAGAAGGAGCTGTCATCAATACTCCTATTGGCAGCTTACCAGGTTGTAAGACAGAAATGGTTGTGCTTTCACAATGTACAGGAAGTAGACCAGCTAATGCTTACAATGATTGGGCATATTGGGATTTTTCACCACCTGCTTGTAGTGTGCCTTTGACATTAACTGTTAATGCAGTACGAGGCAGCGAAGCTTATATCTTTGATGAAGGATGTAGTAATCTTTATCCTACTAGTTTTTCAGCAACATTTGAAGATTGTGCTCCCCCACAACCATCGTGCCCAGACGACGTCGTCGTATCGGCTGGCGCAGATTGCAATGCGACAGTAACGGGATTATCTCCTGAGATTCTCTTTGATGATTGTTCTGATGTTGATGATCTCGTTTTGTCATATGATATAACTGGTGCTACCTCTAGGAATGGTCTGGGTGTAGCTGATGGAATATTTAATCTCGGCCTTTCTATAATAACAATATTCGCGGAGGATGAAACAGGAAAGATAGGTGAGTGTATGATGACTGTATTAGTTGAAGATAATACTCCACCTCTGGTTGATTGTTCGCAGGCCAATAATATGCTCGGGTTAACATGTGCAACAAGTCCTCCACCATTTTTAGATATTGGGGCTTTCTCAATATCTGACAATTGTTCGAGTGCCGGTAGTATTCTTTTTACAATTGCTGAAGCGGAGACATCTGCTATTAGCTGTCCAGCTGGTAGTAGCAATTTGATAAGAACTTACAGCTTTACAGACGAGGCAGGTAACATTGCAACTTGTGCACAGACTATTACATTTATAGATGATACTGAAGCACCAACAGTTGTTGGAGTAATTCCGAGTAATTTAAACCTTGCATGTGATGTTGCTGCGCCTGCAGTACCAGCTGTCGAGTTTACGGATAATTGTACTGATCCAGTTAACGTCGAGTTTTTTGAGACATTTTCGCCTAATCCTGATTGTCCAACTTCATATTCATTGACAAGGACATGGATTGCTAACGACGACTGTGGTAACGAAACAACTATAATGCAAACAGTAACAGTAACTGACGAAACAAATCCATCACTCGAACCAATAAGTGATTTAACAATAGATTGTGATGATGAAGCAGCTGGTGAAATAGCAGCATGGCTTATTTTACCTACAGGAACTGATAATTGTGGCTCGGTTTCTATCACCCATGATTGGGATGGGAGTATTCCTGATTTCTGTGTAGGCGAGAGTATGTTGATTACATTTACTGCCACGGACCTTTGTGGAAACGTTACTATAGATCAAGCAAATATTATAGGTACATTAGATAATACAGGACCGATATTTTTAAATTGTTCTGATGATTTTACTGTCAATGCGGACTTTGCTAATTGTGGTTCAGACATTGTATTCAGTACTCCTCTTGCAGAAGATTGTGGCGAATTTGTAACAGTAGATTACGCAGTTGGAAGTCCGATGTCTGGAGATACTTTTGATGAAGGTACAACTACGGTTACATTTGAAGCTACTGACGGTTGTGGTAATGTATCTACTTGTACATTTGATATCACAGTAGTTGATGATACTACACCAACAATAAGTTGTCCATCTAATACTGTTACTATCTGTGCCGATGAGGGTGGATGTACTTGGAATTCAGATGAAAGCATTTTTGCAAGTTCTACAGATAACTGTCCTGATTTTATGGTCGATTATGTTATCAGTGGTGCTACCAATGAGACAGGGACAGGTAACGTTACTAATGTAGATTTCCAACTTGGAACGAGCACTGTGACATATACAATTACTGATAATTCAGTGACTCCACCGCTTGAAGCATCTTGCATGTTTGATATAGTGGTCACTGACTGTGAGGCACCAAGTGTCTCATGTACAAGTGACCTAAACAATATCTGTGGGACAGAAGATCTAGATCAGTGGATCATGGATATTGAAAATACAATCATTGCTACGGGTGATATTGCTGCTTGCTCGGATCCGCTGACTGTCACAAGTCAATTGATAGAGTTCTCTGAGCCTTGCGGAAATACTTATGTCAGGACGTACTTATTCACAGCGACAGATCAGGCTGGTAACAGTGGTACATGTGAGGCATCTTATAGTGTTATAGACAATAATGAACCAGTTATTACTTCAGCTAGTAACCTGACATTAGAATGTGATGGGACAGGACAATCTTTAGCAATAAATACTTGGATCTCTAATCAAGGTAATGCTACTCTAACAACAGAAAATTGTGGTGATGTCATTTGGACTAATAATTTTAATGGACTTTCAGATGGTTGTACCACAACTGGGACAGCAAATGTGACATTTACTGCAACAGATGCTTGTGGAAACACAGCAACGTCAACAGCCCTAGTTACAATACAAGATACACAGGCACCGACTTTGGTTTGTGCTGAAGACATCATAGTAGAATGTGGTGATCCTAATACTGACATTATTATAACAAGTTGGTTGCTTTCTGCAAAAGGCACAGACGATTGCAGCGATGTGACGGTGACTAATAATTATACAACTCTTCCAGAGTGTGGGGCAAGTACAACAATCACTTTTACAATAAGTGATAATTGTGACGGGACTGTCGTTACGTGTACAGCTGACATTTCTGTTGACGATACTACAGCACCAATAATAATGACACCTCCAACTGACCTTTACGTAGAGTGTGATGGGAGTGCTGATCCAGGAGGTAGCATTGCTGCATGGTTAGTAAGTAATGGAGGAATGATAATCTCAGATGCCTGCGACTCAGATCCAACGGTCGTAAATGCAAGAGTTACTACTCAAGTACTTTGTACTGGGTCAGAAGATAGAATATATCAATTCACAGCTACAGATGAATGTGGAAATTTAATAGTATCGGAAAATGCAACTGTGCACATCATCGATACCACACCACCTACAGTAATAGTGCCAGATGATACAACTGTGAGTTGTGATGCTAGTCCAGATCCAATTGCTTGGTCACAGACATTTACGGTTACAGATGAGTGTGATAGTAACCCAATGGTTATTCATCACCTGCTTGGAATAGAAGAAATATGCAATAGCACTACTCAATCAACGGTCTATACTTTTAGCTTTTTTGCGATTGATAATTGTGGTAATTCGCAATCATTGGCAAATAGAAACTATACTGTGCAAGATGTCATCGCTCCCGTTGTCATTCCTCCATCTGATTTGATATTGGACTGTACAGACGATGCAGCGATTGCAGTTATCGCTTGGCTAGATGATTATGAAATTAGTGATAACTGTAACTCAGATGATGAGTTAGTTGTTAGTAACAATTTTACGGATCTTCCAGATATTTGTGGTGGGAGTACTACTGTTACTTGGACTGTAAGAGATGGTTGTGGAGCTAGCGGCACTGCGACTGCAGATATCATTATTGGTAGTGATGTAGATGGACCGACTTTGAATTGTATCAGTGCATATACTTTTGCTGTAGATGTCGACGATTGTGGGAGCAATATTGCTATTCCTCTGCCGACTGCTCTAGACTGTAATGGTGTTGCAAGTATCATCCAGACATCACCTGCGCCTAATGTAGAATTTCCGATAGGGACTACAACGGTAACATTTACAGCAACAGACAACTGTGGTAATCTCTCAATGTGTACAACTGAAGTAACTATAGTTGACACCCAGAATCCAGAGTTAACATGTCCACCAAGTATCAATGTTTGCAATGATGTCGGTACATGTACTTGGATTGCTGATACTTCTGTAAATCCCTTGACATTTGACTGTACATCATCGACTCTAACATATAGTGTAACCAATCCAGATGGAACAAATGCGTCTCCAGTATTAATAGAAGGCTATACATTCATGTTAGGATCATCTATGGTAGCAGTAACATCCACAGATGATAGTGATCCTGCTAATTCAACGACTTGTAACTTTACAGTTACTGTAGAAGATTGTGAAGCTCCACTCATTACTTCTTGTCCTTCATCAGAGACATCCATAGAATGTGGAACCGAAGATATAGAAACGTGGATTGCTACCTTAACTGGCTCAGATAATTGTGATACTGAATTAAATGAAAACTATTTTGTGCTTTCCCAAACAAATAATTGTGGACTTACGACTACTACAACGTATCTTTTTGTAGTGACAGATGATGCTGGAAATACTGCAAGCTGTACTAGTACTTATGCAACAATCGATACGAATGCACCGTCAATTTCGGTGCCAGCTCCTATTACAGTAGATTGTGCAACCTTACTAAATGTTGGGGATGTTACTGGTAGTTCACCTCCAGCAACGATTACTGATTGGTTAACATTGGCATCGGGAACGGATGGATGTGGAAACACAAGAGTTACAAATGACTATGATTCAAGTAATTTGCCGAATTGTGGTGGAGATATCACTATTACTTTTACGGCTACAGATGAGTGTAATAACACTTCCGAAATGACTTCTACTATTACGGTTGTAGATAGTGACGACCCAATAATAGACTGTCCTGCAAATATTACATTAGAGTGTAGCGATCCAGCAAATAATGCAATTATAGAAGCATGGCTGGCAACTGCGAGCTCAACGGATAACTGTAGTGATGTGATAATTACAAATACCTACCCAGATGTATTCGTAGGAGACTGTGGAGATACCGGGGTGTTCACTGTAACATTCACAGCGGAAGATATATGTGGATTGACATCTACATGTGATGCGACGATAACAATAGTAGATAATCTTGATCCAGAGTTCTTAATAGCACCACAAGACTTAATCGTCGAATGTGATGGAACAGGAAATACAGCAGCAATTACTAACTGGGTGAATAATAACGGCGGAGGCATAGCCAAAGATGAATGCGATGCAATGTTGGATTGGTTAGCAGTAGCAGGAAATACCGAGGTAGAATGTGGAGTTGCAGGTGAAACGGCTTATACTTTTACAATTACTGATGACTGTGGCAATACAAGTACAGCAATCGCAAGTGTGATCATAGAAGACACGACACCACCAGTGATCAGCGGACCAGATGATATGACGGTTGCATGTAGCCCAGCGGATAACCCTGGAGAATTGACAGCCTTTTTAGGTCAATTTACTGCGATAGATATTTGTGATACTGCTCCTGTAGTAACGACTGAGCTATATAATTCTATCTCAGGATGTGGAGGTACATCATCAGAGACATACGAGATTACAGCGACAGATGTCTGTGGTAATTCAAGCATAACACTGTTCACATTTACAATATCAGATACAGCTCCACCAACTTTGATAGAGCCAGCTGCACTCGAATTAGAGTGTGGTAATCCTGATAATGCAACCTTGATTGCAGCGTGGTTGGGAGAGTTTACAGGAATTGACGACTGTGGAGGAGATGTACTGGTAATGAATAATTGGAATGGTGATCTATTAGAAGGATGTGGAGTAAATACACTCATCGCATTTAACATTAGTGATGAATGTGGCAATAGCATTCCGACTACTTCTACAATTAGAATAAACGATACAGCAGATCCATACTTTATCAATTGTCCTGATGATCTGACCATCAATACAGATGTTGACGAATGTGATGGGATGCCAATATTCTCAATACCAGTTGCTTTAGACGATTGTGATAATGCAGTTACGGTTACCCAAACGGCGGGTCCTGCACCAGGAGAAGAATTTGTAGTAGGAGCAGCTATCGCAGTTCAATTTACAGCAGTGGATGACTGTCTTAATAGTGTGACTTGTGACTTTACAATCACAGTAGTGGATTCGGATCAACCAAATATCCTTTGTCCTTCAAATGATGTAGTCGCCTGTGCTGATGAGGGAGCATGTACTTGGGTCAGCTCTGGACTTTCACCGACGACGATTGAGAATTGTGGATTTGATGTAACATATACAGTAGGTGGAGTGACAACAGGTACAGGTAATGATGATGTGTCTGGAACAACATTCAACCTAGGTACAAGTACAGTAATGTATACAATTGTTGATGATAATGGCAATATGTCATCATGTAGTTTTGATGTTATCATCGAAGACTGTGAAGCTCCAGAGATTACATGCCCAGCAGATATGACAGTCGAATGTGATGGAGCAGGAAATACTGACGAGCTCAACACTTGGTTGGGCTCAATAATACCAGCTATAGATAATTGTGATGTAACAGTGACACCAACGAATAGATTATTCAATACTATCAGTGGTTGTGGAGATACAGAGACATTTACCTACGAGTTCATTGCAACAGATGCAGCAGGTAATGAAGACAGATGTCTAGCAACATTTACGATAGAAGATACAACACTACCAGACATTGACACAGAAGCAATGGATCTTACAGTAGAGTGTGACGGTAATGGCAATGCAGATGCCTTACTAGGTTGGTTAGCAAATAATGGAGGTGCTGT
>Ga0114957_1004426_pt1 | contig 12120 bp, 11 predicted proteins | sample BantaG_FD_87175 | JGI IMG/M metagenome (GOLD analysis project Ga0114957, IMG submission 87175) | Marine algal microbial communities from Bantry Bay, Ireland - BantryBay_4 metaG | ecosystem: Host-associated > Algae > Red algae > Unclassified | place: Bantry Bay, Ireland | collected 2014-11-21 | reverse complement strand
GTTGCAACATTCCATGGTAAGTAAATCGATAGAAAGAGCACAGAAAAAAGTAGAAGAAAATAATTTTGGAATTAGAAAGAGATTGCTTGAGTATGATGATGTAATGAATATCCAAAGAGAAGCAATCTATAAAAAAAGAAGAAACGCCTTAAAGGGAGAACGACTAGCTGTAGATTTAAGTAACATGTTTAGCGGTCTAACAGAGAACATGGTGTTAAATCATAAAAGAGGTGGAGATTTTGACTCGTTTAGAAACGAATCCCTAAGTACAATAGGGATGGATCCTGATATGGAAGAATCATTTTTTGCAGATCAGGGAGATAACGAAGTTTACGATGCATTTGAAGAAAAGGTCTATGAAAATTATCAACGTAAAGGGGATCAAATAACGGAATTGCTTTTACCGATAATTAAAAGAGTTTACGAGAACGAAGGCCACAAGTACAAGAAAATTTCTATTCCATTTACGGATGGAAGAAAGAAGCCATTAAATATCGCAGCTGATTTAAAGGAAGCTATCGATTCTGATGGAGCGACGATCATGCGTGACATAGAAAAAGCGGTTATGTTAGCAATGGTAGATAATAGCTGGAAAGAACATTTACGTTCCATGGATGAATTAAAGGAATCCGTTCAGTCCGCTTCTTTTGAGCAAAAAGATCCATTGGTAATTTATAAAATGGAAGCCTACGATTTATTTGAACAATTAATCGGAAAAATAAATTTTGAGGTGTGTTCTTATTTGATGAAAGGGAAACTAATGATCGGTGGATCAGAAGATGTAAAAGAGGCAAAGGAACAAAGAACAGATATGAGCCGAACTACCGCTGGAAGAGAAGATGGAGCTAGAAGAGCAGCGGCTATGTCAGCGGGTAATAGACGTGCAAAACCAGAAACATTTAAGAGACAGGATAAAAAAGTAGGGCGTAATGAACCATGTCCTTGTGGTAGTGGTAAGAAATATAAAAAATGCCACGGAGCAGCAGTTGCCTCTTAAATGTATTAAAAATAGGATGGCATTCGTTACATTCGTATAGAAGCATTAATAATGAAGTACGCAATAAGCATATTATTTTTTGTATTGATTCAGGGAACTGTTTGTTGGTCTCAAGGAATATCCGTTCTAGAAGAACCAGGAATCACTTCTTTAATGAACAAGTACTTATCAAAAAACCAAGTAGAAGAATCTGTAAAGGCCTGGAGAATTCAGATTATAGCCACTTCTGATAGAAGAGAAATGCAAAGCACAAAAGCAAAATTTTCTAGTTTATATCCGTATATAAATTTAGATTGGAAACATGTTGCTCCTTACTATAAGGTTGCTGTAGGAGCATGGAGGGATAAATTATCTTGTAATGCTTTTCTAGGCGAAATGAAAAGAAATTTTCCGCTAGCCATTCCAGTAGTAGATAATATTAGAAAGGAAGTCTTACTAAAATAAGAAGACATGGCCCGGACAAGAGGCAAAGGTCTAGACTGGGTGATAATGAGCCTTTTTCTTAGTCTTGTGGCGATAGGAGTTTTAATGCAATATGCTACCTATTATAGTCCTGAAGCATCAGGAAGTTTTAATGCCTCTTCCGTTTTTTCTCGTCAATTAATTTGGGTAGGTCTTTCAATCATTGCATTCTTTTCATGTTTGTTAATTGACTGGCGGCTTTGGAATACTTTTGCTTATCCGATTTATGGTTTGGCTATTTTCTTATTAATTGTAGTATTAATTTTTGGGACCGAAGTAAAAGGAGCTACATCATGGATACAGATAGGAGGATATTCTTTTCAACCTTCGGAATTTGCAAAGTTGGCCGCTTGTTTAGGAGTGGCAAATTTTATGTCAACATTCAAAGGAGATTTTAGAAATCGAAAAGTGGTATTAGCGGCAATGGGTCTGGCTTTTTTACCGGCGGCGTTAATTTTTTTACAGCCAGATGCAGGATCAGCATTATTGTTTTTTTCCTTCTTTGTTCTTTTCTACATCAGAGGATTAAGTCCGATGTTATATATGATAGGCTTTGTCTTAATGTCTATTTTTATCATTTCTCTTATTTACAGTCCTCAGCATGTTTTAATTATTTCTTTGTCGGTAATCATAGGTGTCTTAGTAGGTCAAATGACAGCAGATGCTATCGGACTGGGGACAGGAATTTTATTAATTCTAGGGAGCTTCTTTATTTACACTTTTAAATTTTATCTACCCATTCTAGGTGTATTGACTTTAGCTTTAGGGATAACATATTTAGTACGAGAAAAGGATTTTAAATTAAGTGGAAGACTAGCAGGAATATTAGCAACTGTGACAGCCTTGTCATTTTCTACTAAATATGTTTTTGAAAATTTTCTGCAATCTCACCAGCAAGATCGTATAAACGTATGGCTCAGGCCTGACCTTTGTGACCCTCGGGGATCTCTGTATAATATCATTCAAAGTAAAATAGCAATAGGTTCTGGAGGAATGCAGGGAAGAGGTTTTTTAAAAGGTGCATTAACTCGATTTAATTATGTTCCAGAGCAATCAACAGATTTTATTTTTACGGTAATAGGAGAAGAGCAGGGGTTTATAGGAGCGATCAGTGTAATTATTATTTACGCAGCATTGATTATAAAAATTATAAAAGTGGCAGAGAGAGGACAAACAAGTTTTATCACTAATTATGCCTATGCAGTAGTAGGTTTCTTGATACTTCACTTCTTTATAAATATCGGTATGGTTATGGGAATAATGCCTGTGATAGGTATACCATTACCTTTATTAAGTAAAGGAGGTACCTCATTATTGGTTTTTTCTATCATGATCGGGGCATTATTAAAAATGGACTTAGCACGATTAAACAGATAAATGGAAAATAAAATATTTAATGTACTTTCTTCTGATTCTAAAAGTGATGCTAGGGCTGGTGTTATTATTACAGATCATGGTACTATAGAAACGCCGATTTTCATGCCTGTAGGTACACAGGCAACAGTAAAAACTTTAAATCAAGAACAGATAGAAAGAGATGTAAAGGCACAAATAATTCTAGGAAATACCTATCATTTATATCTTAGACCAGGAACCGACATACTTCAAAAAGGTGGAGGAATACATGAGTTTATGCACTGGCATAAACCGATTCTAACAGATAGTGGAGGCTACCAAGTTTATTCCTTATCAGGTATGAGAAAGATTAAAGAGGAAGGAGTAAAATTTGCCTCGCATGTAGATGGGTCTAAGCATTTATTTACTCCAGAAAGAGCAATAGATATTCAGAGAGAAATAGGGGCAGATATTATTATGGCATTTGATGAATGTACCCCTTATCCTTGTGATTATAAATATGCACAACGATCGATGCATCTTACACACAGATGGCTACAGAGATGTATAGACCATTTTGACAGTCAGGGTTCTCTATATAAACATCGACAAATTTTTGCTCCGATAGTCCAGGGTAGTGTTTACTCAGATTTGCGTAAAAAATCTGCTGAGAAGATAGCTTCTTTTGAGCGAGAAATTAACGCGATAGGCGGTCTCTCTGTGGGTGAACCCAAAGAGGATTTATATAAGATGACAAAAGAAGTTTGTGATGTACTTCCGGTACATTCTCCGCGATATTTAATGGGAGTGGGTACACCTGAAAATATATTAGAATGTATTTCTTTAGGTATTGACATGTTTGACTGTGTGTTACCTTCTAGAAACGCAAGACACGGGATGCTATATACGTCAGAGGGTATCATTAATATTAAAAATGCAAAATGGAAAGAAGACTTTTCTCCGATCGATGATGCCGGATATTGTAACACTAGTATGATACATACTAAGGCATATTTACGTCATTTATTCGTTGTAAAGGAGTCACTAGGTTTACAACTAGCATCTTTACAAAATTTGAGTTTCTATCTGTGGCTAGTTAAAGAAGCTAGAATAAAAATTTTAGATGGAAGTTTTGCTAGTTGGAAAGAAAGTATGATTCCTAAAATTTCTAAAAGACTGTAGATTAAGAAGATAGATTTATATATAATTAAGAAGTATTTAAGCACCTTTTTCTTCACTGTGTTTTTGATAACGATGTTTGCGATTATCATGGACTTTGCGGAGAGAATAAATCATTTTATTGGTCAAGACGTAACGACACGAGAGATCGTATTTGATTATTACTTGCCTTTTATTCCATGGATTAATGGATTGATGTGGCCGTTATTTGCTTTGCTAGCGGTAATCTTTTTTACATCGAGAATGGCCTCTAACTCGGAGATTATTGCCATTTTAAGTTCAGGAGTCAGCTATTATAGACTCCTTGTTCCTTTTATGATTAGTGCGTTAATAATAGCCTCTTTGTTATGGTATGGAAACAACTACATCATTCCTAACAGTACTAAGGTAAAAAATGAGTTTACGGCTAAGTATATTAAAAAATCAGAGCAAAAAACGCATAGTAACCATTTTCACTTTTTTGTTAATCCAGATGAGAAGGCATACGTAAGGTATTATAAAAAGAAGGATACTGTTGTTAATACTTTTCGATTAGAAAAATTTAAGGATGGTGAGATTGTGGAATTCACCAAAGCAAAAAAATTGACCATGAAGGAATATCCTAATCTATGGACAATGCACGACTATGAGGTGCGTAAATGTTCTGGATTACAAGAAAACCTTCTGATAGCAAAAGGAGCTGAAAAGGATACAACGTTAAATTTTTCTCCCGATGATTTTGTGTATTACTTAAAGGCGATGGAGATGATGACGACTAGTGATCTACGGTCGTATATAAAACAAGAAACATCAAGAGGCATCAATGCGGCAAAAAAGTATGAAATTGAATTGTTTAGAAGAAGTGCAGATCCTTTTACAATTCTAATACTAACATTAATAGGTGTTGCAATTGCATCTAGGAAAATACGTGGGGGAATGGGATTACATTTAGCTCTCGGAGTAACGATCGGAGCGGCCTTTGTGATTTTAGCCAAGTTTTCTGCGACCTTTGTAAATAATCTTTCCTTGTCTCCTGCTCTAGGAGTATGGCTACCTAATATTATTTTTTCTGTAGTAGCATTATGGCTACTTCGTCGAGCCCAAAAGTAAATTTTCATTATAAAATGAAAATTAATTTCTAATTCTTGTATAAAGAGATAAACATTAACCCCTGATAATCAGATGATTATGATTTATAGGTTATTAATGTTTAAACATTGTTTAAGGAAAATTAGGATTTTGTTTAAGTATGAAGTAATTTTAGGTATTGATAATTACTAACACATCAGATATGTCAACATTAGAGTTCAATTCAAATTTTTATACGCTGACTACAGCCTTGAGATCTTTTGCTTATAGTCTTACTAAAAATGATGAAGATGCAAAAGACCTTTATCAAGAAACGGCTTTTCGTGCCATGACGAATAGAGATAAATTTAGAACCGGCACTAACTTTAAAGCATGGTGTTACACCATAATGAAGAATATTTTTATCAATAATTATCGAAAGAAAGTAAAGAGAAATACGATCCTAGACTCGACTGATAATGACTTTTATATAAACTCTTCTTCAAATGTAGTGTCTAATGATGCAGGTTCTAACATCATGATGCAAGAGTTGAATAACATGGTAGATTCTTTAGATGATTCTATTAAGATGCCATTTGAGATGCATTTTGAAGGTTTTAAATATCAGGAGATAGCTGATAAGTTAAGGCTACCTTTAGGAACAGTTAAAAGCAGAATCTTTTTTGCTCGTAAAGCACTTAAAGAAAAGGTTCTTAATTATTATGGAAGTATAAATATGGCTCGTACAGCAGTTTAAAAATATAGAGTTACAGTTTTTGGTTTAAAAGGGACGGATTTTTTCTGTCCCTTTTTTCTTTAGCTATATTGTAAAACGAATATGTCTAAAAAATTTACATCTGGATTACTTGATTGGCACATAAACAATCCGCGAGATCTACCTTGGAAAGAAGATAATGATCCTTATAAAACATGGGTGTCAGAAATCATAATGCAACAGACCAGGGTCGCACAAGGAACGCCCTATTATTTAAAATTTATTAAAGCATTTCCGACTATTGATGATTTAGCGAATGCAGAAGAATCCAAAGTATTAAAATTATGGGAGGGTTTAGGATATTATAGTCGAGCTCGCAATATGCACTTTACAGCTAAGTATGTACAACAAGAATATAAATCTGTTTTTCCAGATACCTATAAAGAAATTTTAAATCTAAAGGGAATAGGACCTTACACTGCGGCGGCTATAGCCAGTTTTAGTTTTGGACTTTCTTATCCAGTTGTAGATGGTAATGTGCTACGAGTAATAAGTAGGTATTTTGGAATCTTAAAATCCATTGACGAAAGTCAAACGAAAAAACAGATAGAAAATATTTGTATAGAATTAATCGAAGGTACAGATCCAGCTATTTTTAATCAGGCAATTATGAATTTTGGGGCCACTCAATGTATTCCCGGAAAACCAGATTGTGATTATTGTAAATTGGCTAAAAACTGTCAAGCCAGAATTCTAAATAAAGTCTCAGAAATTCCGATTAGAACAAAAAAAGTAAAGCAACGAGATCGGTATTTTCTGTACTATATAATAAGTGAAGGAGATCATTTGTTTATTAGACAAAGAACCGGAAAAGATATATGGCAAGGGCTGTACGAATTCCCAATGGTGGAAAAAAAGAAGGAGCTAAAAATAGATATCGAAAACGACCTAAATGATTTTTTTACGTATAAAGATGTAAAGATTTCACTGCCAAACAATGGCTCCATATTCAAGCAAAAATTATCTCATCAAACTATATATTCAAAGTTTATTAATCTGAAGATGGTAGCTCCAATAATACTAGATTCAAACACAATTAAAATAAATCAGAAGGAAATCAATAAATATTCCTTTCCTAAGACTATATTGAACTATATAAAAAGCAAATCACTATCAACATTGTTTTAAATTTGTATAAGAAATAAAAGAAATGATAAATAAAGTTTTACTAATTGGAAATTTAGGAAAAGACCCTGAAGTCAAACATTTTGAAGGTGGTGGTATGGTGGCAAAATTTTCTGTAGCTACTAATGAAAATTACATGGATAAAGCAGGAGAATGGCAAAAGAAAACAGAATGGCACGATGTGGTGGTATGGAATAAAAATGCAGAGCGAGCAGAGCGTGTTTTAAAGAAAGGGATGATGGTTTATGTAGAAGGGAAATTAACCCATAGAAAATGGCAAGATGATCAAGGGAATAATAGATATACTACAGAGGTAGTAGCTAATATCTATCGTACATTAGAAAAAAGAGAAAGAACGGATGCCGTTTCAGGCGGGTCGTTTCCAGAACCTAATGCGCTTAATCAAAGCAATCCTAGTACTAAAACACCTAATACAAATTCATCAGAACCCGCAATGGATGATGATTTACCATTTTAATTATGAGTAAGTTATTGATGAAATTTTTTCACAAAACAAAACAATTTGGATCCTGATCCCCCCCTTCAATCTAGTCTAATAGTGGTTCCCTTTTTTATGCTATTAATTTGGCTAAACTTTCTAGGAGTTTTTGCTTTTTTATTGATATTGATTGTTCTGTCTGCTATGATTTCAGGATCTGAAGTAGCCTACTTTTCTTTTTCTCCTCAGGACGAAGTGGATTTAGATGAAGAGGAGTCACCTGCTTTTGAGCGAATTAAAAGACTGAAGAAAGAACCAGAAAAATTGTTAGCGACGATATTGGTTTTTAATAATCTAGTCAATATATCCATTGTTATTGTTTCTGATTATTTATTGAGAGGTACTTTTGGTCCACAAGCTTTTGATCAAATTGCACAAATTATATTATCGTTTATCGGTGACTCCTGGTTTTCTCTAACTGCTATTTCTAGAACAATAAGTTTTATAGTGAGTGTAGGATTAGTCACGTTTGTCTTGGTCCTTTTTGGAGAAGTAGCTCCTAAAATATATGCTAACTTAAACAACGTCTCGTTCGCCAAGACAATGTCTTTACCGCTAGTGGTGCTAACAAAAATATTCGGTCCGGTTAGTAATATATTAGTCGGGTGGTCAGACAAAATTGAAAGAAAAGCGGATCGTCACAAGTCTAATTCTAGCTCAGCCACTAAAGAAGAATTAGATAAGGCCATAGAGCTGGCATCCGAACAATTAGATGATTCCACTGAGCAAGTGGACATGCTAAAGGGAATTTTAAAATTTGGAGATGTTGCTGCAAAGCAAATAATGAAGCCTAGAGGCGATGTGGTATCTCTAAATGTAGAAATAGGATTTAAAGAGCTAATAGGAATAATAAAAGAGGCAGGGTATTCTCGCCTTCCTGTATACAAGGAAGACTTTGATGAATTGATAGGGATTTTATATGTAAAAGACCTATTAGGTTTGTCAGAAGAGGCGGATGATTTTAAATGGCAAGAATTAATTAGAGAGTGGATATTATATGTTCCTGAATCCAAGAAAATAAATGATCTACTGAGAGAGTTTCAGACTAAGAGAACACATATTGCCATCGTAGTTGATGAATATGGCGGAGCTTCAGGTATTATTACCTTGGAAGATATTTTAGAAGAAGTTATTGGAGATATAAAAGATGAGTTTGATGAAACAGAGGAGGTAGAATACGTAAAATTAAGTGATAACCATTTTGTCTTTGAAGGTAAAACATTGATTAATGATTTTTGTAGAATAGTAGATGAAGAGATTGAATTTTTTGATGCGGTAAAAGGGGATGCTGATTCTTTAGCTGGTTTATTGCTAGAGCTCACAGGTTTTATTCCTAAACCTAATATTGAAATTGTGCACGAACATTTTAAATTTAAAGTAATCTCTGTATCAAAAAGAAGAATCGAAAAAGTAAACGTTTTAATAAGTAAATGATTTTATCCTTTAAAAATATTGTAATACTCTTAGCTCTATTGATTTTATTCTCTTGTAAATCAGAGGAGGTATATATTCCTAAACCTAGATCATTTCCTAGAGTAGAATATCCTATAAAGAGCTATCGTAATTTTGATAAAGATTACTGTTCGTTTACATTTTCATATCCTGAATATTCTCAGATAAAACAAGATGAATATTTTTTCGATGGTAAACCTTCTCATCCTTGTTGGTTTGATATCGTGACTCCTGAGTTCAATGCAACTTTACATTGTTCATACTATACCATAGACAAAAAAACATCTATGGATAAGCTCATAAATGATGCATTTAAGATGGCTGGAAAGCATAATGTCAAGGCAGAGTATTATAGTGAAACAGTCATACAAAGAGAAGGCAAGGTTGGAGGTATTGTTTTTGAAATAGAGGGAGACGTAGCAACACCGATTCAGTTTTTTCTTACTGATAGTACCGAACATTTTTTTAGAGCTTCGCTTTATTTTAACAACAAAGTTCATCCAGATTCAATGGCACCGATATACCGGTTTATAAAAACGGATATCGACACGTTAATCAATACATTAGGTTGGAATTAAAATGGTCCTTAATTTCTTATACAAGAAAAAAGGACCATAACATTAGGGGTACAATAAAAGATTATTATTATTTAATTGGGGGAAGTTGAAATATGTATGCAGCCTAAACGTACTGCAATGACACAAAGGTATATATTTTCTTTTTTCTTACAAATTATAAAATACAATAATATATAATAAAAAAGCCCCGACTACTAATAGTCGAGGCCTCACATTAGGGGTACAAAATCTTTTACTTTATTCTTCTGTTACTTTTTCTTCTTCCTTAATAGAAGCTAGAACAGACTCATCCACTAAATCGGGATTGTAAACCGCTTTAATTCTATTTTCTATTTCTAGAGCTAGTTCAGGATTATCTAGTAAGAACTGTTTTGCTCCTTCTCTTCCTTGGGCTATTTTTGAATCTCCATAACTATACCATGATCCACTTTTTCCAATTATATCATTCTCTACACCTAAGTCTACCATTTCACCCATTTTAGAAATTCCTTCTCCAAACATGATATCAAAATAGCAAATCCTAAAAGGAGGAGCTAATTTGTTTTTAACCACTTTTACTTTTGTAGGATTACCCATTATATTTCCTTCCTTATCCTTTATGGCTGCTCCGGATCTTCTAATATCTAATCGGATAGAGGCATAAAACTTAAGAGCGTTTCCACCCGTGGTTGTTTCAGGATTACCGAACATCACACCGATTTTTTCTCTAAGCTGATTTATAAACACACAACAACAACCTGTCCTTCCGATAGCACCTGTGAGCTTACGCATCGCTTGAGACATCAATCTTGCTTGTAGACCCATTTTAGAATCTCCCATTTCTCCTTCTATCTCTGCCTTAGGAACGAGTGCCGCTACAGAATCGATAACGATAATATCTATGGCTCCAGAACGGATAAGGTTTTCTGCAATTTCTAATGCCTGCTCACCATTATCTGGCTGAGAGATTAATAAGTTTTCGGTATCTACTCCTAGTGCTTCAGCGTAATGACGATCAAATGCATGCTCAGCATCTATAAATGCTGCAATGCCACCTTTCTTTTGACATTCCGCAATGGTGTGTATCGCTAATGTAGTTTTACCCGATGACTCAGGACCATAAATTTCTACTACTCTACCTTTAGGAAGACCTCCTATTCCGAGTGCGATATCTAAACCTAGCGAACCTGTAGAAATCGCTTCAGCGTCTACAACTTGCTTATCACCTAGTTTCATGATCGTACCTTTTCCGTAAGTTTTTTCTAACTTATCTACAGCCAGGCCTAAGGCTTTTAATTTTGCTTCTTTTTCTTTGGACATATTATCATTATATGAGGAATACAAATATACGTAAGTCATTGCGATGAATGACGAAAGCAGAAAATAAAAAACCCATATTCGTAAATGAAGACGAATATGGGCTGACACCAAAAAATTTACTTAATTAACTCATTGTCGGTTTGAGTTGATCTTTGCTGTATTGCAGTATATTGTTGATAATGTTTTTGGAAGGATTTAAAGAAATCTTGTTCAATTGTTGAACAGAATCATAAAGCCGTCTAAATTCAATGCGAATAGCAGGATCTGCTTGCATTTTATCATCTAATTCAAAGTATTCTTCAAAAGAAGCTTCCCCATAAATTATACTGACCAGCTTGTTTCTATTGTAATGTTTCTCCATAGAGAGGTTTAAATGATCTAATAGTATTACATCCTTAAAACTGTCATAAGAAGACGATTATTGTGTTATTTTAATCAAAACAACATATTTTTTTAATTGTAATTAATAGCTAAAATGGGTCTGTTTAAAATTTAATTCCTTAAAATGATGCAGCGATTGATAACCATCCACGTATAAAGGACAATACAATCATAAAAAAAGTCATAAAATGAAAACCACCATTTCCTATTTTTTGTCATTTATACTTCTCCTTTGTTTGATTTCTTGTCATCAAGATTCTAACACGTTACTAGAATCAGAAATTATTAATGTGCCACAGGAGTTAGAAGAAACTAATTTTAACGGAATAGTTACTGATGTCAATGGGCTATCTGTAGAAAACGCCATTGTTGAAATAGGAAATAACAACGCCTTAACAGATGTCAATGGTTTTTTTAAACTCACAAGTACTGTAAATTCTAATGGCGCAAAACTTACCGTAAGTAAAGATGGATATTTTAATGGACTGGGTAACTTATCTCTCAATAATGAAAAGGATAATTTTGTCAAAATCGTTTTACAAGAGAGAGTTATCATAGAAACATTACAAAGTTCTAATGGAGGTATGGTAAATTATAATGACCATCAAGTTTCTCTCCAAGCAAATTCTTTTATGCTAGAATCAGGAGATAACTATAATGGAGATGTAGAAGTATACATCACTTATATAGATCCTACAAGTCCTAATTTTTCATTTTTAATGCCGGGAGATTTACTAGTGGAATCCTCTTCTCAACAAGGTCAAATTTTAAAGAGTTATGGAATGCTTCATGTAGAATTAACCACACCGCAAGGAGATCCTCTACAAATTAATAAACCCGCAACGCTACAAATGGCTATTCCTGATGGGCTTAAAGCCAATGCCCCTAATCAAATCCCCTTATGGTTTTTTGATGAAGAAAAAGCACTTTGGAAAGAGGAGGGCGAAGCCACAAGAGAAGGAAATAATTATGTCGGTACCGTAAGTCATTT
>Ga0114957_1004425_pt1 | contig 12120 bp, 10 predicted proteins | sample BantaG_FD_87175 | JGI IMG/M metagenome (GOLD analysis project Ga0114957, IMG submission 87175) | Marine algal microbial communities from Bantry Bay, Ireland - BantryBay_4 metaG | ecosystem: Host-associated > Algae > Red algae > Unclassified | place: Bantry Bay, Ireland | collected 2014-11-21 | reverse complement strand
TATTTATGAATTTTAAATTACTTTATTAAACACCATGAAATAAACACACCATCAGATCTATCAAGCACCCTTAACCTTTATACATAGAAATTTAGTTCCGGAAGCACTAGATAGCTCTAAGGAACGGTTCAAAAATAATTTTACACTTTTCACAAGTCACCGTTCCTTTACAAAGTCCTCATTTTTGACTTATTCACTCCATAATTTGGCGAAATTTCGCTAAAATGCTTATTTTAGTGGATCTTCTAACCAAACCAAAAGCACTCTATTATGGCCGAATATATGAGCATGAACACCCTCCGTTTTATTTTGCATGATGTCCTCGACGTACAACAACTAACTCAATTTTCCCGCTTTAAAGATTACGACAAAGAGAGTTTTAATATGTTACTGGATTCCATCAAGGCATTTTCCGATAAGGAAATGTATCCGGTATTTAAGGAAATGGACGAAAATCCAGCTCGCTACGAAGACGGAAAAATTATTGTTCATCCGGTTGTAGAGACGATGATGAAAGCGGGTGGAGAGAATGGGTATATTGGTTCTACCTTTGATTATGAAATAGGTGGTATGCAGCTACCACACGTAATAGAAACGGCCAGTGCGCACATTATGCAATCTGCCAATAACAGTCTTCCTGGTTATCCTGCATTAACAGGTGGTGCCGCTAATTTGATTATCAGTTTTGGCAGTCAGGAGTTGATAGATAAGTACGTTCCCAATATGATGAAAGGAAAATGGGGCGGTACGATGTGTTTGACCGAACCTCAGGCGGGTAGCTCACTTTCGGATATTACTACGTCTGCAACCCGCAACGAAGACGGAAGTTTTAATATCACCGGACAGAAAATATTTATTTCTGGTGGCGATCACGAGTACGCAAGCAATTTTGTACACTTGGCTTTGGTTAGAATTGAAGGAGCACCGGCGGGAACAAAAGGTATTTCGCTTTTTGTGATTCCTAAAAATAGAATTGCAGAAAATGGGAACTTAACGCCTAACGACGTAATCACCGCCGGAGATTTTCAAAAGATGGGACAGCGAGGTTACTGCACGACGCATTTGGTTTTTGGTGAAAATAGTGATTGTAAAGGTTGGCTCGTAGGAGCAGAAAACAAGGGTCTGAAATATATGTTTCAGATGATGAACGGTGCCAGAATCGACGTAGGAATGACTGCCGCTTCGACCGCAACGGCTGCTTATCACGCTTCCTTACAATACGCAAAAGAAAGACCACAGGGTCGTCGAATTCTGGAAGGTGGCAAAAAAAACGTAGAAGCAGAACAAACTTTTATTATCAACCATCCGGATGTAAGAAGAATGTTATTATTGCAGCGCGCCGTCGTAGAAGGATCACTTTCTTTATTGTTCCAAACTTCACTCTACCACGATTTGTCGATGCAAAGTATCGACGAAGCAGAACGGGAACACTACCACGATTTGCTGGAAATTCTTACACCAATAGCCAAGACTTACCCCTCTGAGATGGGACGAGTTTCTATTAATAATGGTTTGCAAATTTTGGGTGGATACGGATTCTGTACCGACTTTCCACTAGAGCAGTATTATCGGGACATCCGGATTATGGCGTTATACGAAGGAACCACGGGTATTCAGTCGCTGGATTTACTGGGTAGAAAAGTGACCATGAAAAATGGGGCTGCTATGAAGCGACTGACCAAAGAAATTATCGCAACGATCAAGGAAGCGAGTACTTACGATGACCTGAAAAAATACGCGGAGACGCTCAAAGAGGCCTCCAAAACACTCGAAGCTTCGTTGATGCATTTATTGCAATTTGCGATGGAAGGAAAGCACGAACGCTACGTGGCGGATGCGACCATCTTTATGGAAATGATGAGTAATATTGTGATTGCGTGGCAGTGGTTGAGTATGGCGACGGTGGCGAAGAAAGCAATTGTAACGGGCGATAAGACTTTTACGGCTAGTTTCTACGAGAATAAAATCACGACGATGCAGTTTTATTTTAAATACGAATTACCAAAAATCACGGCAGCGCAAATTACCTTGATGCACGAGGATAATTTGACAATTCCAGAGGTAAAGGAAGAAGTATTTTAGATAACTGACCGACCCCGAGGAACGAGGGCGACGCATGACAATGCGGCGAGGGAAGGCACCGCGTAAGCGGACGGGATGGCAATCTTTGATGTGCAGATTGTGATGGCGATGATCCTATATGTCAAGAGGTAAATCCTGGTGCAGCGAATATTTATGAAGAGGATAACAATCTTCAACAGATAAAAGTTGATGATTCTGACATAGCTCATATTAAGATTTTTAATATAACTGGTGAATTAGTCTTTAGTGGAAACTACCCCACCTTTTCTAGATTGAAAAATTTGCAAAAAGGTATCCTAATTCTGAGTTACTTTAATTCCAATAATCAACTAATTAAGTCCGAAAAAACTATTATTATTAATTAATAAAAATTATTCTATCAGTGGAAAGAAAATATTCTTTCTACTGATTTTCTTTTTAAAACCTAAAACCATGGTACCAAAATCTAAATTAATATTCTTTATTTGCCTGTTTTATTCACTATCCACCCCCGCCTTTACCCAAACCTATCTCTCTCCAATAGTTGGTTACGAACTAACCCATTATATTGATCCTTTCAGAAGGACTACTGACACTCCTTCTTTCACGACTATTATGACTCCTTCCACCCAAAACAATTTTAACCTACTATTTGGATTAGAAATACAACAAAAATTAGGAGAAAAATTTTCATTGGTTTTTCAACATACTTGGAGCAGAAAGCATGTCTGGAGCAGAAGACATAATTCCCCTTCTATTGATGATGAATTTACATTTTCAGGGGTAGCATTTCGTTATAATCGGAATTCTTTATTTTTGAAATATAATCTAACTAACAATTTATCTCTAGGGTTAGGACACTCGTTTAATAGATACCGAAAAACTAACATTGTCTTATACCCATCCGAGCCTCTTACAACACAGCGTAACATACTCAATGCTACTCCTCCAAGCAATAAATTAGACTACGGAATTACTTCAAGCCTCAGTTATCAAATTGCTCAATTCTCTCTTGAACTTCAATATCATTATACTTACAGAATAGTTGTAACAGATACTTCGTCCCCTACACTTTTTCTTCCTCCTAAAGCAGTTTCTTTATCTGTGGCTTATCGTTTTAAGATTTTGAATGCGCCTTCCTTTTCTGGCTGGAACCGTAAAGAAGGTTGCCCAATTTTTTAAACAAAAAAATCGGCCACCACATTACATGATGACCGATTTTTTATTTTTTATTCACGCCCGAAGGGAAGCCAAAGACCAATAGCAAATGGCCAATAGCCTTTTCAATCTACCGTCGACTCACCGCCACTGGCATATTCGGATCAAACTCTCCCGTCATCGTCGGCGTCTGTGCGTTGCCCGTATACACGCGTACCTTGCTATGCACAAAGTCAAATAACTCCGTGACCGTCACAATTTTATTTTTGTTTTTATCCGCTTCTCCTTTTAGGCCACGAATCAAGTAGTGACTAAAAATTCCCTGGCGTAGTCCCTTATCTTCTAGTGAATATTCATCTCCTTTAGAAGATAACAACAAGGCAGTTCCTCCTTTGGAATTTTCAAAAGCATTATAATATTGTTTCAGGGTCGCTTGTACCGCCGTGTTGGAAGAAGCTGCTCGCATCGACAACAAACTACCAGAATGACAAGCATCTGCTAAGACCAGTTTATGCTTCGCCTTGGTTTCGCCAAAGACATCCTTGATATCCTGGTGTTGTAATTTATTATTAAAACCATCAAAATCCACCGGTAAGAAAGAACCCGGTAATCCGTGTCCGGAGTAATAAAGAATGACTACATCGTTTTCGTCTGCCTGTAAAAATACCTGACGCATCGTACGAATAATGTTGGCGCGATTAGCATCATCATCGATCAATACCCGAATTTGTTCGTCCGGCAAAGCACCACCTTCGGGGCTTTTTAAAAATGCATAAATATGGTAAGCATCATCATCCGTGTACTTGAGTACGGGCATATGCACATAACGTGCGACCCCAACGACCACCGCCCAGATTTTGACATCCTCGTCTTTGACCACTTTTATTTTTTCTTTGGCGATCATTTCATTGGTCGCTTCTATTTCCTGAATTGGATTACCATATTCCCAGATGGCACCTACCTTTCGGCCAGTGGCATAGTACATGATTCCTTCTCCGTGGGGAGCGTGGCGTTTCCAGGTACCGACGTATTTATCACTGTTGGCGTAGTAACAAGTTCCTTGTCCGTTGGGAACACCGTTGATAAATTCTCCGACCCATTTGGATCCGTCTCCGTAAGCATAAACACCAATTCCATCAGGACAATCTCCACGGGTACAATCGGGTAATTCATCTTTAGGAACTGTCGTATTACCGCCGGCACTTATTTTTTCCGTTGCAGCGATTTCGTCCATGTCGCTACCCTCTTCTACATATTTACCGTTCTGCCACAATCCGGCGATCTCGCTTCCGTCCGCTTTATAGAAAGTACCCTGACCATCTTTGTAATTGTTTTCCCAATGACCGGAATATTTATTTCCATCCTTATAAGTCATGGTTCCCTGGCCGTGTAATTTTCCATTTTTAAATTGGCCAACGTATTTATTACCACTTTTATAATAATACGTACCTTTTCCATTTTGGAGATCGTTGCCCCACTGGCCCGTATATTTATCGCCTTTTTTAAATTCCATGGTTCCGTTTCCATGAAATTTACTTTCGTTAAAATTACCTTTGTAGACATCACCATTGGCGAATGTCATCTTTCCTTTCCCTTGCCGGAATTGGTTTTTCCACTGACCTACGTAACGATTACCATTACTAAAGATCAGCATTCCTTCACCGTGAATTTTACCATTTTTAAAATCTCCCACGTATTTGGCACCGCTGGGATAGAGATAAGTTCCTTTACCCGTTTTACAATTGCCTTTGGTACATTGGGCGTGAACGGAAGAAAAAGAGAAAAGCGTGAACAGCGCCACAAGACTACATAGATTTTTCATAACACCATGGGTTTTGGAACTTTTAGACGATGGAAGTTTCCCGAGTAAGAGAAGACTTCAGAACGATACCAGTATAAGACTGCAAAATACTAATAAGGTTAAAGCAACGTATAAAAATTTTTTGATATAAATAGACTTTAGAGAAAATTATCAGCATACCGAAAAACATATGATCGTTTTTCTTTTAAGAATGAAAATTAATTTAAGAATGAAAATTAAAATGTAGGGCTGATTAGATAGGCAAATATTCTTTTTATTAGGATAATATTAACATAGGTATCTAACCCTTCTATAAATAAGTATATTGTGTAGAATAGTTATTATCTTTGAATGTTAAGGAATGACAACTATCCTTTTAATCAAAAAAAACAATTTTAAAATGAAAAATTATTTGCTCTTTTTCGTGCTATTTCTTAGCATTCTAGGTTGTAAAGAAAAAGCGACCACTGCAAAAAGCGAAACAACCAATACGACAGAGGAAGCGACTGTCGCCAGTCATTTTGGAGAAAAAATTTCGGCAGAAGATGCGATTTCATACGATGCGATGCTGACCAGCCTGGGTACGCAGGATTCTATTGAAACCAAAGTAAAAGGAAAAGTAAGCGGTGTTTGCCAGGCAAAAGGCTGCTGGATGACCATCGTTTCAGCAGAAGAAGATAAGCCAGAAATGTTTGTTAAATTTAAAGATTACGGATTTTTTATGCCGTTGGATTTGGCTGGAAGAGAAGTCGTCATGGCTGGTAAAGCCTACCGCGAAGAAACTTCGGTAGACGAACTCCGACACTATGCAGAAGATGAAGGACAGTCTGCGGAAGAAATTGCCAAAATTACCGAGCCGGTGGAGGAGTTAAAATTTATGGCTTACGGAGTGGTGATTGTGGAAGAGTAAATGTCAGTATAAAGGGCTTTCTCATAAAAACCGTTTTAGCAATTTTTGCTTTTTTTTTCCCAGTCCTGCAGGTGTCAAATTATAAAGGTAGGTTAATCAAAGTAGATACAAGGCAATGCCTTGTATCTACTTTGATCTGTTAATATCAGCTTTCTATCTTTAAAATACATTCACACTTAGGAACGGCCAAATACTTTCCATTATATAACCATCCCCAATGCGTTTACTTCTTGCCTGTTGGTTGCTACTGCTGTTTTGCTTTCCGGCAAATATAGCATCCCAGTCTTTCGCCGACAGCTTACAGGAAGTACTCAATATTCAACCCGCCGATACCCAACGCGTACACTTACTCAACGATCTGGGCTGGGAATATAAATACGACAACGAAACCAAAGCCCGTCAATATTTGCAGGAATCCATTGTGCTTTCCAAAGAAATAAATTTTAAAAAAGGAACAGCTCAGGCGTTTAACAACCTCGGGGTAGTCGCTGCCATTCAGGGAGATATTGATCAGGCCATGATCAACTACGAAAAAGCACTGACCCTCCGCCGGGAATTAAATGATCAAAAAGGCGTCGCCTCCCTTTACAATAATCTCGGTAATCTACAGGAAGAAAAAGGAGATTACCTGGGCGCCCTCGAAAACCTGCAACAATCTTTTGTCATCCGGCAACAACTCAGAGATACCCAACGAATGGCCCGCGTGCTGTACAACATCAGCTACGTTCACGAGCGAATGGGCAACTATCCCGAAGCGCTCGACTACGTACTCCGCCACCTCGAATTACTGGAAGGGACCGAAGACCCTTACAGCCTTTTCAACGCTTATACTTTACTTGGAAACATCAACGTCGAACTGGAAATCTACAACGAGGCCCTCAGCTATTACCAGCAGGCGCTCACTATCGCGGAAGATATCGGCGACGATTACGAACTAGCCATTGCCTATAATAATCTGGGAAATATGCTGGACGATCTCGCCGAGCAGGATTATAAAGATGAAAAATACAACGTAGCGCGTCCACGATTTGCACAAGCATTGAAATACCTGCAGCGTGCCTTGTCTATTTATCAAAAGACAGAAGATACCGAAGGAGCAGGCAACGCCAACAATAATATTGGCGTAGTTTATAAAAATCTGGGAAGTTATTTTTTAGAATTAGAAGAACAAGATTCTGCAGCTTTATACCTTAATCGTTCCTTGTCTTATCTAAATAAAGCACTAACAATCCATCAGACACTCAACAATCGAAAAGGGATCATTGAAACTTATAATGGCTTTGGGGATGTTTACCGACGATTGGAAAATACCGAAAAGGCGTTATCTTACACAAAAGATTATTTGGATTTAGCCATTGAAATGGACGACCAAAAGTTTATACAAAAAGCATATAAAGATTTGTCGCGCGTTTATGCAGATCTAAAAAAATACAAGAAGGCTTATAAGTTTAGAAAAAAATATGACGAAATTCGTTACGATCGTTTAAATGAAGATATTGTACAACAAAATGCGCGGCGACAGGCGATTTTTGGTGATTATCAGGTACAACTGGAAAACGAGCGACAGGAAAAAGAATTGGTCGCACAGGAAGCACAGTTGCAGCGTACGACCCTCTTTCGAAATTCTCTGATGATTGGTGCGCTGGGATTACTGGCCATTGCACTCTTGATTTATAACCGTTACCGGATCAAATCACGCGCAAATCAGAAACTGGCAGAGAAAAATAACATCATCGCTACGGAGAAAAAAAGGAGTGATGATCTCTTGTTGAATATCCTTCCGGCGGAGACGGCCCGAGAATTAAAAGAAAATGGTAAAGCAAAAGCCAAACAATATAGCTCAGTTACAGTTTTATTTTCGGACATTGTATCCTTTACGCAGATTGCCGAGACATTGTCCGCTACCGAACTGGTTACTTTATTAGATGATTGTTTCCGTGGATTTGACAAAATTGCGCTTAAATACGGTATTGAAAAAATAAAAACCATTGGAGATGCGTATATGTGTGTAGGAGGTCTTCCGGTACCTAATGATACTCACGCGTACGACGTGGTACGGGCGGGAATAGAAATGCAGGTGTTTATAAAAAATTATAATCAAGTCCTGGCGAAACGAGGAATAACAGATCTGGCCATTAGAATTGGTATACATACGGGGCCAGTCGTAGCGGGAATTGTAGGTAGCACAAAATTTGCTTATGATATTTGGGGAGATACCGTTAATCTGGCGGCAAGAATGGAATCGGGCGGAGGAGCAGATCAGGTAAATATTTCTCGTACGACTTACGAGGCGGTAAAAGGTCGGTTTTCTTTTAAAGAACGAGGGAAGATTGTTGTAAAAAATAAAGGAGCCATCGAGATGTACTTCGTTGGTGCTGAAGTTGAAAAGTCTTAAAAAATTTGTTTAAGGAATAAAAATGGATTATTCCGCTATTAAAGATTTTATTTTGGGTAAGCTAGAAAAGGACTTGCCTCCTGATCTGTATTACCACGGATTGCGCCACACACTGGATGTCATGGCCGTTACGGAATCCCTATGCCTGGAAGAAAATGTCAATCGGCACGATACTCTTTTGTTAAAAACCGCTGCGTTGTTTCATGATTCCGGTTTTTTACGCAACAATTTGAATCACGAAGCCCTGGGATGCGATATTGTCCGGGAATATTTACCGGATTTTGGTTACTCTGAAAAGGCGATTGAAAAAATTTGCGGGATGATCCTTGCAACTAAAATTCCCCAATCTCCAAAAAACAAACTGGAAGAAATCATTTGTGATGCAGATCTGGATTATCTGGGTAGAGATGATTTTAAAGAGATAGCGGATACTCTTTTTGAAGAATTGAAAGCACTACAGTATCTCAATACACAGGAAGAATGGGATGCGATGCAAATTGCCTTTTTAGAAAAACATGTCTTTTTTACAAAAAGTAGCCGCACAAACCGAGAGCCAAAAAAAGCGGTACATCTTTCACATCTAAAAGAAAAAGTACAGAGAAACTGACTCTCTGGCGTTTCAGTAATTTCATTCTTCAGTACTTAGGATCGGGTACTAAATTAGTATGTATTTCAAATTATTAATTTTTTCCTGGACATTAGAAACAGTTGATTAGTGATTCGTTAATCGGTCCTTCCAACGCATAGGTATCGCCCTCTAAAGTATTTGAAAAATTCAAAAAAGATTGCAGAGAAGGTTAAGTTGACAGATCAACGTAGGAACAAGGCAATGCCTTGTTCCTACGTTGATCAATATGCCCAGTTATTTATTGCCTGTGGCACTAGTGCTAAAGGCTGTCTGAATGACGTTAGTCGGGCAAATCTCATTTTAGGCCCTTGATTGGCAAAAAAATTAGTTTGCCTAGAATCTGCATTTATTTAATCGACATTCCTTAGGATCAACAAAAGAAAAAAGCACTTACCCGACTTTCATCGAATAAGTGCTTTTGCTGTGAGAGAAGGACTCGAACCTTCACGAGGAGGTTAGCCATAGTACAGGTTAATATAGTGGTCAACCCTAGCAATGCCGAAGCAAAACTTATACTACGTTTATTCCTTGATCCTCACCCCCGAGACAAGGGGGCATGGCTGCCAACTTTCATCACCTCACAGTGTTGAAACAATTAAGATAATCTTTCTTATCTCCTTTTGTTAATACAAATATAGGGCTAAAGATAGCTTCAATGCAAATTTTTCAATAAAAAGATTTAATTATTACAATTTTATCAATAATAAATAACTAAAACAATCATATTTTTAAAATTGAACATTGAAAAAGGTCGTTTATTGAAATATTTGTAATGCCGCTGTTTACAACTCCTTATTTTTAAAAGTGGTTTTTTCGATTAGTTGACGAACCGTCCGATCCTTGAACACTTTTTGAATTTTATCTAAATGTCCAACGCGGTGAAGATCCGTCGCCAAAAAATCGACCATTCCTGCTTTTAATAATCTGATTCCCAGTTTTTTCTGACCATCTCCATAATGTCCAGCGAGCGAAAGAAGGTTGGTCTGAAAAAGACAGCCGGCTGTCTTCAATTTTTCAAATTGGTCAAACTGATCCATGAAATAGAGATAGCGCTCAGGATGGGCCAAGATCGGTTGATAACCTTTGGTCTTTAGTTGAAAAATAAGACTAAGGCCATTTTGTGAAGCGGAGAAAGTGGAAAACTCTACCAGAATGTATTTATTACCGAAAGAAAGCAACTCGGTATCACTTTCCAGTATTTTTGCAAAATAATCATCCAGAAAATATTCCGCAGCTGCCTCCACCGGAATTTCTATGCCCGCTACTTTAAGCCCCTCCTTAACTTTTTCCAGGCCAGACCGAATAATTTCAGGTGTATTTGGATAATAATCACCGATGATATGTGGGGTAGTAATGATTCGGGTATACCCCAGCTCAATCAAACCTTTAATCATAGCAATACTATCAGCGACGGTTTTAGCACCATCATCAATACCAGGAATGAGATGAGAGTGAAAATCCGTTCCGAGAAAACGAAAGTCAGCTGGACCAGTTGATTTTTTACGAAAGAAAGAAAACACTTATTAGTTATTTATATGAATAAAGTATTAAGGAATGAGGATTCAAAATACCATTCTTTCTACAGAAAAACGTAATTAACTTATATCGTTTTTGTAAAAAGATTATTTATTTGAAAAATGGGTAAAGGCATAGTACTTGATATAGTTTCTATACACTACCACTCTGCTTATGTCACTATTGATAAAATTTATACCACCGGAATACCGGGAAAACCGGAAACTAAGAACCAGTATTCTACTTATTCTCACTGTAAATATTGGTATCCTTATTTACGCATTAATTATTGGTTTACTTTTCTGGAAACTGGAATTTGATTTTGGTGTATGGCTTGCTTTCGCAACGATACTTGCCTCCTTGGCATTTTTTGCATTAACCCGGTTTAATAAGTCTACTTTACAGAATGGCTGCTATTTTACGTTTTGCAGTTTGGCTTTTTTTACCGCCATTTCTTTGGGTACCGGAGGAATTCACTCTCCTTACCTCCCTTGGTTTTTAACCGTTCCAGCCTCTATCTTTTTCTACATTAAAAAAAAGTATGCATTGCCCTGGATTTTCCTGACAATCGGTTGTGTGATATTAGTTGCCATGAGTAATATTTTAGGAATCAAGATTGCGGAGCCACTTCCGGATATGGTTTTAATTGGATTGAGAATTATCAATTTCACCATCATGACCTATCTGCTGGTCCGTATCGTCCAGTCTTTCCGTCATAGTTATCGTTACGTCAATAAAAAACTAAGCAAAACAGTAGAAAAGCTGGAAGAGACCAACGAAGATTTACAAAATTTTGCCTACATCGCCTCGCATGACTTACAGACGCCATTAAAAAGTATCAATAGCACAATCAAGGCACTTAAAATGCATCATAAGCATCAAGATCATCAACCGGATGCCATCGAGACCCAGTGTCTGGACTTTGTAGAAAATAATACTAGAAGACTCGCTAATTTAGTAGAAGAAATTTTAAACTACTCACGGGCAGGTCAGCACGAGGCAAATCTGGAAAAGGTAGACCTGAATAAAATCATCGAAGAAGTCCAGCAACAAGTGACTGCAACTGACCAATATCCAAATTTTGTAATAAAATCTGTCGCACTTCCTACGGTTGTTACTGACCGTACTATGATATTTCAGATTTTTCAAAATATCATTGAGAATGGTTTAAAATACAACGATAGTAAACATCCGGCCATCTTCATTGAGGTAGCACCAGATATGCAATTTGATCATCTTACTTTTACAGACAATGGTATCGGGATCAAAGCGGAAGACCAGAGTAAGGTATTTGGAATGTTTAAAAGAGTAGGCGAAACACAAAAATATAAAGGAACTGGAATCGGCCTGGCTATTTGTAAGCGTATTCTTGACCAAAATGGTGGAAAAATATGGTTGACTTCTATTATTGGAGAAGGAACCGTTTTTCATGTAGAAATTCCTAAAAAAAGCAAGCCAAACGCCTTGTCTAACTCAAAAATCACCCAAACCGGGAACGAAATCAAGGCAGAGAAGGTTAAGTAATTGCTACCCAAGACTACTAGTGCCTCATCCCGTAAATCCATACCAATCTATGCTTGTTATTTTTCGCCTGCTTTTCGTTAGAAAATTCCTCACTATGCTACGGCATAGCTCCAAAGGCCATCCCGTCC
>Ga0114957_1004424_pt1 | contig 12124 bp, 15 predicted proteins | sample BantaG_FD_87175 | JGI IMG/M metagenome (GOLD analysis project Ga0114957, IMG submission 87175) | Marine algal microbial communities from Bantry Bay, Ireland - BantryBay_4 metaG | ecosystem: Host-associated > Algae > Red algae > Unclassified | place: Bantry Bay, Ireland | collected 2014-11-21 | reverse complement strand
CAGCGGGCAACGCCGCTTAACCTGCGAGCGTTTGGTTTGCGCGTTGTGCTGATTCGTGCGGATGCATCTTCGTTTAGAGGTCTTCCTTTTTATTCGGATTCTCCCGGTCATGCATAAAATCTACTACGCTAACGAAATCTTCATTTTCAAAAACCTGGAAGATAATTTTGTAAGACCATTTTTTAATATAACGATAAGGTGGAATCACTCGTTTTTTCATTCGCAACAAAGCCTTACTTTCTGGCCGCTTCTTTAAAGTATCTGCTTCGTCTAATAAGCCATTTCGTATTTTTCTGGCTACTTCTAGCGACACGTTTTCCTTATAGTAACTGTAAATTTTCTTCAATCTAACTTTTGCAATTGGTGATACAATTACTTTAAATGTTTTCCCTACCATTGCTCAGATTCCTTTTTCAAATCTTCCAGGCTAACATATTCCCCTCTTGCTATCTCTGCACTTGATGCTTCTAAACGTTCCAATAATTCAGCTTCTGTCATTGGCTTCCAACCTTCTGGGAGTGGAACACTATTCATCTTTGCTTCCAGTTCTGCATCTTCCAGTTCCTTTAGATAGGTTTCTGTCATGGCAAACATTACGCGTAAAAAACGCTCGTCTATTTGATCTATTCTTTGGCGCATTATTGCCCTAATCTGACTAATACTCATTTCATTATTAATTTGATAAAAAAATTTTAGTTTCATAAAGTTAACGCTTTTTATGGATATTGGTAATAACCATGCGCTATCACGAGGCTTTTTAACCCTGCCCGATCTGACAATCGGTCAGGCGGATCCACACTCAAAAACATTCCTATGAAGACATCATAAAGGTAGAAAAAGCCCCTGATTTTTCAGAGGCGCTTTGGTATTTTCTTTTTCTTGCTTGTAAAGCTGTTTCTACACCTTGAGGTATAAACTAGTGCTTTTATTTTTTACAATCTTTTACTTTGCGTTTTTGGCTTGTGGTGTCATAGCGGGTAGCTTAAGTAATGATTGCCTTTAAAACATATCTATAAAGCATAAATGCTGAAACACATATCAACGTCAGCAAAAGTATATGTTCACGACCTAAATAACCCAGTAATAATTCTTCGTCACTTTTAACAATATTTTCTTTTTTAGAAAGCTCTGTAACAAACTTTCTACGACTATGTACAAGAAAAATATATACCGATACTAAAACAGCATAGAGTATTAGGTAAAGAATAAATAATGCATTATTCATCTCTATTTTTTTTCAAATCTTTAATAATCTTATTCTTTTTAATATAACTAAGCCAAATCGAAACGAAAAAAATCGAAATACCAATAACAAATATCATAAATATATTTTTTTATTTTCTTAGGGTCTTGGTCCAGTACCATTTGTCAAAAGATTGTTTACTTGCGATTCTATATTTAATATAGATTCAGTTAGTCCTTTAATAAATCTTGGACCTAGCTGAGGCAGATTTGGAAAACTATTTTTAGCGCCATCTCCTTGTAACCAATCAATCATTTCGCCTATATTATCAGCTCTTTTAAAATAACCTGTCTTACTTACGTCGACATAGCCAAAATAGCCTACCCCAGCATCCTTGTTCAAAGATTTATTTCCTGATAATGTTCCACCAACATCAAAAAGTAGATTTCCATCAGCATCTTGCCATTCTTTCGGGACTGAAAACTCAAACCCTCCTCCAAGCCACTTAGCACCAACAAGTCCCACATTTCCTCCCCATCCTTCAAAAGAATCGAGGTTTCCATGCCCAGGTCCTGAGGATATGCCAGCCCTGGCACCACCTGTCCCAAGTGCACCACCAAGGCTTAATTTTCCATAAATACCATAGCCCGTAATGCTGCCCTTTTCTGTATCGTAAGAAACTAGGACCCCAACTGATATTGAACCTGTAGCCCCAACTGGGCCCACTAATGGTATATTTCCTCTAAAGAAGACTTCCGCAAAATAGATGCCTTCACTTGCTTTTGGTGGATCTGGATCAGTACCGTCTTCTTGCTCACTTCCGAATTTTGAAGACGTCCCCGATAAATACGGTTCTCTCCCATCCGGATCGACTAACATCACTGGATTCCCCAGCACATAATTATAAGGACTCCAACTCGCATAATCCGCCGCCAGGGGGTCAACACTCAAAAACATTCCTATAAAGACATCATAAAGGCAGAAAAAGCCCCTGATTTCTCAGAGGCGCTTTGGTATTTTCTTTTTCTTGCTTGTAAAGCTGTTTCTATACGAGGACGTATAAACTAGTGCTTTTATTTTTTACAATCTTTTACTTTGTGTTTTTGGCTTGTGGTGTCATAGCGGGGTTCATAATAAGGCTTAACAGTATATGGAGCGACTTCTTGTCGCACGACGTCCAAACTAGCGGAGGACCCAAACTAGCGGATGTACTAGCGGGCATATTGATTAACGTAGAAACAAGGCAATGCCTTGTTTCTACGTTGATCTGTTAATAATACTCTACGCTTCACTCGCCGCTTGCTGATTTTCCCGTTGCTCCAACCAGCCGCCTATTTTTTTAAAACTATAATATTCCAAACCAACTAGAATGACTGCAAAAAAGACTGCTACGCAAAATCGTTTGATGGTTAACTTTTCCAAAAAGGTTTGTCCCACAACCGATGGATCGAAGTAGGCACTCACTAAAGTCATCATGGTTAGCTTGAGAGAAAAGCTGAACAGCATTTTGGATCGGGTAAATTTTAGGTGGCCTGAATTTAGCACTTATTTTTATTTTTTAGTGATGATGTTTTGGAATAAAGTCTATTGAATTTTCACTTCTACCACGAAGCGTATCTTTCTTATTTAAAACTACCGAATCAGCGTAACGTTTCCCCGCGTTTGCAGGTTACCTTCTCCCAAACAATTTACTTCTAAATAATATCCATAAACATCCGGTGCCAACAGTTCGCCTTTATAGCGGCCATCCCAAACTTCATCCTTGTCACTGGTTTCAAATACTTTTTCGCCCCAGCGATTGTAGATGGCCCAGTAAGCCGATTCAACCGGAACGCCATAAAGTTGTAGTACTTCGTTTTCCCCATCTCCATTCGGACTAAAGGCATTCGGAAAAAAGATATATGGCAAATCACAATCAGGTGTTACTACGGTAACCCGGACTGTAGCCGTAGCAGCACAACCGTTTTCATCTGTAACGATGACCGAATAGGTTTGATCGCTGACTGGTTGAGCGGTCGGATTGAAAATATCTATCGCGCTTAAACTGGTGTCCCCACTCCATTGGTATGTTCCCGGTAAATCAGCAAATGCTCCCAGCTGGATACTTTGACCCACAATGATGGTATCGCGATCCACGGACGCTTCTACGCTTTGATTGTTGTCAATTACCGTTACAATCGCATTACGCGTAGCAGTACACCCAAATTGATTTTCCATAAATACCGTATAATTCGTAGTATTCACGGGACTTACCAAAACGGAATCTTCGGTACTCGAACCAATAATAGTGGCTACTGGATTCCATTCGTAAGTTAGTGGAATGCCTGGTAAAAAATTAACAATATTCAGCTGAACCGTATCACTGCGGCAGATGCTTTGTCCGACGGTACCAGCATCGATGGCGTTATTTCTCACCTGGATCGTATCCTGCTGACTGCAACCTGCAGCATCGGTAGCGCTTAAGAAATAAGTTTCAAAAAATGAAGGTCTTACCCGCAATTCTAATTCGGTACTCAGGGGTACACTAAAATTTGGCGTTAGCGACCAAACAAACGCAGCCGGTAAATTTGTAGCGGCTGTTAAAATTGCCGTATCACCACATATTTGCTGATCATCGGAAGCCTCTAATGTAAGTGCCGGTGGAACGGTAACGACCAGTGTTTCAGTTCGACGGCAAGACGCTTCAACCTGGGAAGTAACCATAATGTTATAAATGGTGTTTTCAGTTGGACCGATTAGTGGATTGGGGGAAGCAGGATCAGAAACAGCCGCAGCAGGACTCCACGAATATTGATAGTCAGGATTAAAACCAGGATTGGCAAATACCGTATCGCCCAGACATAACAAGATGCTGTCTTGAATACTTTCTTCTACCAGGGGAATGTCAAAAGTTTGGATAAGGGTATCCTGACAACCATTTTCTGATGTAGTAAACAGTTTTGCGGAATAAACTCCCGGCTCGTTAAAGGTTATCACGGGTGCCTCAGCGGTGCTCGAATCTCCGTTGCTAAAACGCCATTCATAACTTAGAATAGCTCCCTGGTTGTTGGTTGAAGTATTCGTAAATTCGACTACGGCACTATCAGAACAAGTTAAAAATTCTGGCGAAAAGGATAAATTGATGTCCGGTTCCGTTACGGTAACGGGTAGGAACAAGGTATCAGAACAGGTAAAAAAAGTATTGTAATACAATTTAACAATGTAGTCTCCTGGTATAGCATAAGTATGACTGGGCGCAAATTCATCCGAGGTTAAACCAGGTTGCGCAGGATCACCAAAATCCCAAACGAAGTAGGGTCCATTGGCATTATTGTTTATAAAATCTACTGTGTATCCGGCACATTGCGTATACGTAAATGCACTGATCTCCGGAACGGAATCTAAAATTCCAACTTCTACGCTATCTATCAGCGTACAACCAAACTGGTTTTTTATTTCGACCAATACAAAATAAGTTCCTGGATCTAATCGGTTAATAATTGGCTGACTGGTCATACCGCCTTCCAGAATATATTCTTCCGGATACCATTGGTAAGAAAGCAGGTCCTCCGGATCAAGATTCACTGCCTCCAATTGATCAATTCTGCCTTCACATAACAATGTCAATCCGTCTACTTCCACGTTGATTCCATTTCCGGAAACTTGCAGACTATCTAAGAGGGCGCAGCCAAAACTATCCCGAACCAATAAATAATAGGTCTTTAAGCCGATTGGCGTTACCACTATATTTTCCGTTTCCCCCAATATATTATCAAAATCCGGGTCATCACTCCAAATTAATTGGTCCGCCTGGGTCGCATTGGCCATCAGGGTAATATCCGTCAGACAAGTCGTCGTATCTTTTACCAAATCAATCGTGATGGGTGGTGGAACGATTACATTGACTTCCAGTATTTTAGCACACAAGCCGCTGCTGTCCCGTACCGTTACCTGATACAGCGTGGTCTCCAGTGGTCTGGCCCGTGGATTGGGTGCATTGGGATCATCCAAAGAAGCAGTCGGGGTCCATTCGTAAATATAATCGGGATTAAAATTGTCGTTTAAATTCACCTCCGTTCCCGAACAAAGCTGTAGCATTTCGTTTTCCAACGCCTCCTCTATCACGGTAATATTCAGGGTTTGTTCCGTAGAACTGGTACAGCCCGTAGAAGAAACCACGGTCAACCGCAAACGGTACAATCCACTACGCGTCAATAAAAGAGAAGGGTTTTGATCGGTAATGGTATCCTGCGGAATATTGTTAAAACTTAAAATCCATTCCCAGCTAACTACCGTACCAATATCATCCGTCGAAAGATCCGTTATTAAAATTTCCTGACCATTATTACAATCTCCATATACAACGTCCGAGCTCGCAGTAATAGAAGGAAACTGAACGGAGACGGTCTGAAAAAAAGTATCTACACAAGTATTGCCAGGCTCGGCAATAAGCATGATCTGATAAGTCCCCGTATCACTGTAAACAAAGGAAGGATCAGTAGCCGTAGCGGTTGCATCCGGATTTTGTGGATCATTAAAATACCATAAAAACTGATCTGCGTTGGCACTCTGATTATTAAAATTCACAAGAAGTTGATCATTACAAACCACCTCGGGTGCAAAAAAAGCAGAAACGGTTTCCCCGCAAATCCCGACGTTATATTGAAAATCCCGACGAGTGGTAGAGATCGTTTCACCGTTGCGGTATTCCTCCAGACAGATACCCACCACAAACTGACCGATGGTATTGGGCAATCCCGTCAACAATCCAGTTTGAGGATCAATTTCAAGTACAACACCACCGCTGAATCCATTTAACATATTGTCAACGCCGTAGGGTGGATCAATCCAGTTGACAATTGCGTAAGGAGGCGGATTGGGTGGCTGGGGCAATGGAAAGTCAGGACTGGCACCCAGCAATGGTGCACAAAGTCGATAAACAATAGAATCATTGTCCGTATCTATGGCACCTTGATCAAAAAATATGGGTTCATTTACACAAATATACAAAGGCGGCCAGTCCTTGAATTTAGCACTGGAATTACATTCCAGTAAAGCCTCTTCGGTGATGCTCACACCGTAAGTAGCACCCGAAGCCAGGGGGTCTATGATATTTACAATCGTCTGATTACGGCAACAGCGCTGGTAAGCCAGTTGATAGCCTCCCGGTCGAAACGGCAGATTCACCACCGTCCGGTAAGTAGACGTATGTACACAGACATTAGGAGGCACTACCAAACAGGGATTGGTGAGGACTGGATTCAGGGTATCATCATTCATCAATTCAATGAGGAGCTGTCCATTGTCTCCTACAGAAGTCACTAAATCATTGTTGTCACCAAAAATTCCAATGGAAGCAGGATTGTCAAAATAAGCATTGGGGTTACCGTTAATGCAATCGCGAAAAACAGTTAGGATGATCTCGTATTGATCATCTCCCAGACAAGAATAAGTCATTTCTCCTCCTACGATGTGCGTCGCTTCTGCGGAATAAATATTCGCAAAAAGAAAAAAGAAGAGAAAATACTTATTTAATAATACTCGCAAAAGATTTGAATTGGTGAATCAGGCTGCCGAGATGGTTAGAAAATATACCTTCTTCAACTATAACTGATGCGTAAAATTACCAATAATCCCTAAAAGACTGGAGTTATTTCACAATAATACTGACAACTACTCTTCATAGTTGGCCAATTTAAAAACAATTCCTACCTTAACCCTTGAAGAAGATAGAAAATACCATAAAGAAATGAGCAAATTAGCTGCCTTTATACTGAAATTACACGGATGGAAAGTCGATCCGGTTATTCCCAAGGAATCGGATCGCTCCGTGATGATTGCGGCACCGCATACCACCAACTGGGACTTTTATTTTATGATGCTGACTTTTTGGGCACTGAAAGTACCGGTTCGCTTTACGATTAAGGATAACTGGACGAAATTTCCTTTTGGACTAATCACTAAGCCGATTGGTGCGATTGCGATCAATCGTCGTCCCAAAAAGTCAGGAGAACCCCGAAAGAGTTACGTGGAAAGCATGATTGATATTTTTAAAAAATACGACCGAATTGCGGTAGCCGTGACTCCGGAGGGTACGCGTGCGTTGCGAACCGAATGGAAAATGGGGTTTTATCATACGGCAGTGGGTGCCGGGGTACCGATTACTTTTGGTTATCTGGATTTTAAACATAAACGCAGCGGGGTCGGTGGGGTCGTTTATCCTACGGGAAACATGAAGGAGGACTTTAAGGTCATCAATGATTTTTATAGAACGGTTCATCCTAAATATCCGGAATTGTGGAGTCTGGATGTGCGGTATGATGAAGAGCAGAAGCGGTAAACTGAACTTTAAGAAACGGTATAAAAATAGCTAGTGGTTCGGACACTAAGTAAAAGGTAATATGGGCGCTGTTAATTTTTAGTCTGGACAAGGCATGACTGAACGTTTCCGAAGGATGAATGTCCATCGGACATTCAAGTGAAGGAACCGCTAGCGGACGGGATGGCCTTTGGAGTTATGCCGTAGTGTCCGGCGGGGAACCGTGGTGGAAAAAGGTGAAGCACTGTGTCTTAATTTATTTTATCAATATTCCTAAAACATACTATTTATGGAAGGACCTGAAAATGGTAAGAAAAAAGTCAGCTTTTCAGATTGGCTAGAATTGTTACAGCAGGAGAGTTGGCAACTGGAATTACTGGTTTCCGGGTTTGCATTGTTTGGAATTTGGGAGAGTCGGCATATGCTGAATAGATTTGATGCCTACGTGGGTTCGCATATGCTGGAAGATCCTAGTATCATTTTCGTGATGGCCGGGTTAAGTCTTTTGTTGAATGCGGCCTGGGGTATTTTTTTTATTAATTTGTTGATTCACGTGGTTTTACGGGGATTGTGGATTGGGGCGATTGGGCTGCGTTATGTTTCCGGAGAAATTGATTATAAAACTTTAGGGTACAACGAAAAATTTGAAGATTACCTGGCCAGACGCGTCGGTCGTTTTGATAATTATATTGAGAAACTGGAAAAAGTTTGTAGTGTCATATTTGCCTATACCTTTTTACTGTTTTTTATTTTTCTTTCGAGCGTAATGGTACTTTTTCACATAGTTATTTTAGCTACTCTGACGAGCTATTTAAGTGAAATCGGTTTGGATAGTATTGGAATAACGCTTCTTTGTGTTTACCTGTCTTTAGGATTTGTGGTGTTAATCGACTTTTTAACCATTGGCAGTATCAAGAAGGTAAGAAGTGATGCCTTTGCAACCGTTTACGGATACATATATCGTTTCTATTCCTACACTACCCTTTCGTTTTTGTACCGTCCTTTACTGTTTAATTTCTTTGATTATAAATATACCCGTCGGTTGTTCTGGTTTTCAGTACCGTACGTAATAATTGTGTTTTTTCTGTTTCCGAATTTCTACCTGGAGAATACTCAATTCTATCCCTCTACCGAATCCGCTGGAGATCATTATTGGTCTTCCGAAGAAATCATAAAAGACCGATTCTATGATGATTTACGATACCAACATTATCATAGGGCGGAAGATATCGAAAGGATTGCGATCCGAAATTTTAGTTTAGGATCTTCCGAAATTAGCCATTCCTCAGGAAAGATTTTTTTTCCTTTTGACAAAGAAGACTTTGGCTTATTCAAATACAAGTACCATATTACACCATTTAACGAGCAGGGACTGCAACATGGCTTTTTTGATTATATCATTGAAGATACCATATTAACTAATATCAAAACCGCAAAAAGTGCAGCGCTATTAGATATCCGGAAAGCAGAACGAGCGGCCCGTAAAGCAGGCGAACTTCCTGCCATCAAAATCACGAAAGATAACAACAGCGCCGCCAACGGTTTTTCAAGTGGAATAAGAAGTGGACGGTATGGAGATATGGAGCGCGCGCCTACCAACCAATACGAAATTAGTCGGGATAGTATCAAAAAATATTGGGAAAAATATCACGACGATTATATTGAAAAAAAAATCAGCACCATTAAAAAGGCAATGATGGATGTAAACCAGGTCTATATCGATGATATTTCTTATCAGGATAAGTTGACCTGCAAACTATATACCCACACAAATTTAAAAGAAAAGGGTATATTGTGTTATTTTCCAACGGATAGTCTACCAGATGGCGAGCATATTCTCCGCTGGGAACGTAAAAATTATAATCCACATCAACTAGATTCTATTAAAATTAAAAAACGGAGTGTCCCTTTTTGGATGCGCTCAAAAAGATAAAAACAGCTTATGAAAAATGGACTTATTTATGGCCTGATAGCCGGCGTATTGTATATGATTTGGGTTATTATTGGCGGGAATATTTTCCCAAATTTAATTTACGGTTCTATGCCCATAATGATTATCAGTTCTATTGTTGTGATCATATTTATGGCTCTGGCCTGTCAAAAAGAAAAAACGGCACTTGATGGTTCTATTCAATTTGGCGAAGCATTTTTAACTTGTCTGATGACCTATCTGGTATTCAACATTGTGTACTGTATTGGTTTTAAATTTTATGTAGATTTATCCCCCACCGCTATGGGTACCTTTCTGGAAACGACTAAAGAGAGTACTGGCGAAATGTTGACAATGCTAGGTACACCAGAAGACGAAGTCTATAAAGCTATGGAAGATCTCGATGAAACTTTACCATTATTTTTTACCTGGAAAAACACCCTATTAAGTATATTCGGCGGCCTTGTTTTTCCAGGAGCACTACTCGCCCTCATCATCGCTGCCATCACCAGCAAATTTCCTAAAACAACCGTATAGCATGATCAAGATAGGACACCGGGGTGCCATGGGTTATGCACCTGAAAACACGTTGCTTTCATTTAAAAAAGCGATTCCAATTTGCGACATGGTAGAGTTGGATGTGTACGTCTGCAAAACCGGAGAAGTGGTTGTCTTTCACGATCACCGCCTGGAGCGTTGCACCAACGGTACTGGCCTCGTTATGGATAAAACATTTACAGAACTTCGCGCCCTCGACGCGGGTCAGGGAGAACAAATTCCTACCTTAGCAGAAGTCCTCGAACTCGTTGACAATCAGGTAGCTATCAATATTGAACTAAAGGGGCCCGGCACTGCCTATCCGGTATTTCTGATAGTCGATCAATTTATCAAAGCGGGTCGTTATCGTCTAGATCGGTTTGTCATTTCTTCCTTTAATCACCCGGAACTCAATCATTTCAAAGCATTGTCACCGGAGGCATCGATTGGTTGTTTGATTTCTTGTATTCCAACCGATTTGGCGGCCATTGCCAAAACGGTACAGGCGGATTATCTGAATGTTTGCGGAGAATTTATCAGCCAGGAACTGGTGGATGATGCACACCGCCGTGGCCTAAAAATATTGGTCTGGACGGTGAATGAAGTAGATGATATTGAATATATAAAAGGATTGGGAGTGGATGGAATTTTTTCTAATTATCCGGATCGACTTTGAGGTTCTTGACTCTTTTTTATTTCTTGAAAAATCACTGAAAATTGCCTCAGCCCTTAGGATCAATAAAAGAAATCTCTGGCAGCAAAAGCAGAATTTTTAACGTTTAATTGAGGTACTAATCAAAATTAAAAGTGATGAAATATTTATACTCAATTTGTATCTTTCTGTTTATGATGAGTAGTTGTGTGGACGACCCCACTTCAAGTTCTCTTAATATTCCGGAAGAAACGGAAGGCATGCGACCATATTATTTCGAAGGAGAGGAATGGAAAAGTTTCTCCGTTTCAGGCCCTGAGCCTATTCAGCGGTTGGGTAAAATTTACTATAAGGATCCACATATTTTTGTGATAGAAAGAAATAAGGGGATTCACATTATTGACAATACCAATCCGGCAAATCCAGCTCACCTCCGTTTTATTAATTTAAAAAGTTGTCGGGACGTAGCGATCAAAGGCAATATTCTTTATGCGGATAATCATACCGACTTATTATCTATCGATATATCCGATTTCGACGATATTCGCCTTGTCAATCGTATACCTGATTTATATCTGGCACCATTAGATTACCCGGATAATTACAGTGGCTTTTTTGAATGCGTTGATCCTGCCAAAGGGCAAGTAGGAGGTTGGGAAATCGCCACGCTAACGCGTCCGAAATGCAGTCGATAGGAAACGTAAAATGAAAAACCGTCTGTCTGGATTTTTTAAATGATCCTAATCAAATCTTTTTTTTACCTCTCAGGAATTAGCATTATGTATTTATTCAAAAAATTTAACTTGTTTTTATTTTGCCTTATCGCACTGCTAATGGCCCAGTGTGCCTCAGACGGTGACAGTATTTCTCCTTCGGGTGATAGTGGCGTAGGAGGGTCTTATGCTCGATTTATTATTAATGGCAATTTTCTGTATGTTATTGACGACCAGCGGATCAAAACCTATAATCTTTCCGATCCCGTGTTACCAACACAGGTCGACATCAAGGACGTGGGCAGTAATATCGAAAGCTTATTCCGGTTAGATCAGCGATTATTTATCGGATCAGGATCAGGACTTTATATTTATGAAATTGATGATCAGGGAATTCCACAATCTCTCGGTCAAGCCGATTATGAGCTTCCTTTCCAGCCCTGCGATCCAGTGGTGGCTGATTCTCAATATGCGTATGTCACCTTAAATACCTTACAGAGTGTCAGTAGTTGCGGACGCTTATTTTCCCAACAAGTCAATGTGCTTAAAATATTTGATTTATCCAGAATTGAAGCACCAGATCTCATCGCTGAATATCAAATGTTTGGACCGAAAGGAGTCGGAATCGATGGAGATATTTTATTCCTTTGTGATGACGAGGAAGGGCTTAAAATCTTTAACGTAGCGGATCCAAGAAACATCGAAATGATTATTCAGTTTGACAATTTCACCGCTTTCGATGTAATTCCACTTAATGGATTGTTGCTAGTTGTAGCGACGGATAATATTTATCAGTTTGACTACACAGATT
>Ga0114957_1004423_pt1 | contig 12126 bp, 10 predicted proteins | sample BantaG_FD_87175 | JGI IMG/M metagenome (GOLD analysis project Ga0114957, IMG submission 87175) | Marine algal microbial communities from Bantry Bay, Ireland - BantryBay_4 metaG | ecosystem: Host-associated > Algae > Red algae > Unclassified | place: Bantry Bay, Ireland | collected 2014-11-21 | reverse complement strand
TTTGTCCATATTTTTCACTTTAAAATCCTGAAAATATCAACATTTATGCGGCTTTCAAAGCAAAAACTATGAACAAAACCTCTCTCTCAAAAATCTGCATTTATTTTATTCGCATTCCTTATTCAGATTGTAAGTTTTTTTGATTTTGATTTATAAAGAGTTGAAATTAAGAAAAACTCTGCAAATATTTATTTCCAGATAAATTGGTGATAATGAATATTATTTATATGTTTATAATTCCCTTTGATGAACAAATATGAAGTGAGTATTTAACTTTTATATTTAACCAAATTTTAGATCTACAGCTACTATATTTATATGTAAAAGATTGATTATCAATTTTTTATATCATAATTATTACAATACCAAATATTAATCAAAAAAGAGAGAATGGGCGAAAGTTATAAATATCCGAAATCAGATAATTTTAAGTTTAGAGAACTTAAAGTGTATGCTTCGACGGAATGGTTGGCTGATAATAAAAAGAAATATCGTCAGGTGTTCGATCGCTTCGAAATTTCGTATGTATATGCTGAATTATCTTTTCATAATAAAATGTATGATGAAGAGGATTGGGAAATTGATGTTGAGTTGAAATGTTTTTCCCTAAAAAAAGGACGGAAAGAATTGTGTTCACTACCTTTTAAAAGGAAGGTGAGTAAATATGATCCGACGGTTTTTATTCGAGAAGGTTGGGGCAATAAAAAGGAAGGCGTTTTTTGGAAAAAAGGAACTTATTATTGGGAAGCTTGGGTGGAAGGAGAAAAAGTGGCGACCAAATATTTCTATGTTGAAGATGCTGGAACGGAAGAGTATGATGGAACAAGTGGTTACTTGAGTGTGCAATCACTCAAATTGTATGAAGGGCCTTATGATGATGTGAACGAAGATGATCGAGTTTATTTAAAAACATTTAGCAGCGAAGAAACCCGATATATTTATGTGGAGATTTTATTAAAAAATGAACATCTCGACAAAAATTGGCAATGCGAATTATATACTAAGTTTTACAATAATGCGCGGGAACTAAAAGGGCAAGTCGTGCGACTACAACGGGTCGAAAAGAAAAATGGATACATAAAAATGACTGCTGGCTGGGGATCGAATGTCAAAGGTTCTTGGCGAAGAGATTTGTACACCGCAGATTTAATTTTTATGGATCGGTTGATTGCGACGATTCCGTTTGAGATTGCTGATGATTTTGAAGAAGGAATAGCTGGAGTACTTTTACCGAACCAACAAGCTCCAGTAATTTTATCGAACGAAGCCGAACATGGACAAACATTTGAGGAGGTCATGTCAAAAATGAATAACCTAATTGGCTTGACTGAAATCAAACAACGAGTGCGAGATCATGCTCAATATATTCAGTTTTTGCAATTGAGAAAAGAAAAAGGATTTGAGGAAAAAGAAGATATCAATGTGCATTCTGTCTTTGTCGGAAATCCTGGAACTGGAAAAACGACCGTCGCTAAAATGATGGGACAATTGTATAAAAAAATGGGATTGCTGTCCAAAGGTCATGTGCATGAAGTGGATAGAGTTAATTTAGTCGGAGAGTATATTGGACAAACTGCTCCCAAAGTAAAAGAGGCGATTGAGAAAGCAAGAGGTGGAGTTTTGTTTATCGACGAAGCTTATTCTTTGGCTCGGTCGAATGATGATAGTAAAGATTTTGGTCGAGAAGTGATTGAAATTTTGGTTCGAGAAATGTCGAATGGCAAAGGAGACATGGCAGTTATCGTTGCTGGGTATCCAAAAGAAATGAAACATTTTATGGATTCGAATCCTGGTTTGAAATCTCGATTTAAAATAAATTTTGAATTTACAGATTACTTGCCGCAGGAACTTTCGCAGATTGCGGAATTTGCGAGTTTAGAAAAAGGGATCAAGTTTACGCAAGAAGCAAAAACTAAAATTGATGAGTTAATTACCAACGCATTTCGAAATCGAGATAAAACATTTGGGAATGCCCGCTTCGTTTATGACTTGATTGAAGAGGGGAAAGTTAACCTTGGATTACGAGTGATGGATGGTGCAAATCCAAGAGGTTTGGATAATGACCAATTGTCAATTGTTGAATTGAAAGATGTAGCGAATATCCAAATCGAAAAGAAAAGAGAGATACCTTATATACCTATTGATAAAAATTTATTGAATGAAGCGATGAATGAATTGAATAGTTTGATTGGAATGGAATCCATCAAAGTTCAGATTCAAGAGATGGTTCAGTTGGTTAAATATTTTAGAGAAACTGGAAAAGATGTGTTGAATTCATTTTCATTGCATACTATTTTTGTTGGAAATCCTGGGACTGGTAAAACTACCGTTGCAAGGATTTTGACAAAAATTTATAAAGCATTGGGTGTATTGGAAAGAGGTAAAATGGTGGAAACTGATCGGCAAGGTTTGGTCGCAGGATTTGTAGGACAAACGGCGATCAAAACTGCAGAGCAAATTGACGAAGCCATGGGCGGCGTACTTTTTATTGACGAAGCCTATGCCTTGACTGCTAAAACTGGTGGTGCGCACGGAGACTTTGGCGATGAAGCAATTCAAACGATTCTCAAAAGAATGGAAGACAATCGAGGGGAGTTTTTTGTTTTTGCAGCAGGCTATCCAGACAATATGGAGAACTTTTTAAAAGCAAATCCTGGCTTGAGTTCTCGTTTTGATAAGACCTTAAAATTTGAAGATTACTCGCCTGAAGATTTAAAGAAAATTGCTAAAATGATGTTGCTAGATCAAGGCGTAAAAATGACGGAAGATGCTTCCAGTCATTTGGATAAATACCTTGCTTTCTTGTATGAGTTCCGAGATAAATATTTTGGGAATGCGCGTGATGTTAGAAAGGTGGTCGTCGAAGCAGTCAAAAATATGAACCTCCGATTGGCTGAGATTCCCGAAAAAGATAGAAAAGAAAAAGAAGACATGATCCTTACTTTTGAAGATGTCCGTAGCTTTAAATTGGATACAAATGACTTTACTTTTAATAAAAAGAAAATAGGATTCGGTAGGAATAAATAAGAATATGGAACTCGTACCATCGACTGGCTTTCAGCCAGCCGATGGTTTTAGAGTGGAAAATCATCGAAAAACCATCGGCTGGCTGAAAGCCAGTCGGTGGTACAAAAAATGCCATCAATAGTAATGTTGATGGCATTTCGTATTATATAAAATCATAACTCATTGATAATCAAAAAGTTAGAAAAATATAAAAGCAAAATTGAATTTTTTCTACAAACTTATAAACAATTCCCTCCTTATATTTTTTTTATTTATATGCATTTTTTTTATCAATTTAACATTCGTTGGCAAGGTATTTGAAATTATTATATTATAGAAAATCATAATTGGTTTTTTATAATGAACATAACACTTAGATTTATCCCGAAAGTAAATTTGCATTTTATTATCCCATGTTTTTTTAATACGTCTATTCGATAGAATAAGTACAAAGGTGAGTTACTTTTTTCTATTGAGTGGAAACAAGCTGATAATTTTTATCTGCTTAATCATCCTTTTTTATAAATAAAGGAATGGTGTTCTGGTATTTTTTTTACCAAATTTTAAAACACATGATAAATACAAACACGAAAGAAAAAACTGTCCAATCTAATAAACTATCTATTTTTAAATTAGATATGTTTTCATTCAAGGTGATCCCTTTTCGATCCATTTTTCTGGTTTTACTCGTAATCGGCTTATTGGTTATATCCTACTTAGCTGCTTTAAATCCCGATTTTATTTTTTCCATTATTTTTGGACTGGTACTATTTGTAGCAGGTCTTCTCGTATCTAGTTTATTCTATTTGAATACAAGTGGAAAGAAAGAAGACATTTTCAATCGATTGATTATTGACAACTCTTCAGATTTGTTTTTGGTTTTTCAAATCAAAAGTGGACGGTTTAAATATGTAAGTCCTAGCATCCAAAAAATGTTGGGTTATGATAATACTGCGGTGTTGGATTTATATGATTTGTCATTTGTACATCCAGCTGATCGATTTGATTTGTATAATATTTTAGATAAAACTTTTCTTCGATTGAATCGGAATTTTACTACGAAATTAAGAATGCTCAAAAGAGAAGGAGGCATTAGTTGGATTGAAATCAAAGGAGATGTAATTGTTGATGCGTCGAATGAATTGGAATATGTTGTGATGAATTTGAGAGACATCACCGTGGAACATGAGCAAGCTATTGCTCAACAACAATATCAAAAAAGTCTCGAACAATCTATTCAAAAAAATAATTTCAGAAGTCATGAATATGAAGAAATTGCTGATCTGATGTCTTCTTATGATTTGAAAGAACCTTTGCGAACGATCTCCAGTTATTCTCAATTAGTTCAGCAAAAGTATGCAAAAAACTTGGGTAGAGAGGGGAGAGAATTTTTGCAATACACCGTTGATGGTGCAGATCGAATGGCAAGAATGATGAATGATATTTTATCATTTTCAAATGTAAGTTTAGAAAAATATAAACCTCGAACTGTGAATGTGGAGAAGTCGGTGAGAGAAGTTGAACATGTTTTGGCTAATGAATTAAAATACTCTAATGCAAAAATTGTTTATGGAGAATTACCAGAAATGACCGTAGATTTTATTCAGTTCAAACAATTGCTCAAAAATTTATTCGAAAATGCTTTAAAATTTAGAGGGCAAAATGATCCGGTGATTGAATTGGATGTGCAAGAAACGAGTAATTATTTTTTGTTTAAAGTAAAAGATAATGGCATCGGAATTTCGAAAGAATATCATGAATCTATTTTTGATGTTTTTGGAAAAAGAAGAGAGGCGGGAAGAGCAAATGGAACGGGGATTGGATTGGCAATTTGCAAAAAAATAATTTCTAATCATGGTGGAAAGATTTGGGTAGAATTAAATGGAACGGGGCAGGGGAGTGTGTTTTGTTTTACGATTCCATTGAGTACAGAAATAGATGAAGGTAGAAAAATGAACTTAAGAAAAGAAGGATTTCAGCCTGCATTAACTTTTAAGAAATTAAAGTTGCACATGTAGGTAAATAGGAGTCAGGGGCTTTTTGTTTTTCCCAGAGTTTGAATCTAGTTATTCCAAATAATGAACATAACAAAAAGCCCCTGACTCCTGACAAGGGAGCGCAGCAACCAACCTAAAACATGACTCCTATTAAAAAAAAAATGGAAGGGACGTGACTAATTTACGCATCAAATAATTTCTAAATTTAAGACTTTCTCATATTACGTTTAGTGTCATTTTGAATAGTAGATGTTATCGTTGAAACGTCAACTTTGTTTGGGATTTAGGTTTTCTTTGATGGACCTATTTTCCTAGTTATTCCAAAAACTATTTCAGGCAAAGGTTCAACGTGCGGTTACTCCCTTCTTTTTTTTTAAAAGAAAATTTTCCAATTCCAAATTCCTATTTTTAAAAACTTCGATATACCATTTTGGGAATAAAAAAAAATCCTTTCAGTTTCGTTACTGAAAGGATTTTTTTTTGTAAAACTGATTACTAAGCCCTCTTAGGAATGCGAATAAAATAAATGCAGATTTTTGAGAGAGAGGTTTTGTTCATAGTTTTTCTTTAAAAGAAGGAGTATTGTTGATACTATGACTGATTTTAAAGGGAAAATAAGGACGAAAGAATCAGCCAAGAATGTAAAGTTATTATTGAACTATGCCTTACAAATCGAAAGATAAACTAATGGAATGACCTTTATCATTTTTATAACAATAAAATTATAGAACATTCCCAATTGTTTGATCGATTAACAATTATGAAACAATTGGGACTTGTTTAGGTTGGAAAAAATAAATATTTTGCTCCCTATATTTTTATTGTCTCAGAAAAGGGTTGAAATCTCGTACTTAAATTACGATAATTTTATTTAACGCTGACTGATTATGTTTCCCCATTCTATAGCATGTTTTTCTTTTGGGAAAAAACATAAAAAAAGTCATAATCAGTCATAAAAAGTCAGCGTCAAATAAAAAAATAAAATTGTTGAAAACGATTTTAGTCGTTCAAATTCAACTTACCAACTTTCACAGGATTTGTCTAAGAACCATAATAAAAAACAAAATATGAAAAACATAATTATAATTTTTACTTGTTCTCTTTTATTGCTTGGATGCAATTCATTTGAGAAACAAGACGATACTTCGAGCATTGAAGAATGGCAACAATTGTTTAATGGAAAAAACATGGAGGGTTGGACACCTAAATTAGCAGGCTATAAAGTAGGCGATAATTTCAATAATACTTTCCGAGTGACCGATGGAAATTTGCAAGCCAACTATTCAGAATATGATACTTTTCGAAATGAGTTTGGGCATCTTTTTCATGAAGATAAATTTTCTCATTATCGACTTCGGGCAGAATATCGAGCAGTTGGAAAACAAGCAAATGGAGGCGAAGGTTGGGCGGTGGCAAATAATGGTTTGATGTTGCATTGCCAGTCACCTGAGTCGATGACGTTGAATCAAGGATTTCCAATGTCGATAGAATTTCAGTTGTTGGGAGGAAACGGGAAGGATAAACGACCAACTGGAAATCTTTGCACACCAGGTTGTCATGTGACTTTGAATGGAGAATTTTTTGAACCACATTGCGTGAATTCAAATAGTAAAACATTCCACGGGGAGCAATGGGTAACCGCCGAAGCAATCGTATTTGGCGATTCAATTATTCATCATGTGATCGAAGGAGATACGGTGATGACTTACTATAAACCAGTAGTCGGAGGTAATTTAGAAGGACTAGATACGTTGAAATTTCCCGCAGGAAAAAGAATGATGGATGGGTATATTTCGATTCAAGCGGAGAGTCAAGGTTTTGATTTTAGGAAAATAGAAGTGCTTAATTTGTGTGGATGTATGGATAAGAAAGCGAAGAATTATAAAGCGTATTTTGTTTGTTCAGAATCTAAAAGTTGTGTTTATAAATAAGTTCATAATGGCGACTGGCTTCGAGCCTATTGTTGTCAACTTTAGCATTTGTTGGAAAAAATGCCGAGGATTAAATCCTCTGTTCTCTTTCTAAAAAAGGAGAGCAGGGACTTTAATTTTCGGTCTATTTTACCACGATTTTTTTCCTTACGTGTCCGTATGGATGGAGAGAAGTTGACAGCATCAGGCTCGAAACCAGTTGCTGAAAACCCAATAAAATCAAATAGTGTAAGACATTCACATTTTTATAAAGTTTCTTTTGAAAAATATAATTATGAGAGATGACATTTTAGATGAGATTGAAGAAACGATAGAAATAGGAGACATTCCAATTTATGCAAACAAATCATTTAATCAATTTTTATTTTCAATTCTGATTTATACATTCATTTTTTTTAATCAATTACCTTTGGAGGTATTTCATTATGGAGCTATGAAAATAAGTAATTTAATTATTGGACTAGGATTCGGTTTGACCGTTTTTCTTCTTAATTTATTTGGAATGATTAACGCTTCAAAAAGTGAACGATTTCAAGAGTTGACCTCTTGGAAGAAATATGTTGGAGCAGTTGGAAATATGTTGTTATTTTTTCCTTCAGTTTTATTTTTTGTTAAATTTTTATTTGCAATAGTTTCTTATTTTGGTTCTTTGACAAATCCCGTGTTTTAAGTCAGACCAAAGTCGAAAATAACACTTCCTTCGGTCGTTTTTATTTCCAACTTTGGTCTGACCAGGGATTTGTCAAAGAACGCTTAATTTTTTTTTGATCTAAAAAAACTATTCCTTCCGATACTTCTTCTGAATCCCATGTAAAAAATTCCTTAAAAACTGATCCTTGCAAAACCGAAACTGACTCTGCGAAGGTTTCCGAAAAAACGCATTAATTTCATGTTTGCTAATTCTCATATCCACCAAATCAAAAATCTCTACCATTTCATCATCTCTTAAGTTGAGTGCAATTTTTAATTTTCTAAGGATCAAATTATTATTTAAAGTCTTCTCAGGTTTAGGTTGTGATCCTTCTCTTTTTCCTCTTTTTAGATTGATAAGTCCATTCAGAAAAATAGCCAAATCCTTATCATAAATTCCTTTGAATCCTGGATCCTCATCTTTTTTTAACCAATCACTAATTTGCGAGCGAGTTACTTTGACCTCAGCTAAGGCAAAAATTTCAATCATTTTATCATCACTAAAATCAAAGGTATATCGTACTCGTCGAATGACATCGTTATTATTCATATATTAGTTGTAATTAAGTTTAGAGTTTATTCAGCGAATGGAAAAATCTATTTTATCAACTTTTCCAAGTCGTTTAATTATCGCCAAATTTACTAAATTTCATTCGTATTTTTTCTCTATTAATACTTTCAGGAAATCTAATCGATCAGTTTAATTTTATGAAAAAAATATTTTTTATATTGGTTTTTACATTTTGTAAATGTATTGTTTTTTCTCAAAGTAAAAATACGAAAATGATAGTTTATTATATTCCAGGACAAGGTGCCGATCATCGACTTTTTAATAATATTGAGTTAGGAGAAAATTATGAAGTGCGATTTATAAAATATGAAATTCCAAACCGTGGAGAAAAAATGGAAGCCTATGCCCGAAGGCTGGCGACTCAAATTGATACCACTCAATCATTTGTTTTGATGGGAACTTCGCTCGGTGGAATGTTGGCGACAGAGATGACTGATTTTTTAAATCCAGAAAAAACGATTATCATCTCGAGTGCCAAATGTCGAAAAGAATTGCCTCAACGTTATCGTTTTCAAAGAGTGATTCCTTTGCATAAACTCGTTCCTAAAGGCATGATAAAATGGGGCGCAAAAGTAATGCAACCTATCGTCGAACCTGATCGAAATAAAGAAAAGGAAACTTTTAAGAGTATGTTGAACGATAAGGATAAACGATTTATGAAACGCTCCGTAAATATGATAATCAACTGGAAAAGAGATAGTTACGATGGTAGAATAATTCATATACATGGAAATAAGGATAATACACTTCCTATTAAAAAAGTAAAATATGATTATTTGATTCAAGGTGGTTCGCATATGATGACGCTGACGAGAGGGAACGAGTTGAGTGAGTTATTGAGAGTGATTTTAATGGAACGCTGATGCTGCGGATAACACGAATTTTAGCGGATTTGACGATCATTATATGCTGGGATAAAATCCGCTTTAATCAGCTTGATCTGCGTCATCCGTGTTCCATCACAAAATTCCTAAGAACAATTTTTTCTAACTTCATTCCTCGCCAAATGATCCACCACACGATTATAATTAATTACATCAGTCTTCTTTTGATGGGCTTTTATTTTTGTAAAAATAAGTGGAAGTCTTTCGATTCGATCAATTAATTTTTTTACCAATCCCATATTTCGAATAGGATTACCTTTTTTTGTCAAAAAATTATTCCCTTTTAGTTTTTCTTTTCTATCTAAAATTCTCACCACATATTGGCTGTCAGAAACGATTTCTATTTTTGTAAATGTACTGTTATGGATTTGTTTTTTATCCAGAAAATCTAATGCTTTCAACACCGCTAAAATTTCCATCGCATTATGCGTCGTATTTTTTACAGAACCTTTTAATTCTATTTTTTCATTTCCCAAAAAAATAATCGCAGCCCAACCTCCAACTCTTTGTTGAGTATGACAACTTCCATCTGTATATATTTGAATCTGCATATTGATGAATTTTTTAAACCCTTTTTTTATCTTGCTCAAAACTAACAAATTATGAAAAAGAAAATCAACAGAAGGAATTTTATTACTACTTCAGCTATGGCAAGCGCAGGATTAGGTTTGCCGATTTCCACCTCAGAAGAAGCACCTAGTTTTTTGCAAAGAAAAGATGATCGAAAAGTTAATATTGGAGTCATTGGATTGGGGGAGCGAGGCACAGGTTTGACTGGTTTATTGTTGCGAAGAGACGATTGTAATGTCGTGGCTCTTTGTGATATTCACGCGCCTTCCTTACAACGCGCAAAAGATAAAGTGGTCAAAGCTGGTCAAAAAGCACCTACTACTTTTGGTGATGGAGAAGTAGCATATCTTAAAATGTTGGAGATGCCAGAAGTCGATGCAGTTTTGATTGCAACGCCTTGGACATGGCATGTTCCGATGGCAGTAGCTGCGATGCGTGCTGGAAAATTTGCAGCAACTGAAGTTTGTGGTGCAACTGATATTCAAGAATGTTGGGACTTGGTCAATGCTTATGAAGAGACAGGTGTGCCTTGTATGTTTTTAGAAAATGTATGTTATCGAAGAGACGTAATGGCTATATTGAATATGGTTCGGAAAGGAATGTTTGGAGAAATGATTCATTTGGAAGGTGGTTATCAGCATGATTTGCGACATGTGAAATTCAATGATGGGAAAACACCTTATGGTTCAGGAGTTGAATTTGGAGAGACTGGTTTTAGTGAATCCAAGTGGCGAACGAATCATTCCGTATATCGAGACGGTGATTTATATCCGACACATGGAATTGGTCCGATTGCGATGTACACCAATATTAATCGAGGGAATCGGTTGATGTATTTGACTTCGACTTCCTCGAAAGCCAGAGGTTTGCATAATTATGTAGTCGATCATCCGAAGGGTGGAAAGGATCATCCGAATGCCAAAGTGGAATTCAAATTAGGTGATGTGACGACGACGGTAATTAAAACTTTTAAAGGAGAGTCGATTGTTTTGAGTCATGATACTAATTTGCCGAGACCATATTCATTAGGTTTTAGAGTGCAAGGAACGAAAGGAATTTGGATGGCGGTCAACAAATCTTTGTACCTCGAAGGCGTGAGTCCCAATCCACATCGGTGGGAAGAAGCAAAACCTTATTTGGAAAAATACGATCATCCGCTTTGGAAAAAATTTGAAAGTCAAGCTGCTGGAGCTGGACATGGCGGCATGGATTTTTTCGTGATCAATGATTTTGTAGAATCTGTAAAAAATAAAAAGAGCCCACCGATTGATGTTTACGATGCAGCAGCTTGGATGGCGATTACTTGCTTGTCTGAACAAAGTATTGCGACAGGAAGTCAGCCGATGAATTTTCCAGATTTTACGAGAGGGAAATGGATGAAGCGGAAAGCAGACTTTGCGATGATTTAATTCATCCTCTTCTCCGCCTTCAATTCATGATACAGATTATTCACATTCACAAATTTGGTTTTAAACTCCTCAATTTTTTTCATCATATTATCTTTTTGAATTTGCGCACCTTTGAATCGAAGCACCAATTCTTCTCTTTCGGCTTTTAAAGTTGCAATTTCTTTTACTGTAGTCGCCAATTCATGATTAGTTTCAAATTGTTTTTGTTCCCAATAAGCAAGATCCTTAGTCAACTTACGATTAGTGGATTTCATGATTCTAAACTCTTTGGTAAACTTGCTCACTTCTTGCATTCTTTCTACTTGTGCATCAAGTTTATTTTGAAGGGCTTTAGTTTCCTTCATGGAGGTCAACAATCTTTGTTTGAGATTTTCTATTTCATGATCGAGACTAACTTTCTGATTGACCCAACCTTTGCTAGCTTTGAGATCAGTAGCATATTTATCATTGAGCCGACTTTTTTCTTTTTTGAGGATGCTTTGTTGATGCGTGAGGTAGGTTAGATCTGAGGTCAATTTTTCAACATTTTTTTGAAGCGTAAGCACTTCAGTTTGAGCAGTTTGAAGTTCTTGAGTAAGTGATTCGTTGAGTGGAATATATTTTTCTTCGACCTCTTGTATTTTGTCTTGAGCGTTGGTTTGATCTCGCTCTAGTTGTTCCTTTCTTTTCTTTTCCTTATTGCGCTGTTTGGTCATTGATTTTAATTCCCTACTGGTCTCATTAAATTTAGTTTTCCAGTTTTGATCACTTTTCGTTTTCAAATTTTTTCCAATAAAAAAACATATAATACCTATAATAATGGATACTGCAATAGTGGTGTACATACTTTGATATGTTTGAAGGTGAATAAGTAAATATAACTTCGGTTCTGCAAATGTAACGAGGATTTTTTAAAGTTGTTTTGATCTAAAGAATTTCTTAATAATAAGGAGCAAAAAAATAAGTACCCGATTTTAGAGTGAATTATATTAGTCTTAGATTCTTTTTAAAAGAAGGAATATTGCTTTACTTTTTTTGATAAAAAATAACCAAAAAACAACTAGTTTCGCACTTCATTTTTTTTAATAG
>Ga0114957_1004415_pt1 | contig 12140 bp, 5 predicted proteins | sample BantaG_FD_87175 | JGI IMG/M metagenome (GOLD analysis project Ga0114957, IMG submission 87175) | Marine algal microbial communities from Bantry Bay, Ireland - BantryBay_4 metaG | ecosystem: Host-associated > Algae > Red algae > Unclassified | place: Bantry Bay, Ireland | collected 2014-11-21 | reverse complement strand
TGACGGTTGGGGGGGGGAGGGGGGGTGGGTGATGACCACCACTGCATGTCGGGCGACTTTTTTTTTTTTCGAGGGGGGGGGCACCGGGGGTGGGCGCCCCTGCCGGCCGAGGGCGGTCAAGACGGGTTTGCCAGCCACGCACGGAGGGAGGCGGGCCGCTGCCCTGCCGCCGCCGCCGCCCATGGTGCGCGCACCCCCACGTGCTGCGACGGCGACGGTGAGCACCGGGGAGGAGAGGAGGGAGCATTGGTCCGAGGCGGTTGAGGGGCAGGGGACCCAGGGAAACAAGCGCGCGCGGGTGGCGCGGCGGCGAGGGGACACACAGGGACACTGCAGAAAAAAAAGTAAGGGATGTAACCCGCACGCGACCTAGGGTACCTGCTTGACCTCCACATCCTGCGCGTCGGTGGCCTCCCCCGCGGGCAGCTGCTCTGCCGGCGTGGCACCCGGCACGGCCAGCTGCCGCAACAAAAACACCGTGACGGGCACGGCGAGGAGCAGCCCCGGCACCCCATACATGTGCTCCGCCACGTACAGCACGACGAGCACCAGGATGGGGTGGAGGTGCAGGTGCGCCGAGTAGATTTGCGGGTTGAGCACGTACGCCTCCACGACGTGGACGCCCGCAACCATGAGCAGCACGCCGCCGCTCTTGGCCAACCCGCAATCCGAGAGCGCGAGCACGAGCATCGGGAAGGTCGACACAAACACGCCCGCCACGGGGATAAAGGAGCAGAGGAGGGTGACGAGGGAGAGGAAGCCAATGCCAGGAATGCCGAGCAGCATCAGCCCGAGGGTGGTCAGGGAGGTGTTGACGAGCGCAATCATCGTTTGCGCCTCAAACGATTTGCCGAGCACGTCGGCAAAGTCGCCGAGGCGCGGCGCCAGCTCCAGATACGCCGTCCGCGCGCGCGAGTGGCGGAGGGACCGCACGCCCTGCGCGATGCGGGGGAGGTCCCACAAAAAGATGGCCGAGAAGAGGATCGCGACCAGCCCCTTAAAGGCGGTCTTGGTCGACTGCCCGACGAGGCGCGTCAACACCGACGCGGCCTTGGTCACATACCCGCGGATGGAGAGTTGGAGGAGGATGCCAAGCCGCCGCGACCGCTCGGGCGTCCACGCACTCGCGTCGACGGCGGGCGCGTCGGGGACGGTGCGGAGGAGGCGCCGCGCCTCCCGCTCCTTGGCCGACGTGGAGTAAAAGGTGGACGAGGGGGCTTCCCCGGCCGCCGCGGCGGCCGCCGCCGTTGCGGCGGCGCTGCTGCTCCCACTGGCGGCGGCGGCGGGGCCGAGCCCCCCCCCCGCCGGCAACCGCCCGCCCGCCGCCGCCGCCGTCTCGTCCAACTGCGGCGGGTTGAGCGCAATGATGACGGCCGACTCGAGTTTGCCCGCCAGCTCATCACCGAGCGACCGCCGGATCCCGTCGGCGACAAACACGTACGGGTTCTCCGACTGCATCGTGCGGATAAAGTATTGGGATTCGCGGATGACCGTCGGCACGGTCATGATGCTAAACGCGCCAATGAGTGACACGATGAGCGCATAGTAGGCGGCCACGACGGAGCGGCGGGGGAGGCGCCCCGACGACACCCGACCCGCCCACCGCACGACCGTTTGGCCAATGTAGCCGAGGATAAAGGCCATGAGGATGACCGAAAGGAAGGATCGCAGGGCGACGAGGGCGCCGAAAAAGGCCGCCCAGATGGCGACGCGTTTGAGGGGGATCTTGGCAAGGAGCGTCTCGACATTCTCCTCGTCGGCGGGCGCGCCGGCGTTGCTGCCGCCGGGGCCGGCGGCGGCGCCCGCACTGGCGCGGGGGGTGGCAACCGCCGGGGCGCCACCGGGTGGGCGGCCGACGCGGGGGTGACGGCGGGCGGCTGCCGCTGCCGCCGCCGGCCGAGGCCACCGGCCGCACGCCGCGCGCCGGCCGCCCGCAAAGGCGCTCAGCCGTAGGCCACGGCTGGCGGCTGGCGCCACAAAGGCGCCGGCCCACGGGCGGACGGCCATGATGACACTATCGGGAGTGCCGCAGCAAAGGAGGTGATGGGTGGAGGGCGGAAACGTAGAGGGGAAACAAATCAGGTCAGGAGGGCGTGGGGAGGAGACGGTAGGGGGACAGTGGAAGAAACGGTTCCCAGGGGAGAAGAGGAAACCCAATACACAGTGTATTTCACGGGATACGAGCCACGCGTGACGTACTGGTGCGTAAAGGAGGTGGGGGAGGGGCACCCGCGCCGGTCGTAGCCAAAGTTCGACCCAGGGCGCCGCAGATGGGACCAGTGGTGGACGGAACCGGGGGGCCGCGGGCTCCAAAGTCGAATGGGCGGGGGCGGGCGAGAGGCCAAGAGGGCGCCGGGCGGGACGGCGGCCTTGCGTGCCGCGCCGCCGGTCGGGCAAGGAAGAGGACGACGGGCCCTGCGAGCGCGGCGGTCGCAGCGCGGATGCAACCGTGGGCGAAGCGGGAGCGCCCCAATCCGAGATGGCCCGCCGCTCCAGGAGCGTGTGAGCAGTCGGGGTCAGTTGGGGGGCTGCCCGCCAGCCAATCGGGGCATCGAGAGAGATCAGGAGCGCCAATAGATCCGTGAGGATCTCAGATGCAATCCGGGCTCGGGCAATTGCACGCCGGCGAAAGACAGAATCAATCGCCGGTAATTGTCGCATCGAATGGATGACGACGGATCGGGCCCCGAACGCCCCGCGCGTCGTGCTCGTCGCCCTCTTTCTCCGCGCCCGCCCAGCAAAAATTTACATCCCCCCTCCCGGCGGTGCGGGTGTACGCCCCCCGCAGCCTCTGCCGCTGGGAGAGGTACGTCGGCGCGGTGGAGGAGGTCGGCCGTGTGGTGGTGGCTACCCCACGGCAGCCTGCCCGTGCTCTCGTCTGGCCGTGACGGCGGACGTGCCCGGGCCTTGCGTGGCCAACGTTGGCGCCGCCTGCGACCGCTGACGGCGACATGCAGGCGAGGAGAGCGCTTTGGGCGTGAGGCGCCGGCAGGGGCTCGGCCCGCTGCCCCACCCCGCTGCCTTTTTCGTCGGTTGGTCCCCGTTTTCTTGTTTGAGCTTTCAATGCGCGCTGTCGTCGCGTTGCCCTTAATCTGTTGGCACCGGGCGCTGCGCGAGCTGCATGCGTGTGGGGGAGGCGCCAACCGCGCCGGGAAGCGGGAGAGGATTTGGAGGGGGGTGATGACTCGTCGGGTGTCGTGGGAGCGCGCGCACAGTCGTGGTGGTCTCGTCGGTTGTCCGAGGTCGACGGCCGGTCGTGACGCGACCTGGCCGTCTGCTCGGCCAGCCCCCCAGCTCTGAACTTTCCTGCCGTGCGTGGTTACTCGGTGTTGCTACCCTTCCCTTCCTCCCCTGCTCTCGCACCTCCAATTGGCTGGTACTTGCCTTCCCTCCTCCCTCTGCCTCCTCTGCTCCCCTTCAACCTTCCCCCTTGCCGGCGGCGCCCGCGTTGGGTGTCCATCATGGATGACGATGGTCAGGCGCCGACCACCAAGGGCGCATTTTCCTTCTTCCAGCAGGCCGACGAGGCTGGCGGTGCCGCCGGCGGCCCGAGCCGGGGCCGACCGCCCTCGACGCCCAACGCCACGGGCACGTCCAAGTCATCGATCGGCGGCGGCCTCTTTGTCATGCCCGACATCGAGCTCAACCCGACCAAGGGCGTCATTGGGGATTTCGTATGCATGGTCAACAACTCGGTGCGGCTCGAGGTGCGCGACTTGTACCGGATCCTCCAGTCGTGCGAGGCGCGCAAGCTGCAGCTGGGGCCGACCGACATGGAGCTGCTCTTTGCCTGGTTTGAGGAGTTTGAGATCCTGTGCGTGGACCTCTTTGAGATGGAGGAGGACTTGCTGTTTGCGTTCATCGAGCGCAACGACCACCTGTCCCGCTACGACCGGGTGTGGTCGGGGGAGGGGGACAAGCTCAAGGGCGCCCTGTGCGAGGCCAAGCGAACCCTCGCCAAGGGCACCATCACCTCCGCCTTTGCCAAGTTCAACGACGTCGAGGACGAGTTTTGTGGGCGCCCCACCGCGCAGGTCTTCCCAGCTCTCGCGCCCGCGGCGCAGGAGCTGGCGTCTGCCATCCTCTCATTCGTGGCGCTCAAGGACCAGGAGCTGCCGCCAGCGCTGCAAACCCGCTTCTCGGAAAAGGAGATCCGCGCGCAGGAGAAGAAGTACTGGGCCGAAACCAAGGTCATGGAACATTCGGACGTCATCCTGTCGTTGGCCACCCGGTCCATGACCCCGGACGAGCGGGTGCGGTGGAAGGCGCGCGCTGCGCCGAGCCGCGCGGCCATCATCGGCCTCCGCACCAGCGGCGCGGAGCTGTACGCGCGCTTTGAGCGGTGCCACCTGGCCTTTGTCACCGAGTCGGAGGAGCTGGTCGAGACCGCCAAGGCGGAGCGCGCCAAACTGATGGAAGCTTCCAAGTCGGCCAACGGGGCGGTGGCGGACCGTGAGAACTTGGCGTCGGTGATTGAGCTGCAGCTGGCTAAGATCAAGGAGGACTCGGAGGCGGCTGCGGCCAAGGCGGCGAGGAGGAAACTCGGGCCGCTGCGGGCGCTCAAGTCCCCACGCCCGGCGGCAGATGGGGTCGGCAGCGCGCCGGCGTCACCCGCGGACGGGGCGGCGGTGGAGGAGCTCATGTCTCCCGTTTCAGAGGTCGACTCGCCGACCGCCCCCGTCGGCTCGTCGCTCGTGCGGGTGTTGTCGGGCGGCCGCAAGAGCAAGGGCGACGTCCCCCCAACGCCTGGGCCACGCAAATCCAAGGGCCCCGAGAAGTCGCGGTGGAGCCGCTCCAAGTCGACGGTCTTCATGCCAACGTCACCAACTAACGGCGACTTTGAGTACCTGTCTCCACTGTCGCTGACGGCGGGCGTGCCAGAGGGGCAGCCGCAGTCAACGCAAGGCAGGAGGTCAAGGCTTTTTGGCGGCAAGTCCAAGAAGGAGCTGGCCCCAACAGCAGACTAGCGGCCAAGGGAGGCGTAGCATAGTAGGGGCAATTCTTTTCTTCTCTGGGCTTGCGCGAGGACACTGGCGACCCTGTATCGGAGGGCACTCAAAGATTGTTGTTCCAACACTTGTTCTCGCACACATGGCAGCTCACCACACCGCTACCGTCCATGAAGAACTGAAGCGCCGAAGTATATCCCATTCCCATTCTATTCGACCCGAAGAAACAGTGTCCGGGAAGCAGGCTGTAGGTCCGCCACAACGGCAGCTTTTGACAAGCGAGTTTCTCGCACTGAATAGAGACACATTCTACATGCCTCCTGCAGAAAATGGCGCACTTCAGCCGCCTGGAAGCGTTTCTCGCGAAGGCTCTCACCGACTGAGAAAAGAAGAAGCGCTGGAAATCCTGGTGCGTCGAAGTGGCGCACAGCTGAACCGGAGACGATCGGAAATCGAGAGACCTTGAACCGGAGACGATCGGAAATCGAGAGACCTTGTGTTGCTGTGCAAGGACAACAGCCGCCAAACGTGCAAAAAGGTTGGATGAAAGATGGCATCTTCGGGTGAAAACACAAAGCAACTGTCTCGTATGTAATATGGTGGATGTAGATTTTCATCATGAGACGGGGATGGCTCGAGATCAGCCGAATATCTAAAGGTCAGCCAATCCAGTCGCCTGTGGCGATGAAGTCGCTGCGCCACACCACTCGTTTGACCAGGGCCGCCTCTCAGCCACAAAAAAGCCGTCCGCACGGGCCGGGTCAATAACAATCTCCACTAGCACGACAGTAGCACCAAATCATCAGCTCTGGCCGTCGCCACCTGGAAAGCCTCGCGCATGAGCTCCGGCGGATGAGCCGCATCCTGCAGGGGGCCAATGGCTGACGAGCGTGACGCTCTTCGCGAGGCGTCGCGGGCCCAACCGACGTCTCGCGGAACCCTGTCTCGGACACGCTCCCTGACTGAGGGGTTGGCGCGGGAGGCGCCACCCGGAGAGAGCGGGGGCCGAAGAGCATGCGTTGGGAGGGGCTGGTCTGCGGCAGTGGGAGATGGGGTGGCTCTGAGCGACGGTCGCCTTGTCCGTGCACCGAGAGAGCCCCTCCCACGGCGGTCTGCAGGGACGACACGCATGCACTGGATGGAGGTCCACCCAGAGCCCATTTTGCCGGGATACCGTTCAACAGCTGCACTGCAGGGGGGGGGTTGGGCGGGACGAGGAGACTGGCGAAATTGACGTTGTTTGGGCCCTCGCCCGACACTGGGCTGGGCGGCAGTCGTGCATAAAGCGCGACGCTCGCACGCCACTCGCATGACGAACGCCGCGCGCATCATGCCCGCCCGCCGCCGTCTTCCTTCTCCTTCACCCTTCACATACCTCCTCTCTCGTGCTGCATACCTCCCAACCCGGCTTGCGTTGCTCCTCACCTCCTTGGCTGCCTGTCCCTGAGCGTAACACGGTTACATCCTCATCTTGTCTTGGCCGACGCCCCTTCTCCCCTCAAGGTTCTGTACCATGACGTCGACGTGTTCCTTCGTGCCGCTGCCGGTCGCCCCCACCCGTCCCCCACCTGCTGGCACGTCGGCGTTTACCCCTGGCGCCGCGTCGGTTGTCGCTGGCACTTGCCCCACCCCCCCGGCAACGAACCGCCCACGCATGGGTGCGGCAACGGTGGCACAAGCCGCTACTGCCCCGCGAACGGCGGCGGAGGCCCTGCACGCTGCCGGCGGTGTGGATCCAATCACCCACCACGTGGCCGCGACGCTTCGTCGCCACACGAGCGCGCGCGCCGACGCGGCTGCGTCGGATGAGAAGCGGTCGCGGCGCCCGGGCGTGGCCGAGTGGTCCCCGGTGCCCAACGTCAAGTGCGGCACGTCGTCGGGGGGGGGCTGGGTCGGCGGCGCCGCAGCCGTGGCCGCGGACGCTGCCGCCAAGCGCGCCACCTGGGCGGCCGAGATGGCCGCCCTCCGCGGGGATGTTGTGGCGGCGCCGGCGCCCGTTGATGCGCCGGTGCCAGCAAAGATCGAGTCGCGCCCGCTCTCCTGGGCCGCCCGTCAGGCGCGCCTGCGTGAGCATGCCGCGTCGGTCATCATCAAGCCGACGCCCGTCAAGGTGACGCCAACGCCGGTTGCGACGGTGCCAGCACCCGTAGAGGTGGCGCCAACGCCGGTCAAGGCGATGGCTCCCAAGATCGCCGAGGGGCCGGCTCCCAGTACTCTGACCGAGCCGTCCAAGCTTGCCAAGGCCCTGTCCCCGACGCCTGCCGCGTCGCCTCTTGAGGTGGCAGCCTCGTCACTGGCGTCGCCAGCGCCTGCCAAGGCCGCGACCGACGTGCCGGTGTACGCGCCTCGCGCCGCGCCAGTTCCCGTGGCCGCGTCGATGTCGCTGGCCGAAGTCTTGTCGCCTGTGCCGGCGCCGTCGCTGCTTGAGGCGGCTGCGTCCGCGCTGGCCGCGGCGGCTGGCGCTTCTACTTCCGACGCAGCCACTGTGGAGGTGCCGTCGTATGCTCCGCGCGCCGCACCGGCAACCGTTAAGACACCTTCCGTCGCTGTGGCTGCGCCTGCGCCCGCCAAAGTCACCGAGCGCGTCACCCCCCGCGTCATCCACGTGCGCTCCGCGTGGGGCAAGACGGGCTCGGTGGCTCCGGTCGTCAAGCCGACGCGCAAGGTCATCCACGTGCACTCGTCGTGGCGCAAGACCACCCCTGCCAAGGCCACCTCTGTCAAGGCTACTTCTGTCAAGACCACCTCTGTCAAGGGCCCTGCGGCATCGCGTGTGTCTTCTGTCCGTGTCAAGGCTCCCGTGTCATCCAGTACGCCAACCCGCACTGCGCCGGTGACCCGCACGGCGGCGCCGGTGGTTCCGGTCTTTGTGTCAGCAGCCTTGACAGGTGTCACCGAGCCTGCATCGGTTGCGGTGGCCGCGCCCGTCGAGGAGGACGACAAGATCTCTGCCGCGATGCGGACGCTAGTGACCCCGGCACTGACCATGGCGTTTGTCGGCGCGTGCCTGGCGCTCAGTCACGTAGGCGCCGTCATTGGCGCCGGGCTTCCGCTCAACTAGAGGCTCTTCATGACGTTGCCATTGGGTCCGACACCCATACCTACGTTTGTCGCTGGAATCCTGGCTCTTCATCAAGGCGTCACCGCGCGCCCACACACCACGCCGCTTCACCAAGAAGCCGTATCATCTGCTTTCCCAGTTGGGGTGGCTGGTGAGAACCAGCCGGCCGAGTCCGAGCTGCATCCGCTCTTCTGCTTGTTTCGTGTCGTCGGAGTTGTCGAGGTACCCGCGACGGGGGCCGCTGAGGCATCCACTACTTCTACGTTAATTCTGCGGCCCCCCACAGGGTGTGGGCGAGGCCGCAGTCACCCAGTTCTTTCTTCATTTCTTGGGGCCCGGGGTCGCCGCGATTTTCGCGTGCATTTGAACATATATCATTTTTTCTCTTTAATACAGTGATTTTTCGCTACAAGATCGCCGGTCATAGATTGTTTCCGACAATGACCTGCGTTTCCAGGTCGTCAAGGGGGGTAATGGTGAATCTGCAAGGACCTTGCTAAATCATCCCCGATCTGATAGCGAGAAGTCACTGTACTGTACCCCCAGCGAGCACCCTGCCATCGAATGGAGGTCACGGCATTGGGGACAGACTGAACACACTTCGTGGCTGCAGCCGCTGGTCGCTACAGTGCACAAAGGTCTACGCACAGTACTCCACTGCCAGCTGTCGCGCCCCCCCCGCCGCCGCCACCACACTCACCCGTCGCCGCCCACCGCACCACAGCCGCGCCAGCGGCGAGGAGCGCGCGGCCGACCACCGCGGACGGGGTGCCAATCTCGGCCCAACTGAAGCACCCGAGCAACACGCCAATGACGAGGGCCTTTGCCCAGTGAGGGAGCGACGGCGGTCGTGGCCGCTGCGATGGCGCCGCGGCGGCGCCCGCCGAGTCACACAGCGTGTCGGCGGGCGATGGCGGTATCAGCTGCGGCGACTTTTGTGGCGGCGGCGGCGACGGGATTGTCACAGCCAGAGCGGCCCAGATGAGGTGCTGCAGCTCCTCCTCGAGGTACTTGCAGTGACCGCCGTACCAGTCGAGGACTTTGGCTGAGGACGGGCGGAGGTAGATGCTGGCGTCCACGTTGGCCACCCGCCCCGCCAGCAGCCGCCCGTCGTAGAGGGTGGACAAATCCCCCATGCGTGGCGGCGGGTGCACGCGCGCCGACAGCTCGACGCGGGCGCCCTCGCTGCCCAGCGCCCGCCGCCCGTCCCGGTGGTACCGCTCGTACAGCCACAACGCCGCGTCCGTGTCGGTGTGCGTCACGAGGACGGAGCCCGCCACCCAGTCTGGCACCCGGTGGTACGCCCCCGCTGGAGAGAAGGCGGTGCTGGGCACAGCGCCCTGCACCAGTACAAGCGTCGACAGCAGCCGACGGTCGCCGGTGCGGCCGGCCGCCGCGGCCTGCACCGCCGCTGACAGGACGTGGCAGCCGAGGCTGTGGCCGATGGCGTGGTACCGCACCGCCGGGGGGAGGGGAGCGCCGGGCGGTGGCACCCGCAGCGCCTCGGCATCGTGGAGGGCGGCGAGCAGTGCCTTGCCGGTGATGACGCCAACGGTCACGGCGCGCTCCTCAAAGCGCCCAAACTTCAAGTACGAGACCGACACGCCGGCCGAGATGGCCGCTGACGCTGCGGCCGCCACACTGGGCAAGACGACGCCGGCGGGGGCGGCGGCCACCGTCGCGACCGCCTGGGTGACGGCCGGCACCATCCGCCGTGCGTCCATCGCTTCGGTCCACGTGGTCGGCGCCCACTGGTCTGAGCGCCAGCACAGGCCGATGAAGAGGGGGTGGAAGTGGGGTGGCGGCGCGCCGTTGGTCGCCGCCGCCCCCCGCCGCGCAGTGTTGGCGGCAGCCGCCGCCACCTTTGCACGGCGATAAAACAGGGACTGTATCCAGCCCTCATGGAACGCCACCGCCCCGTCGGTCGTGCACCCGAGGCCGTGCGCAAAGAGGAACACGTCGGTGACGGGGTGCTCGACGCTGACGAGCAGCTCCGCCACGACCGCCGACGTGCGGACGCCACCGGGGCGGGCTGTCTCGACGCCAAAGGCGTCGACGAGGATGGGGTACCACACCGCGTCGCGGTCGGCGCCGCTAAAGGCCGCCGAATGCAGGCGGCGGGGCTCCATGTCAAGCGACGGCGGGGGGAGTGGGGGTGGGGGGAGGCGGTGGGTGCGCTCCCAAGCCAATCGGTCTTGGCAGCGGTGACGCAGAGGCTGGTGCTGGGCGTGCCCCCGAGGCTGGCGGCAGGGCCAACGGCGCGCGCGGCCGCCCCCATTTGAACGCGTCGCATCGGACGGGGCCGTACGAGCGGCGCCCCGTCGCGGCGCTCGTAGCGCGAGTCGTCGCCCACCCACCCACGCGCCGCCGCCGGTGGGTCAGCCCCACCGCGCTTGCCAGGCGCCGCGTCAGCTGCTGGGGCCGCGCGCGGCCCCTGCGCGCCGGGGCATCGAAGCGTCTGCGTGTCCCCCCCCCCAGCCGAGCGCGTTGACGTTGGGGCGCTGCGGGCGCCCGCCGGCGGCGCCTCCGCCATGGGCCTCGGCCAACTGATCCGGAGCGCCTCGCCCGCCCGCGGCACTCGCACGCCGGCTTGACACCGTGCCAATGCAGGCCGGGACTATAGCGTCCCGAGGTAGGGGCACGCGGCTGCCATGCGCCGGAGCTGGCGGCGCGGCGGCACCCACAGCCGCCGCGGCGACGCTGGCGGCACAGCAAGGACCGGGCGCGGTAGTCAGAGCGGGGAGCACGGGTGATATTCCACACAGCTGACGAGGCCGCGTACCAATCGCGCCCCACTCGCCACTTGCGGTGGGGCCGCGTTGCACCGGCGGGGGCACCGGCCGGTACAGCTGTACACCGGCTCGCAAGCGACTTGCTGCCAGGGTGTCGACCTTGCCTTCAATCAATCCAGATTCAAGGCCATGTTTTCGTTGAAGGCAGCTACCAAAGACAGCATAGTCGTATTCAACCCTCTCGAACTGATTGTTCATGTGCTGTGAACTTTGTGACCAAGTCGCGTTGATAGCGGCATTGTCGTCGGCGAGCAGAAAGAAGTTATAGAAAAAAGGCCATACAACCAAACACTATTCACACCTGACCTGACAAACAAACAAGCTGGTGCAGGTCGCCACGCACCGACGCCGTGCCGGACGCCCACGCCCGTCTCTGCTACATCGCCTCATGGTCCCTGCTGTCCTGCGTGCCCTCGCCTCCGCTTTCTTATACGTCGTACCCTCTAATGATGCTCTACGTGCTGCTGTACCGCTGTGGGTACACTGTCTGTTGCTGCTCCGTCGCAGTGTCGTCTGCCACATCAGGCATACACAGCGTCATTCTTCGGAAAACATTGGGAGGGAGTGAAGAGGCTGGTGGGGAGGTCGAATTGGGAGGCGTGGGTGGGACCTCGCGCCTGGCGTGGCGTCGGTGGTCGAAAGCTGCTGCGGCGGTGGATGTGCAGTATCACACGCCTACCAATGGGCCGTTTCCTATGATGGCAGCTCTCTTTACCATCAGCAATGGGCTGCATGGGCTAGGCGAGAGGTGGCAAACACCAGGCAGCGCGTGCCACAGCCCAGTTGCAGGGAGCACCCTTGAAACCAATCAACTGCTGCTCGTCTAAAGCGTTGGTGATGGGGGCACCCCGACGGTCCTACTTTCACACAATTCGACGCTCTCACATCAGGATACCTAAAAGGCGCGGATTTCTCCAACACCTGATTAAATCAGTTGACCCTGACTTTTGTCGCACTTTTCTGGGATGAATCTCGCGACCCTGACTTGAGCGCACTTTGAGACCCACACAACGGCGCGCGTGCGGAGCCCTTCCACGCGCCGGCTCACGAGCGACGCTGCGGGCGGCCGGCGGGCGGGCCCGACGCCCGCGTCGGCACGCACCCGCGGCCCGCCCGTTGCGCCGCGGCGGGCGCGCGCCCGCGGCAACCCCCCCCGACGTCGTCCCCACACGCCCGCGGGGCGGGCGGGCGGGCGGCCGGCGCCCGCCGGCGGGCGGCCGGCGCCCGCCGCGCCCGCCGCGCCCGCCGCGTCCGCCGGGCGGGCGCCCCCTCGCCGCCCCGCCCGCGGGGCTCGGGAGCGGGGCCGCCGCCGCCGCCCCCGCGCCGGCCCCCGCGCGC
>Ga0114957_1004412_pt1 | contig 12151 bp, 9 predicted proteins | sample BantaG_FD_87175 | JGI IMG/M metagenome (GOLD analysis project Ga0114957, IMG submission 87175) | Marine algal microbial communities from Bantry Bay, Ireland - BantryBay_4 metaG | ecosystem: Host-associated > Algae > Red algae > Unclassified | place: Bantry Bay, Ireland | collected 2014-11-21 | reverse complement strand
TATTTCACCTGCCGCCCCTTCCAAGTATACTCCTTCTTGAACAAAGACAAAGTCCCAATCCCAGCGATATAAAAAATGTGAAACAAATAACTAGTTAAGAAATATTTTAAAAGCTCAATTTTATCAAAAAAACGACTTGCATTGGCTAGCAACATGTAATCTCCCGTGAATTTAGAAAACAGTAGTACTAGAAAAATGGGAGCATAGAAACTCCAATTAAAAATCAAAAAGAAGGGCATTACCAAAATCAAACAAGCCTGTAAATAGGCAATCCCCAACTCTGCTTTCAGAACGAGATCATTACTACTACCATTCTTAGTAGCCCATCGCAAACGTTGTTGCACAAATTGACTCCAATTCTCAACCCCTTGAGTAATTACGGTAGCATTTGCATTTTTAATAAAGCCAATTTGCCCTTGTGAAGCATGCGACACTTTATTTAGTAACATAACATCATCCCCAGAAGCTTGATCATTGATACCCACATATCCACCAAGATCTAAGAATAATTTGCGGCTGTATCCTAGATTAGCACCATTACACATCATGCTAGTTTTTCTTTTGATATTAGCCCCAGTGATCAGCATCATACCCATAAAGTCTAAGCATTGAAAAGCGGACAAATCTGTAAAAGTATTTTTAAAATTGACTGGAGCAGCGATGAAATTATTACCTTCCATTTCATAACTGTAGGTAAAGTAGTTCAACCAGTCACTTGGTACAATGCAATCTCCATCGGTAGTGATAATCAATTCACCTTTAGCTTGTGAGACTGCTTTTTCGATGCCAAATTTCTTGAAGGAATTAAAACGCTCGGGTAAGTCAAAATCTGCTAAGGAAAGAATAGATATTCTATCATCGGCAAACGATTGTATTATTTGATAACTATCATCAGTAGAGTGATCATCTACTACGATGATTTCTAAAAGGGAAGTAGGATAATTATTGGACAAAATACTTTGAAGGAGTGCGCTAATATTTTTTCCTTCATTTCGAATCGGTATGATAACTGAAATTCTAGTTTTGCCAACAAAATATTCTGGAAGAGATGTAGTTTTAAGTGCTTTCCAATTTTTTAGATAAATCAAAATCAAAATGATATAAGCTAGACTAACTACAATAACAAAGATAGCAAATAGCGTATGGATCAATTTTGGGATGGATTACTTCTTGTTTCCAAATAAATCATCATAGGCATTGTCGTCATCAAGCGTATTTAGATTTTCCTCTATTTCTCCTAGATCCAATTCTTCCCTTTCTAGTTCGACATCATCGACTAAGATCTCACTATCGATTTCCTCATAATCCGTAAATCCACCTTCACCAGCTGCATCTTTGAACATCTCACCCATGCTGCCCCCCATATTAGCTTTGATAATTTTTTTCTTAAACATTACTTTCCCAAATAGAAATGCGCTTACAAAAGTAAAACCCACAACAGATAAGACACCAGCACCCAAGCCATAGTACCATTTCGTTTTGAATAGCCGGACAATCCATTTTCCATAGTCGACTACTACCTTGTGATCCATAATTAGAGTAAGGATAAATAGCACAGGAGCGATGAGGCCTAGTACCCAAAAGACACTACTAATTAAGTAATAAGCTACAATCAAAAAGAGCACAAGCCCAATAATTCCGATAATGGGATTGGTACTACGAGTTCTGTTAGGTGGTATCATGACGGTTTCTTTGTTTCTAAGAAAAGCGTTAATTGATAAATAAGTTGTGCAAGATAAGTCACTTTTCGTTCTAGGATCGCAATTTTTCGACTAAAATCAGGCTACATCAATAAATTGCATCTCATATAGGGACTTATAATGCCCATGTTTCTTGTTTAGCAGCTCTTGGTGAGAGCCAAACTCTAAAATTCGCCCATTATCTAAGACCATTATTTTATCAGCATGTTTGATGGTACTCAACCTATGTGCTATAATGATAGAAGTGGTCTTGCTGATCAATTTTTCTATGGCATACTGAATGACACCTTCTGTCTCAGGATCAATAGAGCTGGTTGCTTCATCCAAAATTAAAATATCTGGGTTAAATACCAGTGCTCTGACAAATGAAATTAATTGTCTTTGACCCATAGATAAGGTAGCACCTCTTTCCATTACCTCGTAGTTATAACCACCTGGTAGCTTTTCTATGAACTCGTGTGCACCGATCATTTTAGATGCAGTCACAACCGCCTCCATAGGGATGTCAGGGTTCTTCAAGCTGATATTTTCATATACAGAGCCACTAAATAAAAATACATCTTGCAATACGATGCTAATGCGGCTGCGAAGGCTCTCAATAGTTATGTTAGAGATATCTTGATTTCCGATTTTTATAGTACCCTCATTCAATTCATAAAACCTATTGAGGATATTGATGATGGTACTTTTTCCTGAACCAGTGCTACCAACGATAGCTAAAGTTTGGGATTCCTCTAGTCTAAAATTGATATCCTTGAGTACAAAATCTTTGTCATTATAAGCAAAGTGCACATTTTCAAATTGAATATCTCCTACTAATTTGTCTACCACATTTGTTCCTGTATCTTTTATCTTATCATCTAGATCTAGCAAATCAAACACTCTGCCCGCAGCGACCAGGCCCATCTGTAGGGTATTGAACTTATCTGCTAATAATCGAATCGGTCTAAATAATAAGCTCAAGAATAATGGGAAAGCGATCAATGCACCAAGTGATACATCACCAGATATCACACCTTTGGCACCCCACCATACCATGAGCCCCAAGGCTGTTGCTGATATGATCTCTACCACTGGAAAAAATATAGCGTAGTAAAATATGGAGTTTAAGTTCGCTTGGGTATATTCTCTATTGATCTCTTTAAAAGTCTGCATTTGCTGTTGCTCGGCATTGAATATTTGTACAATCTTCATCCCGCTTATGCGTTCCTGCAAAAAGGCATTCATTTTTTGTATCTGAGAACGCACTACTTGGTAACTGGCCTTGACTTTTTCTTTGAATATGTAAGTAGCTAAAATGAGAAACGGAGCTGTAGTCAAACATATCAAAGTCAGCTTCCAACTCGTGATTGTCATAATGACCAATACAGCTACCAAAGTTAGTAAGTCAGCTATGATCGTAATCACCCCCTGTGTAAAAATAGAGTTGATAGTTTCTATATCATTGATGGTACGCGTAGTAGAAGTTCCTATGGCAGTGGTATCAAAGTACCTCAACTTCAAACTAGTGATATGGTTAAATACTCGTACTCGTAAATCACGAATAACAGATTGCCCCATCCAATTGGTATAGTAAATAAAGAGGTATCTCAGTATAACATTGATGATCAGAATCCCAAATATCAAGCAGGCCATATAGATCATACCCTCCACATCTGACTTGAAGATATATTTATCCACCATCACTTTTATAAGGTAGGGTCTGATGACAGTGATAGGGGCTAATACTGCAGCTAAAAAAGCACAAAAGAACAAAATACCCTTGTAAGGCATGGCTAGCTTTAGCACACGCTTAAAAATATCAAAGTCAAATTGTTTTTTATCCTCCATGTGCATGATATAACACCCAAAAACACAGGATGTTTTATGAGTGAAAAGACCGCAAACCTAGTTAATTTATGATTGAATCGCCCACTTAAAAGTGGGTTTTAATTTCATTATGGTAGAGCCTTATAGCATAGAGTCACAATAGATCTTCATCCGCAAAACTAAAGTAATTGTCTCCTCCGATGATCACATGATCCAATACATTAATATCAAGCAGTTTAGCAGAAGTAACTATCTTTTTGGTAATATTCAGGTCAGCTTTGGAGGGCTTCAGATTGGTGGAAGGGTGATTATGAACCAGCACTAAGGAAGAAGAGAGGTGATTCAAAGCATGTTTGAATATAATCTTATTATCTACTACTGTCCCAGCTACCCCACCTTTGCTGATCATTATTTTGTGTTCTACCATATTGGCTCTATTTACTAGCAATATCCAAAACTCTTCGTGAGGCAAGTCTGTGAGTTGGCCATGCATAATGTTGTACACATCTCGGCTACAAGTGATTTTGGGTTTTTCCTCGATTTGGATGCTTTGCCTTCTACGACCCAATTCTAAAGCAGCTGACAGGGTTATCGCCTTGACTTGACCTATCCCTTTGAATTTTCGCAAAGAGGCTAAGTCTAGCTTCCCTAGCGCATTTAGATTGTTGTCTACTGAGGCTAATATCCGCTTACTCAAGTCCAAGGCGGTTTCATCTCTAGAGCCACTACCAAGAATGATGGCTAATATTTCTGCATCGCTTAGCTGCGCTTTCCCTTTAAGTACCATTTTCTCGCGGGGACGGTCTGCCTCTGCCCACATCTTGATAGGTAAACTGGTACTGTATTGATCTGTCATAATTGTTTGTCTATACTTAATAGACGCTCAAATATTTCAAATTCCACACGGGAAGAGGATTTTGTTTTAAAAATGACGCTTTTAGCGATTAGTCTTTAGCTATAACCTTCAAATAGTTTACTTTTGTTTTACAGAATTCGCAAAGTTTCCCAAGCTAAGTGCTAACAGCCAATTCCCAACAGCTTTTTTTTTTAACCTAAAACCTAAAACCTTCCTAAAACATTGAACAAAACAAGACCCATACATCCAGATTTTCGGATGCATCTTGATTTTAAAAGCAAAGTAGTCATAGACTTGTTTTGTGACCTTCGTGACTATGTTTTAGAGCTACATCCAGAAAGCAACGAGCTACTCTATCACACCCATGCCTTGACGGCGGTATTTTCTATCTCATCAAAATTGTCAGATGCTTATTGTATGATACCCATTTATACTAATCATATGAATCTGGGATTCAACAAAGGCACGCTGCTAAAAAATCCTAATAAATTATTGATAGGGACAGGAAAATTAATTAGGCATATACAGATATCAGAGAATAAAGATTATCGAAATCCAAAAGTTAAATCCTTGATTAAAGAAGCGATAGCATTTTCCTTAGCTGATATGGATAAGCCGACAAAGTCAATAGGAGAGACGATTTCTAAAATCAAGAAATGATTTTTAATTACAAGTGGAAAAGAATTGCTTTTGGCGATTGGCCCTAGCCCCTGCCTAGCCCCTAGCATCTAGCATCTAGCATCTAGCAGCTAGTACCTAGCCCCTACCCACCTAGCCCCTAGCCCCTAAAACCTTCTTCAAAAGAGTGAGGGATAGTAGCGATGTCTCCTTTTTCAGGAGGCAGCCCGTAGGGCCAAGTCGCGAATGAGCCCGACCCAGAGCGACACTTTTTCAGTGGAGCGGCGGGGCACTCCCAAATTATTATAATATTAATGGAAATCTATTGATGCAAATTACTTCGCCTCTAAATCTAGTTTCTCCAACTTCTCAAACACGTCGGCGTTTGGAAATAGTTGCTTTCCTAAGTTAAGAGATTTTGTAAACTTTTCATCTTGTCGGAGTTGGTACATGCACACTGTTTTGTTGTAATGTGTGTCCATGGAGATACCGTAGCTATCCGTAGAGAGCTGAAAATAATCGAGTGCAAATTGATAGTAGCCCAAGTCAAAAAAGAAGCCTGCAATAGTCAATGCCATATCTTTTTGTTCTTCGATATTGAAATAAAAATTCCAAATCTTGTGAAGCATTTGCGCTATGCGTTCTCGCTCTTCATGACTGACTCGCTGTACTTCGAGGCGCAACTGTGGAAGCATCTTGGAGAACATATTAGAGTCGTAAGCACTGAGGCGAATGATAGCTAAGAGATGTGTCAAAGGCAATTTGGAAATATGGGCATAGGTCATCTTCTTTATACTATTATAGTCATCGGGCCCGAAGTCATTGACGTAGTATTCGTAGGCGGCAGAGGTATGTGTATAGTCATCAGCTTTGTCAATAAACATCAGGCAAGCCACTTGCGCATGAAAAGTAGAGTAGGAGGGAAAGAGCACCTTACCGCCAGTCTTCGTGCAGTAACTCCCAAGGGCATGAAAATTGACCCAAAGTGAAAAGCAGTCTCCATGTGTGATGATTTCAGGTTCATATTTTTTGCTGATCTTGTCCAATCTGTGTATCCCTTTATCCATTGATATGAGCACTAAGCCCTCCCTTGAAAGTGCTTTTAAATTTTGCATACATCGCATACTTGTTTCTGGGAAAAAGAGATAAGAATCTTTTAAATTTAAGCGATAGTCTTCCAAAATTTCATTTGAAATATCTGACTCGTAATAAGATTTATCATAAGGATTATCCTCAAAAGTAACTTTGAGCGACTTCAGAACTTTGCTTGATTTCATTACATCTGGATTTCCTTGGGTATGTAATTCGATGGAGCAAATAGAAGCTTGATTATTCTTGAAGTGAAATAAATCGGTGGGAATAGAATCGAAAAAATAGTTGGCAATCGCCATCACTGGCTGTGCTAATTCTCCAACCCGAATATGTCGGTCAGCGTAGCGCAGATGAATAGCGTCTCCACCGATCGCATCATAGTAAGCATAATCTAAGGTGCCTTTTTTGTAGTAGGTTTGTAGCTGCTTATGTTCCTTGAAAAAAGATAAATTTTTTTCTCCAATATCACTCAGTACATAACAGAAGGGAGGAAGTGGGATATTATTTAAGGCCATGATCTTATCGAGATGCTTGAGGATGTGGAAAGCAAGTCGACCATGCCCAGCACCCAACTCAATGATGTAAACAGTGTCCTTCAACGCTCCTAGCTTGGCTCGATCTTTTAAGACGCCCAAAATGAGTTCCGCGTATGTTTTACCAACCAGCGAATTGCTCGTGATCTGATGAGGCACCTGACCCTCGCTCCAAGCAGCGATCCCTACTTCTTGATAATAATCTCTATTGAGTTGCCAAATTTGGCTTTCAGAAAAGAGTTGAAATGATTCCACTAAGTGAAGTGCACTGTCCATAAAATTAAGCTTGCAGATGAATAGAATAGAATTCTAATCGAGCGAGCCAAATGGGGTGTCTCTCAGCCTTACCAAATCAAAATGATAGCACAAGATACGATTATAATGGAAATCAATACTTTAGGGTTCATTAATAGGAGCATTTGAAAAATGAGTTTGCTTATAATTTATTCAATGCGCTCTCTAAATCTTTGATTAAATCATCTACATTCTCTATCCCTACACTGAGACGGATGAGCGAGTCCGTAAGATTTATTTTTGCGCGCTCCTCCTTAGGGATGGATGCGTGCGTCATGGTTGCTGGATGTCCGATCAAAGATTCTACGCCTCCGAGAGATTCTGCTAGGGTGAATATTTTGGTATTGGATAATACTTTTTTTGCTTCTGCAAAAGTGTTTCGCTTTAAGTCAAAGGAAACCATAGCACCAAAATCTCTCATTTGTGACTTTGCAATTTTATGACCTGGATGCGTTTTGATTCCTGGGTAATATACATTTTCTATCTTAGGGTGCGTCTGCAAATATTTAGCGATTCGCTTTGCATTTTTGCAGGATCGGTCTACTCGGATATGCAGCGTCTTGATACCGCGCAGCGTCAAAAAACAATCTTGCGGACCAGGAATGGCACCACTTGCATTTTGGATAAATTTTATTTTTTCACCCAACTTTGGCTTCTTGCTAATGACCGCACCTAGCACGACATCAGAATGTCCATTGATATATTTTGTAGCAGAGTGCAAAACTAAGTCAGCACCTAAGTCTAATGGATTTTGCAAATAGGGTGAGGCGAAAGTGTTATCTACACACACTAGAATATTCCTTCTTATACTTTTTACTTTCTCGACCATTTTCTTGATATCGATTAAATTCAACATAGGATTGGTAGGGGTTTCTATCCAGATCAGTTTAGTCTTGTCGGTGATATGCGCTTCGATCGTACTCGCATCGCGCATATCTACATACTTACTTTTGATACCAAATTGGGCATATACTTTAGTCAGCAGTCGGTATGAACCACCATACAGATCATTGCAAGAGATGACTTCATCTCCATATTTGAGTAACTTAATGACGGCATCCATCGCAGCCATACCTGAGCCAAAGCAAGCAGCATCTTTTCCATTTTCTAAGGCAGCAAGATTCGCCTCTAATACACTTCGGGTCGGATTTTTACTGCGCGCATATTCAAAGTCTTTGTGATTACCTGGCGATTTTTGTTCGTAAGTTGAAGTTTGGAATATGGGAGTCATGACTGCCCCAGTTGAGGGGTCAGATTGGATGCCTGCATGTAATACTTTGGTGCCGAATTTCATAGGGGGAGTTTAGGATGCATGAAGGTTAATAAATGATTTACATGTAGAGTTGATACCCTACCAATTTGGATAAACAAAGTTATTTTTTTGTAGAGAGAAAATTGACTTTTGATGACATAAAATAGACTTGCAAAATAAATTATTATCGTCATGTCTGTCAAATATTATCAAAGCATAACTCAGCCCCATCAAAGAATGTAACTTATCCAAAGTATACCCTCTATAACACAAAAGAGGCAAACCATGATGGAATGCCTCTTATTGAGTTCCTTACAAGTAAAGATTTAATTTACGCTTGACGTAAGATCTTTGCCTGGTTTAAATTTTACAACTGTCTTCGCAGGGATGTTGATAGATTCTCCTGTTTGTGGATTTCTTCCAACACGAGCATTTCTTTGTGCTACGGAGAAAGTACCAAAGCCTACTAGAGATGCTCTGTTTCCGCCTTGTAGTGTTTCGCTAATTGCATTTAACGTTGCTTCTAGAGCCTCACCAGCCTGCGATTTTGAGAGATTAGCGTCTTCCGCTATTTTTGTAATCAAATCTCCTTTGTTCATGTCTTTTTATTTTTTAATTTAATTAACAAAGTCAGGTAAAAATAGATGCATTTGCCGCATATTCAAAGGATTACGCGCTTTATATGTAATATTTTTTTAAAATGAAGCTATTTTAACTGTTTATACCTTAAAATATACTTTTTGGTCTTATTTTCGTTTCAATTAAAACGTTATTTAACAAGCTTTTCACGCTTTATACCTAATTTCAGTTATGCGGAAGTCCTATATTATACTGTTTCTATGCGCCTTTTTGGGCCTTTTTTTGATTTCTAACTCTTCTTGCCAGCGCAAAACAGGCTGTCCCGTCAACGAAAGAGCGCACGTCAAGACCAACAAAAAAGGCGAATTACCTACCAAAAGGGGGCGTTCTGGCGTAGTCCCTCCCGGTATGAAAAAGAAGAAAAGGAAAAATTAGTATCTAACTTGCTTACTTTAGTCTAGTATCTCTCTATATATAGATATTTGTTTGGGGCCATACTGTCCCAATATATAGACGCTTTAGATGGCGTCTATATAGTGGACAGCACCGGGTCATACGCTATACTGCGTGCCGCTTCTACCCCTTGTCCTTCACGGGCTTCCTGCTGAATCGCATCGCCCTATCATTTTTTTTAAATTGTACTTGCCTCGTCGGAGCCTCCCGTGGCAAGCACGGGACAGGTCGGTTCATTCACTAAAAAGATCCACTGGATCTTTTTTGCTACGCATCGTTCATTCACCTTTATGCACCTTGCTCAAACGATCGCCGAGCAGATTGAAGGCAACTACACAAACGAAGATCATTATGCCAGGGAAAATAGCTAACCACCAAGCACTCGGTTTTTGCCGCGCTTGAGCCAGCATTTTGCCCCATGACATGATCTCCTGCTCTACACCGATTCCTAAAAATGAAATGGTCGCTTCTAGTAGTATAGCACTGGCAATACCAAATGCTATGGCAATGTAGATAGGAGTCATCGCATTCGGTAGTGCATGTCTAAGTAGAATGCGAAATTCACTCATCCCACCTGCACGTGCTGATTCAATAAACGGCAAATGACGGATTTGTAAAAGTTCTGCCCGAACAAACTTTGCGATACCCGTCCACTTAATAAAAGCAATAATGAAAATGACGATCCATATAGATCGATTGCTAAAGATGCCCGCAAGAACGAGTAGTATGAGTAAGGCTGGAATGGATTGTATGATTTCGATCAGTCGCATCAGCAGCAGATCTAAAGGTAATTGAACATGAGCTTGCATATGAAGTGCTTCACCTATGAAACAGAACAAGGCAAATAATAAACTGCCCATGGTGAATGCGCAGATAAGGCTACCGATAAATGTTAGTGTCCCTGCAAAAATGCTAGCATTATCAATCGACCAAACCTCAAAGAATACTTTAGTGTAATATACCGTAATGAGGATGGCTAAGCAGAGCCCCAAAAAACTAAGCCAAGATAGTCTAAAACTATGGTCACCAAAATATCCAGCTATTCCACCAATACACAACCCGATTAATGTAGCAAGCAGGATCGATAGTAATCCGACAGTCAGCGCTAGCCTAGTACCATGCACTAAACCAGCAGCTATATCTTTACCTAACAATCCAGTCCCAAGGATATGTCTGAAGCGATTATTTTTTTTTGCTCCGCTAAAAGGAGGTTTATATTTATTTTCAAGATCATGAGTATGACTCGCAAATGGGATCATCGGCCACAAGGCATTCTCATAGGTAAATTCGTGCCATGAGACTCCAGGCTTTGGTGTGTTGAGATGGCTAAATCCTAAGTTCGTTGTGATTTGATTTATGACAGGGTAATAAGTTTGTCCTTTGACTTTGCAATATATCGGTCTATCATTCGCTATAAAATTAGCAAAGAGTGCAATGAAAAATAAAACCATGGTAAATCTTAAAGCCCACTTGCTAGCTGGATAGTTTTTTATTTCTTTCCATAAGTTTGATCTCGATAAGTCTTTTGCTTTAGACATCGGATGCAAATTCTTTGGTATGTAAAATTCGCGGATCCACTTTCACATAAAGCAAGTCGGCGAGTAGGTTCCCCAGTAAAGTCAAAAATGTCCCCAGTAGTAAAATAGTAAACACCACATTCCAATCTTGCTGCAGAATAGCATCGAAAGCTAGTCTACCCATACCAGGAATACTAAAGATGATTTCTACTACCACTGACCCAGCTATAGTCGCGGGGAGAATAGAAGAGAACATGGTGATCAGCGGAGTCAAGGAGTTTCTAAAACCATGCTTCCAGATGATCTGCTCGCGATCTAATCCTTTCGCTTTTGCGGTTTTGATAAAATCCTTATTCATGGTGTCCTGCATAGCTCCCCTGACTTGTCTGATGATGAAAGCCAGTGCAACATAAGTGACACAAAATATGGGCAAGATCAAGTGGTAAATGATATCAAGGAACTTGGCAAAGCCAGTTGTTTGTCCTCTGCCCAATCCACCAGATGGAAACCAATGCAGCCATTCGTTTGAAGCAAAGAAGGTGATTGACAAAGTTGCTATCCAAAATATAGGCAAAGCATATAACATCATACTTGACAGTGAAACGAAATAATCAAACTTTGATCCAGGTCGCTGCGCAGAATATACGCCTAGCGGTATGCTAATTACAAAGGCAAAAAAAATAGAAAGTATATTGATCAGTAATGTCCATCCTAGTGCTCCCCAAATTCTAGATTGTACGGGTCTACGATCATAGAGCGAGACTCCAAAATTCCCAGTGATAAAATTGCTTAACCATTTGTGATACTGATTGTCAAAACCATGCCACATTAATTTTGGAATTAAGATACTGGATATGGATTTCTTTGATCTAGCTTTCAATAGTGCGTTAATATTTTGCCCTATATCTGCTTGCAAGAGTTTACTAGTTGACGCATCTTCGAATTTTAGCAATTGCAAAAAATTATTAAATCTAGTCAATCCAGAAGCATCAAGACTGTATTTTATTTTGGAGATTTCGCTCCTAAGATTACTGTATTCATTAAGTTTTCCTTGTCGACTCAATAATTCAAGGTGCTGCAAATTTTCCGTAAAGCTTTGCGCAGACACAGTGTCTTTATATTTGTAAATTAGTTTTCGTAGCCAGTTCCTTTCCTTTCTACTTGGTATAGAGTAAAGACTCTTAGGGATAATTAAAGGCGCGATCGAAAAATAAAATGATGGCATATCCAGATGATACTTCTTTGCTGTAGCCTTCCGTTTCCCCAGGTAGGATTCAAAATCCACGATACCATAAGAATCTGCATTATCTGCAAGTATATTATCAATAGCATCTCCTGGGGCTAGTCGACTCAAGGCAAACAACGCTATGGATACTACTAGGAAAGTAATACTGAAGAAGCCTAGTCGTATGAGGATGTATTTGAACATCAATTTGGATTATAATTAT
>Ga0114957_1004411_pt1 | contig 12151 bp, 13 predicted proteins | sample BantaG_FD_87175 | JGI IMG/M metagenome (GOLD analysis project Ga0114957, IMG submission 87175) | Marine algal microbial communities from Bantry Bay, Ireland - BantryBay_4 metaG | ecosystem: Host-associated > Algae > Red algae > Unclassified | place: Bantry Bay, Ireland | collected 2014-11-21 | reverse complement strand
GTCCTCGCTGTGGGTCTCTCTGGTGGCGTCGAGAAGGCACACCTGCGTGATTGGCGATTGTTAGACCACAGGTCCAACGAATCATCTGCAATCAGTCCTGCACGGACTCGGTTTACTTCCTGTAGCCCCCCAGCACATAGTCAAAAAACATTCCTCGTGCTTGTTTACAGGCACGGCGACGCTCACGTGGGCCACTGGGCGCACTGGGGTGGATTGAGGACCCACCCTAACGCTTGAGATGCAGATGAAATGATGTCCTAACTGGATCGGAGAACTCCAGCCGACACAGTTGTTGCGGATGGCCGGATGGTTGCACGCATTTGCCTGCCTTTGGTATCATTGTGGACTGACCTAAGGTCAGGTTGGCGGTCAAGTCCTCACGCTCCCAGTCTTAGAATCGACCGGTCGCGGCCGAGGACATTGCAGCAGAGAAATGACATATACGGACCAGAAAATGACGACAAGATGCAAAAAAGTATTTCTTGGAGCGCGTCGAGAGCCGTTCCGATGTCATGTACAGCGCTCGAGATGCGGTGCGATTCAGAAAATGACATCCAGATGCAGGTTGGCACGGCTGCCGACGATGACCCTAGTCCCCGCCCCCGCCGACTGCCGCAAAAGCCGACCTTCACCCACGCGGCCGGCGCCAACACAGTCCCTGCCCCCTCCAACACCGCCAACGCCGACCCACGCCGCGCCAAACACCGCTAACGACGTCCGTTGCTTTCGCTAACGCCACGACCATCGTCCCCGCCGCCACCATCCGCCGGCAACGCCAACCGTCACTCCCGCCGACGCCGCAAACACCGTCCCAGCGCCCTTAAAAGCAGCTAACGCCGTGCCCGGCCCCGCCGAACACCTCCAACGCCGTCGGTCGCCCCCGCCAACGTCCTGACCTGCGTCATTGCAGCCGCCGACCACCGTCAACGCAGATTGTCATCCCAGCCGACACCGGCAACACTCTGCTCGCCGCCTCAAACACCGCCAACGCCACCCCCGCCCCTGCCAAACACAGCCAACGCCGTTGGTCGCCCCCGCCAGTGTCCTGACCCGCGCCTTCGCCCTCGCCGACCACCGTCAACGCCGACCGTCACTTCCGCCGACACCGCCAACACCGTCCCCGCCCCCTCCAACACCGCCAACGCCGTCCCAGGCCCAGCCGACCACCGCAAACGCCGTCGCCCTAGCCATCGTCCCGACGCGCGCCTCCGCCTCCGCCGACCGCTGTCATCGCCGACCAACACCCAGGAAGACACAGTGAACCTCGTCCCAGCCCTTTCAAACACCGCCAACGCCGTTCCCGGCCTCGCCGATCACCGCCAACGCCGTTAGTCGCCCCCGCAAATTTCCCGACCCGCGCCCCCGCCCCCGCGAGCTGCGCTCACCGGCGCCCGTCATCCCCAGCCGACCGCCAACACCGTCTCCGCTTCCTCCGACACCGCCAACGCCTTTTCCGGCTTCGCCGATCACCGCCAACGCCATCGGTCGCTTCTGCCAACGTCCCGACCCGCGCTTTTGCCTCGGCCGACCGCCGCCAACGCCGACCCTTAGCGCTGCCGACACCGCCAACACCGTGACCGCTCCCTGCCACACCGCAAAAGTCATCATCGGCCCCGCTGCTCACCGGCAACGCCGTCAATCGCTTTCGCCAACGTCCGGATGCTCATCCCTGTTGGACCGTCATGCTCGTGGCCGACTCCACTGGCGGTTCGCGGATGAATGATGGTCGGTGACCGCCATGGTACCGCAGATGGTACTTTTGGAAGACGTGGACAAGTTGCACACTTTTGTGTTGGGTCATCATGGGGCAATACTTTTGGCATTTTTTGGATTTGATCTTCGCTTTGCTCTAGTGGTTTTTGATTTGGGAAGTGATTCGATTTGGTGCGAGGGCGTAAGCGTCGGTGTGGGCGCGAGAGGGGGAAGAACTTGGGCCGCTGGGGACTATTTGAGAGATGCTCTCGGTTGGGAGAGGCGGACGAACCTCAGGACGACCCACAAAGCACGTTCGCACACACACACACAAGCTCGAGACACTTCAAATTCACCGTGGTCCCCCAAGCCGGATCCCCTCTGCGTTTGACCAGGTTGTGGGCCCGGAGCCGGCGCTGTGACAAGAGTCAGATGTGCCAGTTGGAGTCGCGGCGGTCGCGGCAAGTTCGAAGAAGAAGAGGTCAAGGTGGTTCAACGACGTGACGGACAAGGCGCACGGCTCGGCAAGGTCGGGCGCTACGACAAGAAGAAATCATGGACGGAGGCGCTGCCGGCATGGGCGGTATCAAGATCGACAACTTGACGGAGACGAACTTTCACGAGTGGCGTCAGCGCATTAAGATGGTCCTCGCGCTGCGCGACCTGGATGACATGCTTGACGAAGACGGCAAGCCGACGGACGCGGAGACCCGCGAGTTTGCGGTGTGGAAGCGTCGAGACACGAAGACGAGCGCCATCATCGGGCTCACCCTTGTGTCTGAGCAGCTCGTGCACCTGTCGGGCTGCAAGACGACGGCGGAAATGTGGTCGACGCTGCAAGGTGTCTTCCAGCGCAAGAGTTTGATGGACAAGATGAAGGCGCGACGCGAGTTTTACACCGTCGAAATGACCGTCAACGAGGGGATGCTGGGCTACATCAACCGCGTGCGCAACCTCGGCAAGAACCTCAAGGCCATGGGCGGCGAGGTGACGGAGATGGACGTTGCCATGAGCGTCCTCAACGGGCTGACGTCCAAGTACGAGAACCTGCTGGTGGCTCTCGACGCCAAGGGCGAGGACCAGCTGAGCCTCAAATTCGTCAAGAGCCGCTTTCTTCAGGAGGAGCGGCGGCAGGCGGACAAGTCACCGTCAACTAAGCGCATTGGCGAAATGGCACTCGTCGGCGCCAACTGTCAAGGCCAAGGCCGCCGTGGTGACCTCTCCAAGATCAAGTGCTACTACTGCTATAAGTTTGGGCACATCTCTCACTATTGCCCAGAGCTCAAGGCCGAGAAGCAGAGACAGGACAGGGTGGCCGCGATTGCGGCTGATGACGGAAGCGACAGCGACGAAGCCATCTGGCTGGTGGGCAATTCAGCTGACAGCGATGACATCTCCAAGTCGTGGCTTGTCGACTCTGCGGCATCTTCACACATGTGCTGGATGCGCGAGTGCTTCGACGACTATCATACGACCACGGGACGGAGTGTCAGGATGGGTGACAAGGAGTCCGTAGCCACGGCCGGCGTCGGAACCGTCGTGCTCGATGAAATCGTTCACGGCAAGACGCGCAAGATCAAGTCGGAGGAGGTACTCTATGCTCCTACTATGGTCTTCAACCTCATGTCAGTCGGCATGATGGAGGAGCGTGGGGCGGTAGTGTCATTCAAGGGCGGTAAGACCATCATCAAGATTAACCAGAAGACTGCTGTCGCTGCGTGCGGCATTCGTAAGAACGGGCTCTCCCACCTGGACATGGCCCTACTGTCGGATATTGCTGCGGTGGCCTCACTTCAGCTCTGGCATGAGCGCCTTGGGCACGTCAACGTGGCTGGCGTTAAGCGGATGATCAAGAACAAGGATATTGACGGACTCAAATGCAATTCCATGGCGGTCAAGGACGTCTGCGAGCCGTGCGTGTATTGAAAGGCGTCTATGACGCCTATGCCTAAAGCAGAAGGAGGTCGAGTGACTGAGCGCCTGCAGCTCGTGCACTCGGACCTGGGCGGGCCAATGTCGGAGCCGTCACGTGGCCGTGCGCTCTACTTCAGCACCTTCACCGAAGCCTTCTCCCGCTGGACTGACGTGGTCTTCCTGAAGAAGAAGAGCCTTCTGCTTTCTGATAACAAGAAGTGGCTGACCTTGGCCCAGCTGCACACGGGAACCAAGATCAAGATCCCGCGATCCAAAAATGGCGGCGAGTACGTGTCGAACGCATTCAAGGCCCTTCACGATGAGAACGGTACGACGCACCAGACCACGGTGCCCGACATGCCGTAGAAGAACGGGGTTGCTGAGCGGTTCAACCGAGTACTCTTGGAGATGGCTCGCACCATGATGCGACATAAGGACGTCGATCAGGATCTTTGGGCGGGTGCCATCAAAACGGCGGTGTACATCGAGAACCGCGTCACCAGCCGGGCGCTTCCCGTCGGCAAGACGCCTTTTGAGCTGTGGACCGGGAATAAGCCCAACGTCAGCCACATGCGGGTGTTTGGGTCGACATGCTGGGTGGTGCTGCACCAGAGTCATATCGACGGCACGTTTAGCGACAAGGCTGCGAAGGGCGTCCTCGTGGGCTATCCCGACGGCAGCAAGGCGTACAACGTCATCCTTGACGACGGCAAGGTCGTCAAGGCACGCAGCGTTGTGTTCGCCAAGACGAACGTAAGAGATGTCGCAGAAATTGCGGAGGAGCTTCCCGAAGAAAAAGTTGTCGAAGTCGAGACGGGCTTGCGTTCTGCAAGCGACGGCGAAGACGTGAATGCGGACAATGACGACAAGGACGACAAGCAAGACGATGGATCTGACAAGTCCGCGGACGACAATCAAGGTAGTGGCGGCTCTCAAGACACACTGCGTCGGAGCGGCAGAGCGCGGCGACCACCTGTCGAGTACTGGCGCCCGGTGAGCCTGGCTGCTCACGACGCGCCCACGACGTACGTGCAAGTCGTTCAAGGGCAAGAATCGTGCTACGGCAAGGAGCATTGGGCGGCGATCAATCGCTTTCTACGGTATGTTAAAGGTTCGATGGACAAGGGGCTGGTCTTCGACAAGAGCTCTTCCTGTGTTCTACAAGGCTTTAGTGATGCCGACTGGGCGGGTCTCGAGGAGAAGCGACGTTCTACGACGGGCTTCACCTTTATTTTTGGCGGAGCAGCCGTCAGCTGGGGTTCTAAGTTGCAGAAGACGGTGGGGCTGTCGACGATGGAAGCGGAAAACATGGCTCTATGTGAGGCCAGCAAGAAAGCTGTTTGGCTCAACAAGCTCGTGCAAAGCGTGGCATCTCAAGGGCTGCAAACAGCGATCTCGGGCGGGCCGATCAACATTAAGGTCGACAACAGCGGGTGCATTGACTTCGCCAAGAACCCCGTCGAGCACAAGCGCACCAAGCACATTGACATTCGATACCACTTCGTGCGCGAGGCCACCACGACGGTCAAGGTGATACTGGAGCATTGTGCAACTGAAGACATGGTGGCGGACCCGATGACGAAGCAGCTCGGCAAGACCAAGCACGACAAGCATGTCGAGGCCATGGGGCTTTGCTGAATACAAGAACCACCGTGGCAACAAGCAAGAAGGAGTGTTGGACTGTGATGCTCGTCGCCGACTTCACTGGCGGTTCGCGGATGAATGATGGTCGGTGACCCTTATGGTACCCCATATGGTACATTTGCAAGACGTGGTCATGTTGCACACATCCGTGTTGGGTGATCTTGGGGCGTTACTTTTGGCATGTTTTGGATTTGATCTTCGCTTTGCTCTAGTGGCTTTTGATTTGGGGAGTGATTTGATTTGGTCCGAGGGCGTGGGCGTCGGTGTGGGTGCGAGAGGAGGGAGCACTTGGGCCGGTGGGGACTATTTGAGAGGTGCTCTTGGTTGGGAGAGGCGGGCGAACCTGAGAAAAACCAACAAAGCGCGTTCGCACAGACACACACAAGCTCAAGCCATTCAACCACTTCACTGTGGTCCCCCAACCCCTATCCCCACTGCGTTTCAACAGCCGCCGCCGCCGCCACCGTCGGTTGCCGCGCCAAAGCCGCTGCCCCCGCCGCCCACCACCGCCGGCGCGGACGCCTCACTTCGCCTGGCGGCGGCGGCCACGATCACCCGCGGGCACGCGCGGCGGGAGCTTGCCGGTGCGGCCCGCCTCCCCGCTCGCGCCGCCGAACCTTCGGGCGACACCGCGGTGGCCTTCGGCGGCGGCGGCGTCGCGGCCGGCGAGTCGGCCGCGGGCGCGGCGGCGCCCGCAAGCGCCGGCGGTGCCTCTGCCGCGTCTGCCGCCGCGGGCGCGTCTGCCGTCGGCGCCGACGGCGGTCGCCGGCGGGGCAACAGCGACGGCCCCGGCCGCTCGCGCCGCCCGTCGGCGGCGGCCGCGTCACCGCGCGGCCGACCCGCGCGCGGCCGGGGCCCCGCGTCGGCGCTGCCGCGGCGACTCGGCGCGGAGGCTTTGTGGCCCATCGCGGCGGAAGGCGCCGCAAACGCCGGCAAGCGCAGGTGGGGAGGGAGCCTGTGGAGCTCGCTCGACGGCGTCTTCCCGCAGCCGCCGCCGTCTGCTGCGGCGGCGGACGAGGGCGGTGCGTGCCATCTGCGCGCCGCCGCGGGAGGCAAGGGGGCCGCCTCGCCTCCCTCAGGCCGCTGCCGCCGGGCGTCGCGGGTCGACGTGACTGCCGGCGGCGCCGTGGCCGCCCCCGCGGTGGACGGGAGCACGGCAAGGCTGCGGAAGCAGCCGTCGGCGCTGCCGCCGGCGGGGCGGCGCGCCGCGCCAGACAACAGCGGCGGCGACGGCGGCGACAGCGACGGCGACGGGCGCGGCGGGGATGGAAGCGGCGAGAGCGGCACCGTGGCCAGCCCCGACAGGCAACGTCTGGCCAATTCGGAGAGCGACGCGAAGAGCGTGTCGGGGGCGCTCGCCGGGGGAAGGACGTCGTGGGACAGGGAAGGCACGGAGAGAGCGCCCAGGCGGCCGGCAGAGGGCGACTGCCGGGCGCCACCGCCGCCCCCGTGGGTGCCCGCTCGCCGCCGCCCAGCCGCCCCCCGCCGTTACCGCAGCCGTCAGCGGCTGCTACTGCCTTCGCCCCGTTGCCCCTGCCTTCACGCCTTGTCAAGGTGGCTCTGTTGGATTTGAAGAGCAAGCTGCCATTACAGAAGGTGCCTGAACGCGCCGCAATTCTGGTGTGGCCTCCAGTGTCTCTGATCGACACTCTCGTGTCGGAGCGGCGATTTGGCAGCCCGTCTTCCTCGCCGCCACGTCCGCCCGTCGCCGGATAATCCCGCACCGTGCTCTCGATCGCTGTGCCGCCATCCTGCCGCCTGTCCTTTTGCCCCTTATGTTTCCAAGCACCTTGAGGGCCGGCCCTGGACGTCAACAACTATATTGTGAAGGAGGGGGCGCATACAACCATGATGTGCGGTCTGCAGGACCGGACAACAAGGGCTCTGCCGTGAACGAAGGCAACCCGAATACTCTGGGTTCATTTGTTGATAGTCTTGGGTGGACCGTATGTTTTTGACATTATTGTGATCAGCGCTCTGAGTTGAACCCAATGGTATGAAGAGATCCCATCCGACCGCTATCGGCTCGGGCAGTAAACCGCATTTTCTTCGAACTGGGCTCGTCAGATGTCATCTCATGCGCATGAGTGCCAAAGACAGACCAGAGACTTGCCTTCACACTGGGAGTGGACTCAGAGGCATCTCGCCTGTTGGGTAGGTGTCATGCGCTGATTGGCCCATATCCACTTCCGCAGGAAAAACTGAGGACGTGGAGGCAGTAAGTGCTATGTTTTCCAACCCCACTGCCGGCCACCGCAACCGCCAATAGAAAGCCAAAATGGTTGGACCGATCCAATCAGGTGGCTTCCTGGGCCCTGAAATCCAAAAGAGCCGCTGAAGGCGGTCTTGACTAAAGGTTTTTTCCATGCATTTAGGCGCATGAGAAAAGGGATTTCCCTGCTGCTCGAGAAATGTTTTAACCACGAGAACTGAACGAAACTGGTCTCCGTGGCACGGGTACTCAAGGAAAAAAAAAGAGGCACTCAAAGGATCTTGTAGCGCTGAGATACACCTCGGTGTTTCTCTGTCCCTCCAGAATTGCGCCGTTTTCTTCATCTCTGCCGATCCGGAACTGGCTCTCACCAATTTCTGATGCAAGACACAGATTGATCCGATCTGGCACCCCATGGAAATGCACATTCTCTCGGCCTGCTACGAGCATCACCTGCCCCCCACCACCACCGCCCATGTGACCAACGGCCACAAATGTCGTGCAGACTTCACCGCACCACCGAGGACACGCATTTTATTGCCTAGCCACGTCGAGTTACCGCCTGCAGCGTCATCAGCGGGCCATTTATTACACAAAAAGGCGTTCGAGACAACCGTGGGATGCAAAGAAAAACCTCTGTCTATCAAGCCTATGGTCGTTGCCGCCTGAACGTGTGTCATAAAAAATCTGATGAAGTAGGCTCCAGGATGCGTCCATGTGAAGCGCCAAGGCTCGTATCATTGCCGAGTTCTGTGCGCGCCAATATGAGTCGCGCTCATGCGCTTAACTGAGTGGAATCGACCTTTAGGCGTGCCCCCCCCCCCTTCCCCCGGCCGCCGCCGCCCCAGGCGAAGCCACAGCGACCACCAACACAGCCGCCCCCGCCCATACCGCTACTGGAGTTGGGGCCAACGTGCGGTCGGCGGTGGCGGGGGATGAGAACCGGCCGCCTTTTGTGCCTTTCGCGGCCGGCGGCGGCGGCGGTTGGAGCCTCTCCCGCACCCCCGCAAAGAGATCTCGGGGAATTCCTGTGGGACCAAGCCACCGCCAACCAATCATACTGCTGGAAAAACAAAGCTGCACCAGCAGCACAATGCGGTCACGGCTCTTATCCAATGAAATTCGTTAAAGGACACATTGTCCCAGGGCAGCAACACCCTCCGCGTCAAGGTCTCTTGGTCTGACACCGCAGTGCGGAACCTGTCAATCAGAGGCCAAATTCACAGGCAAGACTGCTGGCGATGCGCACAAAGCCTTGCATCTGGATCGAAGACGGCCGCGAAGACGAGGCCGATGTCCGCCTCAGGCTCTCTTGCTGACAGTGATGTGGTCTGAGGAGCTTCCGAGCGTGACCATTCCCATACATGTCAATAAGTTGTCTTTCAGTGCACACTTTTTATGGTATTGGCCGCATCCACATCATAATCATTGTCTTGGTCGTGTACCGGGCCTGCCCCCAGAACTTTATTGTGTCGCCAGATCGCCGACCTGCCATTCCAAGCTGTAGGCCGCGCACCAGCTGAGTCGCCACAAAATGTCGCTCTCGAATCACCACAAAGTAACCACGCAAGCACGTAAGCAGGACCGCCGACGATCGTCTCCAGCGCGGCTGTTGGAGATTAAGAACACGACGCAAGAGCAGCCGCCTGTGCTGGCTCGTCGGCCGCTGCGGCCGGTGCCCAATTCCTTGACGGTGCAATAGACGAGTCTTGGACGGATACGGCCTCGGCCGACGGCAGGTTCAACCCGAGAGCTCCTTCATTGGGCGATCGGGCGGAGACGGGCGGCGTAGACGCCCCTTCGGCTCCGGTCAGCTTTCGATCGACACGCGACACACACTTTGCGCCGCTCGTTCGGCTTTGCCGCGGCCTCATTGGTCGAGTCAGCTCTCGACCAGAGCCACGACATCGCTGTCTGGCTCGGTACGTAGGTGATGGAACCCATGGTACCCTCCTTGTGCAGGAGCGACTTGCAATCCCTAAGTACGCAAACTGCTGTCGGCTTGCGGCGGACAGCCGGGACGAAGCAGCTGCACGACCCCAGAAGCACACCACTTGCGTGCACGCCAAGGGTGGTCTGCGCTTCCTCTTGCGCAGCGTACTGCGACGCTATGGGCGGTGAGTTCGAGAGGGTGGTGCGAGATGCTGGCTGGGTAGGCGTCGGTGGCACTTGAGGGGAAACGGAAGGCGTGGGACCACCCGTTGCATATAAATGCAACAGGCTTTCCCGTGGAGGGATTGGTGATCTCTTTTACTGATGCAAACAACTCAGCCGACGCATTGCATTCATACGTGCGGTGCAGAAAAGCGAAGAAACAGAAGCCGCGGACGTTAGACATGGCCTGTACGACTGTCGGGGCAACGTTTGCGGCACAACAAGAAAGAAAAAGGGACCCGCGGGGTCTATCCGACCGCCGTCGTGCGCCGATCACGCTAATGCACTCAGATCCCAGTAACCCACATCGCCTCAGGGCCGTTCGCAGACTCTGACTTCGCTTTGCATAATGCGGGTGTAACGCCCGTAACGCTGCGAAAGAAACATGCGGGCCCGGTCAGCGCTTGTGAAAAATACACCATTAAAATATCAAAGAAAATAGACCGGCCTTACCTTCACGCAACGTCGACATCCCTCTGCGCATGAAGCCCACGTTCTCGGCCCGCGCACGTGCTCTCACCCACCCTACAGATTTCTCACGCGTGAGACGGGTTGTTCCCAGGGACCCTGCCTCCGTCCTGTGCCATGGTCGGGTTTTCACCACAGTTGGAGACGCCGTGTATGCCCAGAGAGGCTTTTTTCCCCCTCCCCGGTACCACATTCCTGCCCGTGCCTCTTTCAATTGTGTACAAGCAAGGTACGGACGCAAGTTTTATCGAGCTATGTGTATGCCCCTTGGCGCTTTTTGTGACCTTGTTGACGTTTAGCGGCCGCGCCTTTCTCGGCTCGGCGTGCCAGCCGATGTGCGGACCGTGATTGCGCTTCGACACTTTGGCGGCGGGAGCTACATTGACATCGGCGCCGCCCTAAAAGTTCACTCTGCTACCGTCTACCGTGCGTTGTGGGACTTGCTTGATGCGGTTAACCCTTCCAAGAGACGCCGTTCGCACGATAGCGCTTCAACAACGCGTTCTTGTTGTCATAAATTGACAGGCCTCGGCGCCGCAGCTCCTCCATGAGGTGATTAACAGTGACTCGTGAGGCCATGCTGAAACAAATGGGAGTGTGGCACAGCAACGATGAGGGTGGTGGTTTGGTTGAGTAGTCGGTGCGGGGAGCGGTGTGATGACGCAGTGAGGTCAGTGCCAGCCGAAGACGGGTGTTGGGTCGTCCGACCGGACACCCGAACAGACGCCAGTACAATTTCCTCATGTAATCGGTTGACCAAATGAGCGCAGAGTTGGGCTTGTCAAACCTCATAAAACGCCTGATCCGTGATTGACCAGTCAGGGTGGCGTTATGTTTATGCGACCCAGCATTATGCTAGTCTGCGAACGGGCCTCACTCTGCCTCAACTGTGGGAGTGCCAACCAGACCTCATGAAGGCACACTCCACAGGCTCCATGCTGTTCTCCATCGGCCGGAAAGACCAAAAAACCACAAAAGAAGCACAGCAGGGGCGAGGGGGGCAGTGGTGAAGCACTTGTATAGGAGAATAGAGCTCCAACAGGGTAGAGGGGGGAAGGGCGCGTGTGTACGTCTTTCACCGATACGCTTGGACGACGGTGGATCGGAAAAGCGAAGCGCCTCCGGATTGTGCATGCGGAGGGGGTTCACTGTACATGTTTTCAAGGAATCCATGATAAATTTCATTCCAGAAGACCGCCCTGAACTGGGGGTGGTGCAGTGTGTCACAAATTCGTCATTTTTCTTTTTTCCCAACTCCGGGCTGCATTCCAGCAGACGATCGCGAGATCCGTCGATGGTTCTCGTGGACTTTTTCGATCGCGATCCGCCCAGTTATACAGCACGTGACATATAAACGGAGCGCACATAATGGAGCGCAGGTATAGCAGTTCTGGCGGACTTGAGCACCCAGGCGGATCGGCGGATCGGGCCTGGCGGAGGCTTGAAGGGGGCGCAGATGTGGGCGGTCCGGGGCGCACTCGCCTAAGGGGGTCTCGGGTGGGGTGGCAAATATGTGATTCCCTGTAGGCGTCCAGCGAGGTTGACTTATTCCACGCCCGAAACAGTGTGCCAGCCGAGGGCCAATATACCGGCGGAGCCCCCGGCCGACACAGGCCCGAGCGCGCGCGCGCGCTCGCTGCGACCGCAACGACCCGGGCGAGCGCCGCACCTGTGCTCGCCACCTCGAGCTGTCCGTACGCAGAGTGGGCGGAAAGGGACCGCCGCCATCCAGCCGTTCCCCCACAGCGGAATCTATTTTCTGGCTGCACGCCACCCCTCACGTCCCGGTTACGTCGGCTCGGCTCCGTCTGCCGTCCAAAAGCATGGACGGAGAGCCGCGACCCGCACCAGCGCGCACGGCAGCGGGTGCTCGCCGGGGCCTGCCCACCTCCTTGACTTCCGTCTGATGGTCTGGGCAGCACGCACCGTGTGACGGGCGCGTGCTCAGACCGCTCGGGCGGACGGGACGGCCAGCCTCCCTCTCCCCCCCCCCCCCCCCCCCCCCCCCCCCCCCCCCCCGTGCCCCCCCCCCCCCCCCCCCCCCCCCCTTTCTCCCCCCCCCCCCCC
>Ga0114957_1004410_pt1 | contig 12152 bp, 10 predicted proteins | sample BantaG_FD_87175 | JGI IMG/M metagenome (GOLD analysis project Ga0114957, IMG submission 87175) | Marine algal microbial communities from Bantry Bay, Ireland - BantryBay_4 metaG | ecosystem: Host-associated > Algae > Red algae > Unclassified | place: Bantry Bay, Ireland | collected 2014-11-21 | reverse complement strand
TCACCATTCCGCACGCTTGCATAAAGGCGTAGCAAATCGTACTCCCCACAAATTTGAATCCGCGCTTTTTTAAATCTATGGCCATCGCATCACTTTCAGGAGTGGTGGCAGGGACATCTGACATTTTTTCAAATTTATTTTTAATGGATTTTCCGCCAACGAATTGCCAAATGTATTTGTCAAAACTACTAAATTCTTTTTGCACTTCGAGAAAGAATTTTGCATTCGTTCTCGCTGAGGCTATTTTTAATTTGTTCCGAATGATCCCTGGATTCTCTCGTAGTTTTTCCAATTTTTTGTCGGTATATTTTGCCACTTTTTTTGCATCAAAATTATCGAACGCTTTGCGATAACCTTCTCTTTTTCTCAAAACCGTTATCCAACTCAATCCTGCTTGCGCACCTTCAAGCATGAGCATTTCAAATAATTCTCGATCATCCCGAAGCTCCTGCTTCGGTTCATGCAATCCATTCGAATTAGGAGTTCCGAGGTACTTTAAAAACTAAATTTTAGTGAGCAAGGAAGACCAATATTTTTCTAATCAATTTGGGTCTGAAATAATTTAACGAGTTGGTTTTTCCTTGTTCACTTTATACGTCCAAAGCTCCTGCTTCGGATACAAATTTGTATCGAAGCAGGAGCTTCTAAAATACTTTTACGATAGGTACTTCCCAACTATCGGCATCCTTCTTCCCATCCCAAATGCCTTGCTCGACACTCGCAAAACTGGCGCAGTTTGATACCTTTTAAATTCATTAATATTTACCAATCGCAAAATTCGTCGCACTAATTTTGGTTCAAAACCCATCGCAATAATTTCATTCGGCCCTTGCGTTTTTTCTATATATTGAAAAAGTATTTCATCCAAAATATCGTAGTCAGGCAAGCTGTCAGAATCTTTTTGATTCGGTCGCAATTCAGCGGAAGGTGGTTTTGTAATTGTATTGTTAGGAATGATTTCTTTTCGTCTATTGATCCATCGGCAAAGTTCAAAAACTTCGGTTTTATACAAATCTCCGATCACCGAAAGTCCACCACACATATCACCATAAAGTGTTCCGTAACCAACAGCAGCTTCACTTTTATTGGAAGTATTCAAGACGATATTTCCAAACTTATTGGACATCGCCATCAAGATCATCCCTCGACTCCTTGCTTGTATGTTTTCCTCCGTTACATTAAAAGCTAAGTCACCAAACAAAGGTTTTAATTCCTTCATATAAGTTTTATAAATATTCTTAATGGGAACGATATCATATTGAATTCCAAGATTTTTTGCCAAATCCTCTGCATCTTTAATTGAGTGATCAGAGGAGTATTGAGAAGGCATCAAGACTACTCTTACATTATCCTTTCCCAAAGCTTTGACTGCCAAAACTACGGTCAATGCCGAATCAATTCCACCTGACAAACCGAGGATCGCTTTTTTAAATCCAAGTTTTCCAAAGTAATCTTTCACGCCTAAAACTAATGCATCATGGATGCGTTTCATTTTTCCTTTCGGCTGCACTTTTGAGGTTTTTCCTTTTTTGACTTCTGACAAATCGAACGTTTTGATCGACTCTTTAAAGTAAGGCATTTCTTCAAAAACATTTCCATTTGGCGACATCACAAAACTACCTCCGTCAAAAATAATTTCCGTTTGCGCACCTGCATGATTGATATAAAAAATGGGTAATTTGTATCGCTCTACATTTGCTTTCAAAATATGAATTCTTGATTCGGCATGATTATATGAAAATGGTGATGCCGAAACATTAATCATAAAATCTGGCTGTTGTTTCATCAACAAATCCATCGGGCAAATATCGTACATCGGGTTTTCATTTCCGATATTCCAAATATCTTCACAAACGGTCAGCGCAATTTTTTTCCCTTTATATTTTACAATATTAAATTCCGAAGCAGGTTCGAAATATCGATACTCATCAAAAATATCATAGGTCGGCAAAAGTGTTTTATGCTGCACATGTTTCACTTTTCCATTGGCTAAAAAATAAACTGAATTGTATAAATCTTTTCCTTCCGCAACTGGATTTCGACTCGGCGAACCAACGGCAATGGCAATTCCTTTTGCCGCCTTTGCCAAGGTCTGAACGGCCTCTTCTGCCTTATTAATAAAATCATCGAATTCTAAAAAATCTCTCGGTGGATAACCACAAGTTGCGAGCTCGCAAAAACAAACAATATCTGCTCCTTGCTTTTTGGCAGTCGCAACTGCTTTTAGCATTTTTTTAGTATTTCCTTCAAAGTTCCCAACGTGAAAGTTGAGTTGTGCAACTGCTATTTTCATATTACTATTATGTGGTGGTCTGCTTCAGCTGACCGTAAAAAAGCGGATAGCTTTTCCTTATTTTAAAAAAATATTTCAAAGCACCCATTGTGTGTTTTTTTCAGGTCAGCTGAAGCAGACCACCACGTGCTTATAAATTACAAAAGTAATATTTTTCAATAAAAAAGTACATCCAGTTTTTACTAACATCATCAAATTTTCAAATTCCTTTTTTGTACATTTGCAATAATTCGAAAACAATATTTATGAGCAAATTCGTCGTATCAGCCAGGAAGTATCGCCCCATCAGATTTGATGAAGTCGTCGGTCAACAACATGTTTCGCAAACTTTAAAAAATGCGTTACAAAATGACCATTTGGCTCATGCCTTTTTATTCTGCGGCCCTCGTGGAGTGGGTAAAACGACCTGTGCTAGGATTTTAGCAAAGGTGCTTAATTGTACTAATCGAACTGCGGATTTTGAACCTTGCGACGAGTGTAATTCTTGCAAAGCATTCAATGAAAATGCTTCTTTTAATATCACCGAACTGGATGCTGCTTCCAATAATAGTGTCGATCACATTCGGACATTGGTAGAGCAAGTTCGATTTCAACCTCAACAAGGCGAGTATAAAGTGTTCATCATTGATGAGGTTCACATGCTTTCGCAAGCGGCATTTAATGCTTTCTTGAAAACATTGGAAGAACCGCCACCGTATGCTATTTTTATTTTGGCGACGACGGAGAAACATAAAATTATTCCAACCATCCTTTCTCGTTGTCAGATTTTTGATTTTAAAAGAATTCAAGTTCAGGACACGGTGAAGCATCTCCAAGGAATTTGTGCAGAAGAAGGAATTGAAGCAGACAAAGATGCGTTGCATATCATTGCTCAAAAAGCAGATGGTGCGTTGCGAGATGCATTGTCCATTTTTGATCGGATTGTAAGTTCCGTGCCTAATGGCAGTCAGGTTTCTGGAAAAAAAATAACGTACGACGATGTCATCACCAATTTAAATGTATTGGATTATGACTATTTTTTCAAAGTGACAGATGCGATGATGGTGGAAGATTTGTCCTCGTTGTTTTTGATTTTTGACAAAATTCAGAAGAATGGTTTTGAGGCAGATTTATTTATCAATGGATTGGCAGAGCATTTTCGAAATGTTTTGGTTTGCAAAGATGAAGCGACTTTACAGTTGTTGGAAGTGAGTGATCACTTGAAAGAACGATATAAGCAACAAGCGAAAGTTGCTCCAATTTCATTTTTACTTTCAGCCCTTAACATTGCCAACGAGTGCGATGTGAATTATAAAATGGCGAGAAATAAACGCCTTCATGTGGAGATGGCTTTGGTAAAAATGGCTTACATTAATCGAGCAACTACTCTTTCGCAAAATACAGTCGTTGAAAAAAAAACTCCTGACGCATCTGTAAGTAAAACTGTTGAGGCTGTTAAAACTGCTAGAACTGTTGAGACTGTAAAAACTGTTGAGACGGTTGATATTGCTAAGACTGTTGAGTCAAAAAAGATGACTCCACCGCCGACTCCAACGCCAGTTATAGCTCCAAGTGAGAATAAAGTATCTACTCCAATTCCAACTCCAACTGGAAAATTAGGTCTTCCGATTTCGAGTAAATATAATATTACCAGCATTCCCAAAAAGGAAGATTTGCAATCGCAAGTGAACGAAGAGACTGCTCAAACTATCGATTCTATTTCCCAATTAAATCAAGAAAACCTGGAAGCCACTTGGAAGGCTTATTATGAAAAAATTACTTCTCCTTCTGTAAAAAGTGTTTTCAAGCATGCGGAAGTAACTATTGTTGATGAAGATTCTATTTTAATAAAAGTAGGTTCGGCGATGGGAAAAGGAATGGTGCAACAGGAATATGAATTGATGAATTTTATTCGAACTAGTTTGAAACATCCAAAATTAGTTTTGGATGTAGAAATTGATGCCTCCAAAGTTCCAGTAAATAATAAACCTAAACCTACCAAACTTTCTACCCCCGCAGAAAAATATAATAAAGTCGTTGAGATGAATCCAAAGGTCGAGGAACTTCGGAAACGATTCGACTTGAAGTTGGATAAGGATAATTAACAGTTTTCAGTAGGCAGTTTGTACGTGCCAACTGCCAACTGATTTACTGCATATTGAAATGCTGCATACTGAAAAATTGCATACTTCTGTGATATCTCTGTTATACTTTACAGTTATCTTTGAATTGTCAAAAGGATTAAATCAATAATTTGATAAAATCTTTAGGATATTTTTCAATAACTAAAATGTATAACCATGAACATTAATCCACTTCAGTTTGTTAAATTTAATGAAGCTTTCCCACACAAAAATCAATTCAATACGATGGATAAACAATCGCTTTGGTATTTGGAAAACATTGATATGAAAGGAATGATGTGCCCTCAAAAAATGACAGGTGATCATATAGATTCATTCAATCATAAGACATTCAAAAAGAGTGAATATATCTATATGCCTGATGAGCATGCAGACAAAATTTACTTTATCAGCGAAGGTCGAATCAAAGTAGGTACCTACTCTGATACTGGAAAAGAAATCACTAAGTCGATCTTGACTCAAGGGGAAGTTTTTGGAGAACTATCCTTGATTGGTGAAACTAAACGAAAAGATTTCGCAGTTGCCATGGAAAAAACTTCTGTCTGCATCATGTCAGTACTTGAAATGAAAAGTATGATGAAAGAGCACAGCACCTTGAGTCTTTTTATGATGAATATAATGGGATCAAGAGTTTTGGAAATGGAACAACGATTGGAGTCTCTAGTTTTTAAAGATTCTCGAACTCGAATAGTTGAATATTTAGAAAATTTAGCTAAAAAAAGAGGACAACGGGTAGGTTATGAAATGTTAGTTAGAAAATTTTTGACCCACCAAGAAATTGCTAATTTAACCGCTACTTCTCGACAAACAGTTACGACTGTCCTCAATGAACTTCGAACTAAAAATGTCTTAACTTTTAATCGCCAACGATTATTGATTCGAGATATGGAATTGTTACGAGCTGAAGCAAATGCGATATAAAATGATGATGAGCAGTAAAAGCTGAGTGATAAATTTTGAAGTCTGAATTTTCTGATGAAAATTCAGGCTTTATTTTTTTGGCTCTTAAGAAAATAAAAATTAATGAAAGCAGCTCTTGAGGTCAATATCATTAACATAAGGATTTTTGGAATATCGAACCTGCCTGACGGCAAGACAGGTATCAAACAAGGATTTGAAAATTAAGAAATTTTGACAATATTTCTCATAGAAGAATGCAAACATTATCTTCAAACTTCGATATTGGATATTCTTTGTTCGATACCTGCCTTGCCGTCAGACAGGTTCGACATTCAAAATTTTACTTCTTTACTTTGCAAAAAAAAAAGCATGCGATATTTTGCTGAACTTTCTTACCAAGGAACAAACTATAATGGTTGGCAACGTCAACCTAATGCACCTTCTGTGCAGCAAACTATTGAAGCAGCTTTTACCCTGATCCTTCGAACGCCAACCGAAATTATGGGTTGCGGTCGAACCGATACAGGCGTTCACGCCAGTCAATTCTTTATTCATTTTGATGTGGCAGAAATTCCAAAAGGATTTGAAAGAGATTTTAAAAAAACATTTTTGAATCGAGTCAATAAATGTTTACCAAAAGATATTGCGATTCATCGAATTTTTGAAGTGGAAGAAAATGCGCATGTCCGATTTGATGCTTCTTCTCGTGCGTACGAATATCATTTGATTTTTGATAAAAATGTTTTTTTGGCAGAAACCGCTTTTCGATTCTCACAAGGCAAAAAATTAGATTTTGAGAAAATGCAAGCTGCTGCCAAACTACTTTTGGAGTACGATGAGTTTTTTACTTTTTGCAAAACAAAATCAGATGCAAAAACGATGTTGTGTGAGATCAAAAGATCAGAATGGGTTTGGGAAAAAGAAGGAAAACATTTAGTTTTTCATATTGCTTCCAATCGTTTTTTGAGAGGAATGGTTCGATTGGTCGTTGGAATGTGTCTCAATGTTGGGATGGGAAAAGTATCGCTCGAAGAAGTAAAAAAGGCATTGGATGATCAAAAGCGTTTAAAACAAAGTTATAGTGTTCCGCCGAATGGACTTTTTCTAACTGAGATAAAATATTGAAAAGGAGTCAGGTGGTCAGGTTGGTCTCCCAAGTTCTCGGGAGACCAACCTGACCACCTGACTCTTATCTTATTTAGCAATTGCCGCAAAAGGATCACTCGTCAATCCATAAGCCGCCAAACTTGCCGCTCCTTTTACATCCGATAATTTCAAATTGAAAATTTTACTTTTATGTAAAGTGGAAATTTTTGCACCAGTATCCAACGTAATCCAATCTTCCCAAGTGAATTCTAATCCTCCGACTGGAATTATTCCTACCCACATTTTCCAACTTTTCGGTAATCCATTTTTATCCAAAATCCAACCGTAAGCATCGCCAGGAGTCACTCCACCACTATCATAAGAAACCATCATTGCTTGCCGATCATCTTTAGTTGAGACAATACTTCGACTCGTTCCAGTATCAAAGGCTTTGACCACAGCATTGAGCCAAAAGGAATCATTGCAGAAATGTTTCCAAGCTTGGCTGACTAATTTGGTGGCTTTTTCGCCTGTGACTTCCACGCCTTTTGCAAAACTTTTTCCAGTAACAGATTTTGTATGTAGCAATACTTCATTATCGCTCCACATCACTTTTACATAGTTTCGACTTTTATCCCAAAGATATTTTTGACGACCTGCAAAATCCCAACTGATAATATTGGTGGTGTCCCAAGCAGTTTTGTTGACGGCTGCCATCATTTTTTGAGCAAGCGCATCTGCCTCAGGGGAAGGGGAAGTAGCTGGTCGAGATTCGTGTGCTATGATTCCTAAAACTGTTAGAATCAATAATAAACTGGCGAGTCCGATAAAGAACCATTTAAAGAATTTTTTCATTGGAGGTATTTTATTGTATTAATGTGATTGTGTTATTATGCTTTTTATAATATGGAAAGTGAAAATTAATTGAGCAACGAACCATATTAAAAATCCAATATTAATAATTGGCGTTATTCTATTTTGGCTCATTTTTCTATAAAAAACTTGTCCATTTTTACTTGGTCCGAAGAGTGTGAAAAGCATAATAAAAAATGAATATAAGATTGTTATGATTAGATGTCCAATTGAAAACAAATTATTTAAATCAAAGCCTAAAATATAATAATATCCCAATGATAGAATAAAAAATTTAACAATCAATATTGAACCAATTTGAATTCCACTAAATTCATGATTTCTTCTAAAAATAAATAATCCTACATGGTGATTTCTCTTTTCTATTGAAATCAAGATTAAGATTAAAATTGAAAACCATAATAAATGTTCGGGATTCATGAAATTATATTTTGATTGCTTTCAAATATCTCCCCTACAAAAATTTCCGCCACCCCTTCTTCCTCCTAATCTCAAAATAACCAGTCGCCTTCGCCCCAAACCCTTCCGTCCATTTTTCATTTGTATTAAAATCCAAAATAATCGGACGAGTCGCATTTGTCTGAATAATTCGATCAATCAACAAATGATGAGCACCCATTTTTTTGCCTTCGGCTGAAATCGTTCCAATCAAACTCATCAATTTTCCATGGCTAGAAATTAAAAAATCTGCTGCCAATAACTCTCCTTTTTTATCTTTAACTCCAGTCGAAAAACCCAATCCACGATGCATCGCATTGTACATAATTCTATGCAAAGCATGAAATTTTTCCTCCACCCATTTATTATCCTGAGTGTGTTTTTTATAAAAATCCGCCAGTACTTCAGGTTTTAAATTAGCAACAGAGATCATCGAACCTGACTCTGCTTTCACAATAATATCTCTCGTCTCTTCCGCATAATCATTAGCGATGCTTGGATAATCTTTATTCAAAAGCATGTGATAATTTTGTTGCTCCGTCTTTTCAAAGTCTAGATCATCATGAACCACGACACCTTCGTTGAGTGCCATTTCAATATTTTGATATTCAGGAGGAATGGCATTTAGAAATGCATCTACTCTCTTTTTTGATAAAAGATTAACCGAATAAATGCCACTAGAACGAACCCAATGTGGAATATATAACTCTTTGGTTTTCAGTAGTTTAGGTTGCCAAATGAGTGGTAAAACTGATTCGTAATCACCTTCGATCAAGCCATCCCAATTTTTAGAAACATTATTTAAAAACCACATATAACCAAATGGGTTTCCATTATTAGCAAAATGAACACAACTGTTCCATTTGTTTTTATCAATCTCTTCGGCTTTTAAATATTTTATATTCATAATTGTTGAATTTGTCGTAGCAGGACTTTCCAAAGTCCCGTTTTAAAATTTGACAGGACTCGGAGAGTCCTGCTACGTTACAAAAGTATAACAAACCAAATCGTAAAAGGATTTTTGAGATCAATAAAAATATAGTAATTTGTTTTTTATCAAAAATCCAATAATGAAAAATAAACAACTCAATCGACTCATCTACTTTTTTGGATTGTCAAAATTATTAATCCATTTTTTTACCAACACCAATTATAGTTTCCATAGAGATGAATATTTATATCTCGATCAAGGCAATCATTTAGGATTAGGATTTATGGAAATACCTCCCTTGCTTCCTGTCATTTCAAAAATAATTGGTTGGTTGGGAAGTAGCGTTTTTATCACCCGATTATTTCCAGCTTTGATTGGAATGGCAACAATCATCCTAGCTGGAATGATAGTAAAAAATCTTGGCGGCAAAAAATGGGCGATAATTTTCACCTGTGGCGGATTACTTTTATCGCCTGCGATGCTCGGAAGTAATACCTTATTTCAACCTGTTTCTTTCAATCAATTCTTCTGGTTTTTATCAGCTTATCTTTTGTTGCAAGCGATCAAAACAGAGCAGTCTCGATTTTGGTACTTTTTAGGATTAAGTATTGGTTTTGGTTTTTTGATGAAATATTCGATTGTATTTTATGGCGTGAGTATGGTCGTCGCACTTTTAATTTCTTCACATCGAAAAGTGTTTGCCACAAAATATCCTTACCAAACTTTACTCATCGCATTAGTCATTGCCGCTCCAAATTTGTTTTGGCAAAATGAACATCATTGGCCGGTGCTGCATCATATGGAAGAGCTAACAGAATCGCAATTAGTTCATATGGATTGGGGAGGATTTTTATTGGAACAGATTCAATTTCATTTTGCGTTTACGATTATTTGGATCGCAGGACTTGTTGGTTTGTTTCGTTGGGAAAATTTTAAACCTTATCGTTTTTTAGGAATTGGATTTTTGTTGACTATTTTATTAATCGGTAGTTTGAGCGGGAAAGCATATTATACAATTGGTGCATTCACGATTTTATTTCCATTTGGAGGAATTGTTTTGGAAAAGTGGATTTCTAAAAATACTGTTCGAGTAAGTTTATTATTAGGAATGACTATATTGACTATTCCAATTTTGCCTTATGTTTTACCCATTTTGAAAATTGATAAACTGAAAAGCTATTGTAAATTTATGGATGAAAAAGTAGGATTGGAAGGTCCATTGATTTGGGAGGACAATCAAAAATATGAACTTCCTCAAGATTATTCAGATATGTTTGGATGGGAAGAATTAAGCGAGCGTGTGGCAAAAATATATCATGCTTTGTCTGATGAAAAGAAAAAGAAATGTATGATTATCGTAGGCAATTATGGACATGCAGGTTCGATAAATTATTTTAGAGAAAAATATAGTTTACCTGAAGTTCAAAGTTTTGCTTCGAGTTATGTGATGTGGACGAAGCAAGAAATTGATTTTAATTGTCAGATTATGGTGGAAGATTGGTACCAAAATCCGACTTCTGATTATTTTGAAAAAAGAATTTTGATGGATAGTATTCGAAATCCTTTTGCGAGAGAACGAGGATTTATTTATTATCAAGAAATCCCAAAAGTTGATGTGAAGGAGGCTTGGAGGAATATAGTTCGAGAAGAGAAAGCAGAATTTAATTTTTGAACAACCAATATCGAACAAGGAATATCCAATGTCCAATTTTCCCTTGAGTTAACTTTTGTGGAAAGTTGGACATTGGATATTGGTTATTCCTTGTCCGATATTAGTTATTCAAAATATCATACTCTCACCGCTTCATACAACGGGAAATTTTCCATAAATGTATTTACTTCACTTCTGATTTCAGTAATTAAATTTTCATTTTCAAAGTCAGAAAGAATTCGATCGATCCATTCCACCACTTTTACACAATCCGATTCTTCGAATCCACGACTAGTTATTGCTGCCGTTCCAATTCTAATTCCAGAAGTAACAAATGGACTTTGTGTATCGAAAGGAACCATATTTTTATTAACGGTAATGTCAGCTAAAACCAAGGCATTTTCAGCTTGCTTTCCCGTTACATTTTTATTTCTCAAATCCAAAAGCATCAAGTGATTATCTGTTCCACCTGAAATTAATTTATATCCTTTTTCTACAAAAGCATTTGCCATCGCTTGTGCATTTTTGATGACTTGTTGCCCATAAGTTTTAAACTCAGGTTGCAATGCTTCGTGAAATGCAACTGCCTTCGCAGCAATAACATGCTCTAATGGTCCACCTTGCATACCTGGAAAAACGCCACTATTTAAAATGGCTGACATCTTGATTGGATTGCCTTTTTTAGTCGTTCGTCCCCAAGGATTATCGAAGTTTTTTCCCATAATAATTGCTCCACCTCTTGGGCCTCGCAAAGTTTTATGAGTCGTCGTCGTGACTATATGACAATGTGGAATTGGATCATTTAACAAACCTGCTGCAATCAGCCCCGCAGGGTGAGCGATGTCTGCCAAAAGCAATGCACCCACTTTATTTGCAATGGCTCGGAAGCGAGCATAATCCCAATCTCGGGAGTAAGCTGATGCGCCACAAATAATTAATTTAGGTTGCACTTCCAATGCTTTTGCTTCTACTTTATCCATGTCGATCAATCCAGTTTCTGCTTCTACACCATAGAAATTTGGCTTAAAGTGTTTTCCAGAAAAATTAACTGGTGAACCATGCGACAAGTGACCTCCATGCGAAAGATCAAATCCTAAAATTGGATCTCCTGATTGTAAGACTGCTAAAAAAACTGCTGCGTTTGCTTGCGCACCTGAGTGGGGTTGAACGTTCGCATATTCTGCTCCGAACAATTTTTTCAAATAGTCGATTGCCAATTGTTCGATTTCATCAACGACTTCGCAGCCGCCATAATATCTTTTTCCAGGATAACCTTCTGCATATTTATTAGTCAAGCAACTGCCCATTGCGTCGATGACATCTTGGCTCGTAAAATTTTCAGAAGCGATTAATTCTACACCACTTCTTTGGCGATGTAATTCTTTATTGATGAGACTTTGAATGACCGTATTTTTCATAATAAATAAATGCGTAATGTGATTTTAAAATAAAGATTTCAAAAAGAAGTCGCAAAGATAACTAGTTAAATGCTCTATTAAAAATCTTAAAAAAAACTTTTTTACGATGAAAAGGAATAACTAAGAAAGGTTGGTAAGGTTTTAGTTTAGATATTAAATAAAAACAGAATATTTTAAAAATTTAATATCAAGACAAGGTGAGTCTTTTAAATTTTTAATCAATCATCCCTCCATTATTTTTTGGTTGAAATGTATAATTGTTAAACAGCTAATTAGGAAAAATTTGAATTTTGCTAATTACCTGATTTTTCTATTTTATTATTCAACTAAGTTCATGTTCACAATTATTCATAAGTTATTTTGAGCTTATTTTTTTATCAGATAAGATAAAAAAACGTAGATATAGCCTGTGTTACATCGAGGATTTTTTATGAAATAT
>Ga0114957_1004408_pt1 | contig 12154 bp, 3 predicted proteins | sample BantaG_FD_87175 | JGI IMG/M metagenome (GOLD analysis project Ga0114957, IMG submission 87175) | Marine algal microbial communities from Bantry Bay, Ireland - BantryBay_4 metaG | ecosystem: Host-associated > Algae > Red algae > Unclassified | place: Bantry Bay, Ireland | collected 2014-11-21 | reverse complement strand
ACCTATAACGTGAGTCAGATGAAACTGTTTGGACTAATGTCCAATGTAGTGGCGGTGGTAAGCATGGCGTATGTGTGGTATAGTGGGTGTTTAGTATAATTAATTTTCATAAGAAATTCTGTTTAGATTTTAAGCACCTTTATCGTTTGACTTTCATCCTGATTAAAAATTTTTAAAACTATTAAACCGGAAGGTAAATCTAGTAGATCTAAAGTCTCCTTATCGTTTAATATAGTAGGAGAAATTAAAAGCTCACCGAGACTATTTACGATACTGTAGCTAAATTTTTTCTGGGTTTCCTTTAGCCAAATAATCTTTAATTTATCAGCGGTAGGGTTAGGATAAACTTTTACAATTTCTTGGTTTACTATTTCATTTGTGCTATTAATTGTTGGACATTCAACCAGAACTGGGGTGAGTTTATCTATAAATGTTCCATCTCCCAGCGTCCCATAATAATTATCTCCCCAACTCCATAAATTTCCCTCTGCATCCAAGGCGATTGTAAATCCAAATCCACCATTAACTTTTACCCAGTGATTGCTGTCTCCTATTTGAATAGGTACATTTCTATTTGTTGTACTACCATCTCCTATTTGTCCTAAAAGGTTTCTTCCCCATAACCACAAGGTACCATCAGCTTTAATCGCAGCAGAATGAAATCTTCCAGAACTTACAGATTCCCAATTATTATCATTTCCAATTTTAGTTAATTCATTTCTGTCTTCAAAAGTTCCATCTCCAAGTTGCCCATAAAGATTATCCCCTATTGTCCATAAAGAACCATTATCATTAAGCAAAATGTTGTGATAAATTCCACCTTCTACCTCACTCCAGTTATTCAGACCATCCATTAGAAAGGGTTCTGTTACTAGTTGTGTATTTCCCGCTCCTAATTGACCGTTTATTCCGTTTTGTCCCCATCCCCATAAGGTTCCATCTGTTTTTGTGCAAACTGCATGATTTATTCCTGAAGAAATATATTGCCAATTATTTACCGCACCTAACTGAGTAGGAGTCGTTACAAACTCAATAGATCCTAATCCAAGTTGACCACTAGAATTATATCCCCAAACCCAAATAGTACCATCCGATTTTAATGCCATCGAAAAAAGGGTGCCTCCTGTAATTTGTATCCAGTCATTATCCAAACCAATTCTAATAGGAACATTCCTATTAATATCAGTTCCATCTCCCACTTGATGGTAATTATTAGATCCCCAGGCCCAGAGGCTCCCATCATTTTTTATCGCCAAGCTATGAATTTGTCCACCAGCGACTGTTTTCCAATCTGTATCATTTCCAACTTGTATAGGTAAATTCTTATTTGTTTCGGAACCATCCCCTAATTGACCATCACCATTGAATCCCCATGTCCATAATGATCCATCGTTTTTTATTGCCAAATTATGGTATTCTCCTGCTGCAACATCTTTCCAACACTGACCATTTAAATTTACAATCAATAGTAAATTGATTAATAGTAAAAATGCTTTTCTCATAATTTGTTTTGTTAAAAATTTTTGATTGCAATTTAAAATATAATAGTAAAATCCTAAAAGTCAATCCTATAATAAAAAAGTGGCAGTCTACCTAGCTGATACTCATCTACCACTGGTCCCTCTGGATGATCCGGAGAATAAGTCTTCTTTAATATATTCTTTGTGTTAAATAGATTTACTAAATCCAGTCCTATCTCATGAGTTACCGACTTTGTATTTAATTTATAAGTAAGCTTTAAATCTGTTCTGAAATAAGGGTCAAACTTTATTGTGTTCACAGAATTATCCGTATATACTACCTCTTGTTCGAGCTGTGATTTTTGTTCATCCACTTCGCCATGCCATCCACCGCCTACGTAAGTCAGTTTAGTGCCTATATTAAATGTCTGTCGGTCACCTATTGTCCATTCTTTTGCAAACAATCCATTAAAGGCATATCTACCATTAAAGGATGTATTACGCCATATATTCTCATCTGTTTTATACTTTGCATCAAATACAGATCCTGTAAATAAGAAGTAGTATCCCTTAGAGAAGAATCGCTCTAAGGTTAATTCTATTCCATAGTTTCTACCTTGCCCTCCTGTTTTTAATTCTCCTGGGAATAGCCTAGAAAATCCCGATCCCGCATTAATTAAAGAAAACGAACTACCATCAGCTGCAATAGGAAGATCATATAGATGCTGGAAATAAACCTCTGTTTTTATTCTACTAGACGATCCTAGCATTCGGTCGTAAGACCCTACGGCATGAAAACTCTTTACCAGCCCTATATTATCGATATTAGATGCAATAGGGTTTCCTTCTTCATCATTAGTTACTCCATAATAATATAAATAAGGAGCCTGAATCTGAGAATGCAATCCTAAACCGAGCCCTAGTTTTTGTTTTTCATCTAATTGGTATGACAGTCCTAGTCGTGGTTCTATAGGCGATAAACTTTTATCATTAATAGAAAAATATAATGCAGTTGCTCCAGCTACAGCCGTTAGTTTTTCTGTAAATCGATGCTTGTATTGGACATAGGGTTGCACCAGAAATGCAGACTCTTTTGCATCCCATCTTTTTCTCCATGGGTCTATACTTAAAGTATCTCCTGAATTTATTATAGGATTAATTCCTCGTCCTTGATCCTGATAATTCATGGATAATAAATCCGTGTTTAATCCCATTTTTAAGCTCCCCTTTCTAGACAATTTTTTAACGTAATTAAAATAGGCGGAATACTTATTTTCAGAAAAGTCATAATCTAAAATAGGGATGGTTTCATTGACATTAAAAACACCATCTATTACTTCTCTATCTACATATTCATGAATAGCATCCACAGAAGAATGCGATGCAGCTACTGTCATTTTAAAGTAACTATCTGCGTTTAATGGTTGAGAGTAAGTAGCTCCTACCGTTGCCATCTGCGATCCGAAAAACTGGTCTCTATCATTAGACCCATATATTAAAGTTTCTGTACTTGGTTTCTCCTCGTCACTAATTAAAATATCTATATTAGACTTTCCTCCTATTCCAAAAAAAGCAAGATTCCCTCCATTTTTTCTAGGGAAATTAATTCGAAATGAAGCATCCTGATATTTAGGAATGGCATCAGTTCCTACATTTATTCCTAGTCCTTGGAATAATTGTAGAGAAGAATATCTATATGTAGCGAGATAAGAAGATTTACTTTCTTTGGAGAGAGGGCCTTCTACCATTAACTCTGTTCCTAAAAATCCTAGCTGAGCACTCATCTCGTGTTTTTCGTTATTACCATTCCGCATTTTTAAATCAAAAACACCGGCAATACCATTTCCAAATTCGGCTGGAAATGCCCCTGTAAAGAAGTCTGAGTTCTTTAAGAACTTATTATTTAAAATCGTAACGGATCCCCCTCCTGTACCTGGAATAGAAAAGTGATTTGGGTTAGGAATATTAATTCCATCTAATCTCCACAATACGCCCGTGGGAGTATTACCTCTTACTACTACGTCGTTACGGGAATCATCCGCTCCTTGAACACCAGCAAAATTAGATGCCATTCTTGCGGGTTCTCCTCTAGAGCCCGCATATCGATTCGTCTCTTGTACAGAAAATTCTCTAGCACTTACTGTAGCCATTTCGTTTGTGACCTCTCCATTACGTCTAGCCGTTATAACAACTTCTTCCATTTCTACAATCGCCTCCTCCATAGTAATGTTCAATATGGTTTCCTTTCCAGAATTTACGATAACATCCTGGAGAATAACTTCTTCATATCCTAAGTAAGAAAAAGAAAGATCATGTCTTCCAGTGGATACATCATTTAATTTAAAGCTTCCATCGATATCTGTCGTAGTCCCTTTGAGACCTTCAGCGTTAAAATCTAAAATTACGTTAACGCCTATGAGTGGAAACTGTGTTTCTTTGTCCACAATTACTCCCCTTACCGTTTGACTATTTTGGCTAAATGCCAATGGAGTAAAAAGGAATAAAAAAACTATTGCTAGTAACCCATTCATGCAATTAATTTTTCTTAAAAGATTTTTCATTTGATTTAGTGTTTGTTAAAACAATACTTCAAAGATTGATCAAGATAAGTGACTATCGTTTTTGTTTTCATGGAAGCCCTATTTAATATTTGATTAAATATAAATTTAATGTAGCGGACATTTCAGTAGTTTACAATTTGTGAATCAAACTAATTGTGGTTTTATTTGTATCAATTAAAGAAGTTCTTCTTATTCTAAAAGTTAATTTTTTATTTATGATCCGTATTATATTAAGCACTGTACTATTCCTTTGTACAACTGGAATAGTTTCTACTCAGGTAATAAGTTATCAAGAGCATAAAGAATTAGGTGATGTTCACTGGAATAGGGATTATGATAAAGGACTGGCTCAGTCTACAAAAGAAAATAAACCCATGCTGATTCTTTTTCAAGAGGTACCTGGATGTGCAACTTGTAGAAATTATGGATCTAATGTTTTAAGTCATCCGCTGATTGTAGAGACTATTGAAAACTATTTTATCCCTGTAACCATCTTTAATAACAAAAGAGGTAAAGACTTAGAAATTCTAAATAAATATAACGAACCAACCTGGAACAATCCTGTAGTTAGAATAGTAGATAATAAGGGAGAGGATATTGTCAAAAGAGTAAATGGAAACTATTCTGAAATTGGTTTAATAGATGCTATGATGACTGGAATTATCAAAAGTGGGAATCTTGTCCCAGAGTATCTAAATATACTCTACCAAGAGTTATCTAAAGATCAAAATGAATGTTACCTATCTATGTATTGTTTCTGGACTGGGGAGAAAGAGATTGCAAAAATACCTGGTGTCGTAACTACCCAAGCCGGTTTTATGAATGGAAAGGAGGTCGTAAAAGTTTCTTTTAATGAAAACGAAACAAATGCAAAAAAGATAAAAAAGCAAGCGGATAAGAAAAACTGTGGAGACAATTTATATTTAAAAAACAATGCTTATCGTGTAGATGGAGAATCTAAATATTACTTGCGGCATTCAAAACTACAATACGTTCCTATGACTATTGCACAAGCAACAAAAATTAATAGTGCTTTGGGCGAAAGATCGGATCCTCTTGAATTTTTGTCTCCTCAACAGCTTAGATGGTATCATGAAATAGAAGATAAGAAAAACACCAAAGGACTTAAAAACTATATTGAAAAAGACATCCGTGTTTCGTGGGCCGATTATAAAAAAACAACGGATTAAAAAAACAATGGTCCTGACATTTATGCCAGGACCATCTCAGTTTTTGGGATACTGTATCTATAATGCTATTTCAGCATAATCATTTTTTTCGTCTCGTTATATCCATTTGCATTTATCTCTAAGTAAAGCATTCCTGCCATTCCTTTAAGATCATCCTTTGTCAATTGTTTTACATGATCCCCAGCTTCAAAGTAGTCCTCATATTCCCATACTAATTGTCCCTTAGATGTATAGACTTTTAGAGAAACTTTTTGAGCAGAAGGAATTGTAAAACCTATTTCTGTTTTATCTACAAATGGATTAGGTGCATTTTGATGTAAGCTATATAATGAACTGTTTTCATTAAATCTCAGTATCACACCTTTCTCTTCGTAATTACTATCAAAGGCAATTGCTGCTGTAACATCAGAATTAATGGTTAAACTATTTTCTAATGTTCCATTGGCTTTAGCCATAAAACTGATACGGAATATTTGATCATTATTTTTTACCGTTTTAGCATCTACCTCATTCCAACTAAATGTCAACACTTGGTTTTCTCTACTAGGTAATCCGATGTTAGCTTCCGTTACATTTAATCTAGCTGATTCAATGGCTACATAATCTAGCATTGATTCATCGTAGTCTAATGTATATTGTAAGGCAATAAGATCATTAAAATCTTTTGCTTTTACATTTACCGTAACTATATCCCCTGAACTAAATGCTTCATTTTCGATTATAAACTCTACTGGATTAGATGTTCTACTTTCCACTATTGGGCTAGAAACATTTGTTTCCACCGTACCGTTTACATCCCCTATTTTAACAGCTACAAAGTTTACAGCCATAGCATCCGTAGACATGTCTGTATTCATCACTTCTTCTTCAAATGGCCATGGGTGATTAGGTTCAGGGAATTCAAAATTCTCATCTACAAATCTCCATGAGGTATTGTTAGGAAACTCATCATAAACGCCTAATATCAGTTTTCTAATCTGAATTAAATCTATAGGAGAAATATGTTCTGAGTTATCCGCATCAGCTGCGATTAATTTATAAGGTGAAGTCAATGGAGCTATATCCAATAGATGTTTTTGAATAATGACTAAGTCAATAGTCGAAACTCCGTTTTTATGATCGTCGTTCTTTTCAGGAACAACATTATAATCTTCACCCATCGGTAAATCTATAAAAGCGTAGAGACCTATAGTATCCGTCATTTCTAAATCGTTCATGTTTTCTGCATCTACAGATACCTCTGCAAGAGAAACACCTTCATCATCTTCTGTAGCAATTTTTCCTGCTATCATTACCATACCTGTGCCATTTCCTCCATCACAAACTTCTAAGTTATCTTGAATGTCTATAAAGGTGTTACAATAGGACTGGTTTCCATCTTCATCTGTTACCCAAACTTCCACAAACTGTTGTCCTAGATCATCACATGTAAACTTAACACTGGTATCAGTGACATCTGCAGAAAAGGAAATCTGTAAATCGTCTACATCTGTACAATTATCACTAATGCTCTGTACAAAATCGTTTGCCCATATCGTTACGCAACCTCCATTTTTAGGAAGTAGTGTGGTAGATAATCCATATTTACAAGCAAGAGTAGGTGCTTTACAATCTTGTACATTTGCAGTATAAGAACAAGATGTGTCGTTTCCACAGTGGTCTTCTACATTCCAACTGATTACATGTTCTCCCATCGGCACATTTGCCATAATAGTACTTCCTGATCCATTAATGAAAGTAATTCCATCTCCATTAATATTTATAGACCATGTATATACTAAGTCCTCATCATCCGTACAATCATCTGATGCCTCAAGAGTCAGATTTAAATTACCAATACAAGTAAATGGATTAGAACATATCATGGTATCCATACAAGTACTTTCTATCGTCGGTGCTATGGAATTTACTACTGATATTATTTGTACATATTCACAATAGCCTAATGGATCATCAATATTAGATTCGTATTGACACCAGTCGATAACTGTCCATGTTCTCTCAATAACCATACATCCACTAAGTGGATCATTAAAAACAAGATCTTGAAAGTTTTGAGCTAAATTACTACACGTACTAGATGGATATGTCGGTCTACCTGACTCAGATGGATCGATAACTTCTACATCACAATTATCTGTTTCATAATCAGCTGGCCATATAACATCATCACATACAAAAGGATCATCGTTTATAGATGTAATTACTTGAGTACAAGTCGTAGTATTTCCTGATGCGTCTGTAACTGTAAAAGTTCTAATAATTTCTCCCGTATTACATGTGTTATCATAATCATCACTATTAACTTCGATAGATTGTATTACTAAACCGTTAGGGCAGTTATCAGTAAACAGACCATCTTGTCCTACTACCACTCCATCAATTACTATATCATTTACATCTGCTGGATCAAAAACAATTGTTCCAAACTGTGTCATATCATCAAAATCCACTATTACATTACAAGAGATAATTAAATCAGACGGACAAGTACTAGAACCTCCTAATTCTTGGCCTGGAGCCGTAACATCTTTTACTTCTACATCTACAGTACAAGAGGAAGAATTTCCAGCTTCATCAGAAACGACTAGCATCACCATTACTTCTCCTTTATTCATGCAATCAAATGTAACTCCAGCTCCTAAAGGACCTTGGCCTACAATCATACCTTCTACTGTAAATACAGTACTACAATTATCCGTGGCAGAATTTAAAAATTCAGTTGCTGCAACGAAGGTAGTTCCGTTATCTTCTAAGATTACGCAGATATCATTGTTACATGTTATTACTGGATTTTCGTCATCCTCAATTGTTATGAAATGAGAACAAGTAGATTCATTTCCACATTCGTCTGTTGCGGTCCATGTCACTTCTGTTTCTCCTATTGGATAATTATCGCTAGCATCGTCGGTATTATTAAAGTCATTTACTAAAGTTACCATGCTACAGTTTTCGACAAAAGTCGGAGGTGCAACAACTACGTCAGCATTACAAACACCATCATCTGTTCCAAATGTCATATCTACTGGACAAGTAAGAACCGGTGCATCCGTATCTGCTACATAGGTAAATGTTTGCTCGCATGTATCTGAGTTACCACAACCGTCGGTAACGGTATATGTACGTGTTACCACGAATGGACCATCAGCAATACAAAATGTAAACGTACTAGGGTCTGCATTATCTACTGATGTCACCGTAGCTACATTGCATTCTTCTATAATGGTTCCCATTTGATCTAAGAACTCTTGTTCGTTTGTTGCTGCCACTGGAAGATCATCATTACAAGTAAGATCCATCACATTAGGCGGACAAGTAATAATCGGATCTACTGTATCTATTACATCAATTGTTTGCTCACAAGTATTTGTGTTACCACATTCATCCGTTGCTGTCCATGTTCTAATTATTGCTCCCATAGGACCACATGTTCCTGGTCCCATATCATCTTCAAAAGAAATTGTAACCGCTCCACAAACATCAGTTCCAGTAGCCATACCCGTATCTGCAGGATCTGTACTATCACCACATTCTACTTCTACATCTGCTGGACACATAATCGTCGGAGGTGTAGTATCTGTAATAGTAAAGGTAGCCTCTGTTTCAGATGTATTATCACATTCATCTGTGGCAAAGAACGTTACTGTTTCCATACCTGTAATTCCACAATCATCACTTAGACCCATACTATTATTAGACCATGTTACTTCACCACAAACATCTTCTGCCATCGCACCTGCATTATCATCTAACCAATCTTGGAAAGCCTGTAAAGGATCAGTACTACCATCACACTCTACACTCATATCCATAGCCTCAACAGTAATTTCTGGTGGAGTATCATCTCCAGCTGTAAATGAGGCCTGAGTTGTGGCTGTGTTTCCACATTCATCTGTTGCCGTAAATGTTACAAAAGAAAAGCCTGTTCCACCACAATCATCACTTAACATTCCATCATTAGTCCATGTAATTTCTCCACAAACATCTGATGCTTCTGCTCCTCCGTTATCATCTAACCATTCTTGGAATGTTTCATCAGCTCCACCGTCCATAGAACATTCAACTTTAAGATCCATCGCTTCTATATCTATAGAAGGTGGAGTATTATCTGTAATTGTAAATGTTGCTTCTGTAGTAGCTTCATTTCCGCACTCATCCATTGCAGTAAAGACTACTGTTTCCATTCCAGTAATACCACAATCATCACTTAGACCCATACTATTATTAGTCCAAGTAATTCCTCCACCACATTCGTCAGTAGCTTCTGCTCCTCCGTTATCATCTAACCAATCTTGGAAATCTTGAAGTGGATCTGATCCTTCCTCACATTCTACAGTCATATCCATTGCCATAGGATCTATTATAGGAGGTACATTATCGACTACCGTTATTATTTGTTCACAAGAAGCCATGTTTCCACAAGCATCTGTTGCTGTCCATGTTCTTGTGATTACTTCTGTTCCTCCACAACCATCTACTGAGGTGTCACTTTCCGTAAATGTCACATTGGTGCCACATGCATCCATTGCTGTAGGCATACCTGTATCATCTGAATCCGTGCTTTCACCACATTCTACTTCCACATCTACAGGACACATAATGTCTGGTGGTGTCATATCATCTAAAATGATGATACCGATACATGGAGGAGATTGGTTTCCACAACAATCTTCTACATAAAACTCTACCTCTAGTCCATTATTAGGATCACCTGTACAGTCTAATGTAGGTAATGAACCTACGACATAATCAGTAGTAACGGTAAGCATACCTGTACAATTATCCATCGTACCTGGAGCGTTTAATATATTCATAGACACTTGGTCTATCCAGTCTTGAATATCCTGATCTATATCTGGATCTCCACATTCTAAAACTAGAGGGTCCCCTACATCTGAGCAATCTGCTTCAGGAGGTGTAGTATCTTCTAAAATTAATCTTACAAAACAATCTGTATTTTGATTTCCACAGGCATCTTCTACTATAAGCGTAATTACGACTCCCATATTAGGATCGCCACAACTTTTCTCACTTGGTAAACTACCTACGATATAATTATTAGTTACTGTTATTGTCCCATTACAATTATCTGTAGCAGTGGCTAAAAGAGCTGCTTCTTGAGCTGCCAACCAATCCTGAATCATCTGATCAATATCTGGATCTCCACATTCAAAAACCATGTCCTCAACTACATCACAGTCTACCATTGGTGCTTCTGTATCTGGTTCGAATGTAAACTTCTGCTCGCAAGTACTAGTGTTTCCACACTCATCTGTAACGGTATAAGTACGTGTTATGTCTAAGTCTCCTCCTACACAGAAATCAAACATCGTCGGATCTGCATCATCCATAAAGCTTACCGTAGTTACACTACAATTTTCATCTATGGTTCCACCACCTGCTATAAAGTCATTAGGGGTTGTAAATCCATCAGGTAAATCATCTGTACAAGTATATCCAGTCTCATCTGGAGGACAGGTGATTACTGGTCCCTGTGTATCTGCCTCATACGTAAATGTTTGCTCGCAAGTACCCGTATTTCCACAATCATCTGTGACCGTATACGTACGTGTTACGATAAATGGTCCGTCGGCTACACAGAAACTAAATGTTGAAGGGTCTACATCATCAGAACTAGTCACTGTATTAATACCACAAGCTTCATCTATTACTCCACCTAAATCTTCAAACTCCATTTGCGTTGTTGCCGCCATTGGTAGTGCATCTTCACATGTTAGTCCAGTAACATTTGTTGGACAAGTGACAATCGGATCTGTGGTATCATCTAATATGATTACTCCTACACATGGTGGAGCCATATTTCCACAACAATCACTTACTACAAATTCTACTTCTAATCCATTTGTAGGATCTCCTGTACAATCTATCATAGGAATATCGCCAGTCGTATAATTGTTTGAAATTGTTAAATCCCCAGTACAATTATCTGCCGTTCCTGATGATTCTAAAATAGTTGTTTCGATATGCATTATCCAAGCTGCTATTTCTGCATCATAATCATCTACTTCACATTCTAAAATTAAATTCATACCTGCTTTACTACAATCTGCAATAGGCGGTGTGGTATCTTCTAAAATTAATCTTATAAAGCAATCAGTATTTTGATTTCCACAGTCATCTTCTACGATGAGCGTAATTACGACTCCCATATTAGGGTCGCCACAACTTTTCTCACTTGGGTACGCTCCTACTATATAATTATTACTAATCGTTATTGTTCCATTACAATTATCAGTTGCAGTAGCTAAAAGAGCTGCTTCTTGAGCTGCTAGCCAATCTTGAATCAATTGATCAAGATCTGGATCTCCACATTCATATACTAAATCTTCTACTACACTACAATCTACTGTCGGTGGTGTGGTATCCGGTGCGAATGAAAATGTTTGAGTACACATCGCTTCGTTACCACAAGCATCCGTTATTGTATAAGTTCTTGTTATTACTAAATCCGTTCCTACACAAAAATCAAAATCTTCAACTACTCCATCATCTGTAAAACTAACCGTGGTACTGCCGCATCCTTCTGTGATCATTCCTCCTCCTGCTATAAAGTCATTTGGTGACGTAAATCCTGCTGGTAATGCATCTGTACACATTAATCCTGTCTCATTTGGTGGACACATTACTACTGGAGGTGTGGTATCCTCTATTGTTATTATCTGATTACACGTAGCTTCATTGCCACAATCATCCGTTGCTGTCCATGTTCTTGTAATAATTCCTGTTAAACCACATGGTGTACTATCTAATGAAAAACTTTGGGTGATTGTTACTCCACCACAGCCATCTGTACCTGTCGCTACTCCTGTACTTGCACTACTTACGTCATCTCCACATTCTACCGTTACATCCGCTGGACATGTTATCATCGGTGGCGTCATATCTACTACCGTGATTATTTGTTCACATGTTATTTCATTGT
>Ga0114957_1004403_pt1 | contig 12169 bp, 9 predicted proteins | sample BantaG_FD_87175 | JGI IMG/M metagenome (GOLD analysis project Ga0114957, IMG submission 87175) | Marine algal microbial communities from Bantry Bay, Ireland - BantryBay_4 metaG | ecosystem: Host-associated > Algae > Red algae > Unclassified | place: Bantry Bay, Ireland | collected 2014-11-21 | reverse complement strand
ATCTGCCGCGAGATCCTGCTTCGTGGCAGCGTGCAAGGTCTTCGTTGCATGAAATTTCATGTTGCAGTAATATCGGCCTTCACAACCCCATGAGGGCACATTCTTGAAATTTCAATGAAATTACACAACGTGGCTGCAATCAGCGCATCTCTACAGTGTTCATCCCGCTTCACAGGGCCGGAAATCGGGCCTCGAATCGGCCCGTTTCGGATTTGAGCGCGACAGGTTGGTATGTTGGTGAGCGATGGTTGTCAAATCCGAACGAAACTATCACAGGCCGGAATGTCGATGCCCAATTAGTGGAGCATTGGGTGGGCAGGTGGTTGGGGAATTCGAAGACTAGAAATGTTCCTGTTCCGTTGAAACACGGCCAACAGATGCACTAGCAAAGCACCTGGTATCCTTTCAGTGTGTACCTCGCAAATCTGTCTCGTCTCTACTTGCTGTGCATTGCGATCGGCCATAGCCCCAAGGCTGGCGGTGAGGTATTGTGAGGTTCGTTCCACACATGACTATGGCACGTTGTAGCGTCGCTTGTGCCATATCGCGCAGGAGAACCAGCAGGGCGTTTTTTGACGATAAGAAAAGGACATGGCCTCGTGAAGCTACGCAGCAATGCACGCTGAGCTGGAAAAAAAAAATGAGCACAACCAATCCGCGCGCGGGGCGGCGGCCTCCCCGCGGTACGGGGCCAATGCGCGGGGCGGCGGCCTCCCCGCGGTACGGGGCCAATGCGCGGGGCATGTCACTCTCGCCTACGTCGCGACAAGCTTCCCACCATGGCACTCGATCGCGCTCTACCCGCGCCGTCCGTCACGCCTTACGACCTCCGACATGTCCGCCGTCCACCTCCATTCATTCAGAGTAATAGGATTCTGGTCAAGCAGCAAGAAAACAAACAAGAAAAGCCATGCAGACGGCTGCACGAGGAGAACAGAAAACAGGTACAGTCAGGTTAGACGAACTGAGCGAGACGGTTACCACTACGACACGCTCACCTCGTAGCTGAGTGCGTTCGCACCTTGTCTCCTACCTCCCGCGATAGCGCCTAACGATGTCCAAGACCTTCTCCCCCGCACGCACCTGTTCCACCCGCCGCACGCGGATGCTTCAACGGTCCATCAAGGAGGATTGATGTTCAGTCAATGCAGGAGGAACAAGAGAGTGGCAGCAGCAGTAGACGACAGTAGCACAGTGTTAGGAATACTGTGCCGGCACAACCAAGACATGTGTCTCTCCCTGGAACCCCCGCGTCGTCAAACAACCCCAGCTGTGGCTCCACCGACTCGCCACTTTCGACAGCGCCGCCGCCCACCCCCCCTCGCAACCCCTGTGCGACGCCTGCCAGCACAGCGGCGGGGACCACACAGCCGGCGGCCGATGTGGCACCGCCGTCAGTAGCCGCCACCGCCGATGCTAACCCCGGTTGCGGTAAGCCCCCCCCGCCAGCAGCGCCACAAATGACACGCTCCCGCTCGGTAATGAGAGGGGCGTCACCGCATCTCTGCAGTGCCGCCAACAGGCCACGTACCGCGCAACCAGGCCTCGTAGAGCAGCGACGCCGCATGGTCTTCGCCGTTGCGGGGAGACCCGCCGTCAGGATCGTTGAGGATGTACTCAACCTGAACGCCTACAGAGGCGTCGAGGATGTAGTCTTCTCTCGACTCGTGGCCGCCGCACCCGCGGGCCCGCCCGCGGGCGGCGGGGGCACAGACGTTAAGGTCAGGTCACGCATGTGCCGCTCCTCTCCAGGAGTCCACCATCCCCGCTGCCCCTCACGTCGACGATGCAGCTTGGTCCGCTGGGTGCGGTCGCCGTGCCCCAGCGCACTGTGCGTGAGGATTGCGCCAAGCGCGCTGTGGGTAAAGGCTCAGCGAAGTGCGCCACAGCACGAACCACGTTGGGTGCGTTGCTGACAATCGGCGCTCCTCATTGCGCGCCTCGAGTTTCCTGAAATGCTTACATTTGAAAAGGTAGACCCCTATGCCCCCAAAGTAGGATTCGGATGACAAATCAAAATTGGCGGATCGGGGGCTCTGGATCCCGGGAGTGCTTGAAGAGACTGAGTCGCTGGCTGGCGTGCCCACAGTACGAGACACAGAGGCTAGGCCGAGTCGGCGGCAGGTGCTTCGTGGATGTTGCCCGTCACTGTCACTTGGACCACTTGTCGACTGCTCTCACTTGTGCTGCGCCACCGACCCCCTTCCCCACCTCTGTCACCTCGAATCCCATCACCCGACCCTCATGGACAACGAACGACCCCCCTTCGCCTCCACCCCTCTTTTCAATTTGCTCTCGCAGGCAGGTTCCTTTTACGGTGGCAGGCCCGCTGTTGTGTACGTGATAGAATCACAGTCTTGGGCGACGTGCACATGAAGAACTGTCGTTGGGAGGATGGTTCTACTATGTTGGTGCGCATGTGTTACACGTCTACTGGTAGCACATAAAAACAAGTACAACGGTGTTTATTGAACATAAACAGCAGGTGGCGCATAGTCCTGCCCACTCATCACACGCAAGAACAAACACAGTGCGCACCGATGATGAACAAGAGACCTGGCGCGCACACAAGACAAACACGACATAGAAGTAGCGAGCTCGCCACCACACAGCGCACTAGAGCAGCGGTACATCGTGGGCAACATACCTGTGCAGGCAAGCCAGTCCTACGACGGCGACGCTCACCAGTCATTGGGCCCTTCCTGCACCTCCTCTTCCCCGTCACCGCCAGCGTCACCTTCTCCCTCCGCGTCAGAGTCCGATTCACTCAGAGGCGCCTCGGGGTCCGGGGGCGGTAGCGCACCCATCATATCGGCGGTCATCGTGCACAGCCCTGAGCCCAAACGAGCCCGCGTGCCGAGGCGCGGGCACAGAAGGTACCAACGACCCGGCCCGTTGGAGGTGGTAGTGATGTCCGCCTCCCGCAAGGTGCTCCACATGGGGTCCGTCGAGACGATGATGGTGCGCAGGTTGCTGGCGAGCGCCTTCAAAACAATAGGCTCAAAAGAGCTTGGGCTCCTGCAGGCAAGCTGAAGCATTCCATCTGCAACTGCAATGAGGCAACCTTCCTCCGTGATGACGCGAGCCCCGATAGCAGCCGGTGCCGCCGCCGCTGCGCCGTCTTCCGCCGGCACGACCGCTCCGACGGGAGTGACGACTCGGGTGGTCTCGAACGCATAGTACTTGGAGCCCGCCGCCCGCGCCGCCAGCGGCTCTTCCTCCTGCGGGTGCAGCATCCGAATGCGCACTGTCGAGGAACCCCACACTTTGAAGAAGCCAATGTCCGTGTAGAAACGCGCCCGCAGCGCCGCACGCCCGTCCGCCAGCGAGTTGCGCGTGACGGCGACCATCGCCTTGTCCACCTCGTCTTGGCTGTCGACCACGAACTGCGTCTTGGACTCAAACACGGCAGGTACAATCGGGAGGGCCTGGATTGCCTTGTACGTTCGGTTGACCGTCCCATAGATGATGTGGTCGGAGTGCTCGCGGGCCCACAGGTTGGCCTTCATGCGCGCCGGCGGGACGATGAAAGTGGTGCTATCCGTCCCACCGGTGCAGTGCGTCTTCTTGATCTTGCGGCTCAGGCTCACTTTGTGGGCGCTACGCATCAGCGGCACGACGAGGCCTTCAGCGACAGCAGCACGCGTTTCAGCAGGAGACATGCCCAGATTGACGTGGTTGACAGGTGTCGCCTGCCCGACGGCGGTCGCGACCGCCGCCGACACATCAGGCACCACCGCCGCCGCCATGGCGGCAGGGGACGGGATGCGCCCCTCGACCCCCTTCGCCTTCTCCGCCACATAGTCCTTCATCTCGTTCACGGCATCCTTGATGACCTCGCCGACAACCTCCTTGACGACCGTCTTGATCAGGTCCAGCGTTGCGCCACGGTGGCGGCGCCGCCGCAGGCTCAGGCGCGCCGACGGCGGCGGCGCGGCCGAGTCGGCATCGCTGCTCGAGCTGGCACTTTGGCGGCCATGGCGGCGGCGGCGAGAGCGCCGCGAGCCGCTGCTGCCACTGCCGTCCGACGTGTCGGTGCGCATCGAGCTGGGACGATGGCCCGGAGGAGACAAAATGTGACCACCAGGAAGCGAGGCGGCGCCGGCTCGCGCCGACGCGGTACGGCGTTGCTTAGCGCGAGGAGACTCGACCACCACAGGAGCAGCACGACGAGTCGGAAGGACGGGACGCGCGTGAGCACCATCCCCGCCGCCAGAGCCGCTAGACGCAGCGACGCCCATGCCGGCGGCCGCCGACGCGGCGGTAGGCGAGCCACTGGCAGCGGCGCCGGAGCTAGCGCCGGCGGTAGCGGAGACACCACGACGGGGACGCGGCGTCAAAGGGACAGGAGGCGCCTTTTGGCGCGCCATCGGGACGCTGGTGCTGGCAAGGAACTGCTGCGGGGGTGCGGGAGGCGCCGAAACGTCTGCGACAGGCGCGTTGGCGGCATGCGGGAGGTGGCGTGGACCACGATGCAGCACAGGAGGTGGGTGTCTAGCACTGGTGACTCCGGGTGCGTCCGGCGGGAAGGCGTTGATAAGCGGATTCCCGCCAACGAACAGGCACTGTCGCGACCCCCGCGTGTGGCCGCCGCACGCATGTGCCTGCGGCCGCAGCACGCGCCCGCCCCAGGCTGCCGCACACGGCCGTGCAGGCCAAGCTGAAAACGGAGCGCCGTGCACGCCCCGACCGCCCACTACCAGAGACAAGGGTGGGGGCCGCCAAAACGGGGTCCTGGCGGCACAGACGCTGGCGGGCGCGGCTGGCGGGGTCACCGCGTGCCCAAGCTGTGGCGGCGCAGGCAGCGGCTGCAGCCACGGCAGCGCCTGACAAAAGCCTCTGCCAGACGCAAACACGGCGGCGAGCGCGCCGCCGATCGCACAGAGGCTGACGGTGGCGGCTGTGACGCCGCCCGACGGCGGCAGCGCCCGACAACGCGGGCCATCACAGGCGTGGTCGGAGAGGGCACCGCCCCCACCGCCGCACCCGGAGACAATGGCCTCCGCGGCGACCCCAAGAGCGGCAGAACCTGGCACAGCAGGAGCCGAGGGCGGCGGCCATCGACGTCACCGCTCCTTGACGCCGCAAGGGTGGCGGTGGCGGCAGCGGTGACTCCTTGCGTGTGAGGCGCCCGACACAACGGGTGCGTGCTGAGGCGGCAGACACGATCGCGGACAACAAAGGCGGCGGCAGCCGGCCCACCACGCGCAACAGGCGGTGTGATCCGCAGAACGGACGGTGGCTAGCACGCCTGGCACCGCCACACGTGGCGACGGTGGCGGCCAACGGTCTCACAGGCGACGGTGGTGCCCGATATCCAGGGCTTCGGTCGCCGTGGTCGGTGTGGGCGCGGCCACCGCGGGCGGCGGTAGTGGCAGTCGCGGCGGCAACACCTGACAGTGGCGGGACCCGACGACCAAAATGCGCGTGGGCTCGCCCAGCACCGGCGCCGCTCCCACCAATAGCGGTGGCCGCAGCGACGGTGGCGGCGACGGCGACCGCAGAAACGCCCGACTTGTGCCGCGTCCGCCCGCATGGGCGGCGCCTCCACCTGCCGGCGTGTCCCGCTTGGCCGCCGGCCCAGCAGTCGCTGGCGGCGGCGATGACGCCAGACGCAGATGCGCCCGACAGCTCTAGTGGCCATGGAGCCACCAAGGCCCGCGGGGGCGCCCCACTCTCGCCTCCGTGGGCTCTCCTCTCGACCCGCCACGCGAAAGAAGTCAGAGCGGCTGCTCCGCCCGACAATGCTGATGGCGGCGGCCAAGGCTTTCGCCAGATCCGCGCTCCCGCCCGCCCACGTCCCCCCCAAACCCGCAATCATGCAGCACTCTTGGCGGCTGCACCGCCCGACAGTACGAATGGCGGTCGCCACAGCCTTTGCTGGCACCGCATTCTCACCCCTCCGAGGCCTCCCCATGACGCACAAACAGGCGGCAGCCGCAGCAGCTGCGGCGCACGACAGCACAAGTGACTGCCACCATGGCCGCCCCTGCCCCCACCGGCACTCGGCGAAGGCGCAAACCCCGTGGACCCCCCAGATCGTGGTATCAACACGCACCGCCCAGGTAGGGGTGAGAATCGGGGCCGAGGTGCGTCCCGCAGCGGCACCACGGAGCCCAGGCATGCAGAGCTCTCGCGGCCTCTGGCACCTTCCCTCGCGTCCTCTCCTCCGAGTCGGTGCTTTCTCGCGACACGTGACCAGGCGGGAAGGTGCTCGTCGCGCCGTGGCCAGCAGTAGCGCACAGACGTTCGAATTTGAAGATATCACGCACGACAGATGGGAATGTCTGACAGTACGACGTCATGTAAGCATGGCTGACAGCCACACAAATTCCAAGAGAGACGTTGCTGGTGGTCTAGCCTCTGCAATCCTCGCTCCTGGTCTTTCTGATGACGGGACACCGTACGCTGCTTCTTGTCTCCGTAGCTCTGACTGTACAGAGTCCGCCGCACAACCAGGCTTCCTGACGATGCGTGCCCCCATCTTCCGTCCACGGGTTCGGACCAAGTCTGTTGCCTTGGCCGCCGTAGTGGCCCCGCCAGAGGGATGGGGTGGCACAGCGGCAGACCCTGTATGCCTTGACCCAGCTCGTCCCCGATCCTTGCCCGCATCCACCTCCCTCAACCATCCGTCGGCGGCGCCTGATGCTACCCCTTTCTTGCGCGGCACCACGCACCAATCCGCCACCCACGCTGTCCCATCCAATACCCCTGCCGCATTTAAGGCCCCTCAGCCAACAACCGAGGCGCCCCCTCCTCCTTCGCCTTCATCATCGGAAGCCAGCAGCGTGGAAGCCGCCATGGCGCGCGCGGCGACTACGACAGGAAACATCCGGGAGGTCTTTGGCAGCGACGCGAGCACCGGTGGCTGGCCGTCATCATCTTCGTCATCGGCTGACAGCGCGGCAGCCCCACTGCAACCGATCCCTGCGCCTGCCACAGCCTGTTCTGGACCGAAAGGCGTAGCGGGGTTGACCGACGCGGACGGTAGCTGTTCGAGCTCGAGCAGCTCCGACGATCGGGCGAGGAGCGACGCATCCAGCACCTATGACCCGGACGCGGAGCTCACAACCTCAGACGCGGACGACGTGCCAGAGTTTCGGGTGGGGGGGGGGTGCAGCGGGCCCATCCCCGTCACTTCGCTTGAGGACTACTGCGCCTACCTCTTTTTGAGTGGCCAGTGCAACGTGACAGAGGCGTCCTACGACATTTTTCGCAAGTTCTACAACAACGACCGGCCGCAGCAGAAGCAGCTGCGGGACAAGACCACCATCCGTCGGGTGGTCGCGCCCGCTATTCGCGCCCAGTGGGGGCTCAAGATGGAGGAGGCCTCCGTTGCGGCGACGCGGGAGGCAGGGGGCCCCATCCAAGTCTCCTACATCTTGCCAAGCACCCACGTCAAGCGCGACGTTGCCTTTCGCGACACGTACAACCTGTTCTTCGCCGCATCCGGGCCTGACGCCGACCCAGAGCTCGAGCCCGAGTATTGCGACTCCCCCATGCACCTGGACCGCCGGCAGGTCACCTGTCCGCTCCTGGTGTCGCGGTTCAATATTGATGGTACGATCTACGCGGTCGGCGACCAAGTTACCATCGAGCTGGATGCGAACCAGCGCATCCACGGCTTGACCATTGCCACTCCCGAGTACGCGTCGGCAAGCGCTGGCCTGAAGGAGTCCTCGGCAGTGCGCGCGGGTGACTTTTTGCTGCCATGCCTGAGGCGCGGTGCCCTGGTCGGTCACGTCGTGTCCCCACATTGGCTTACAAGCGACGCAGCCAAGCTGTCATGGCACCCAGTGGTTGGGGATGTCTGCCAAGTGGTGTCAATAGACACAGTGACAATCGAGGCGGCGCGCACCGCCGGTGTCTCACCCACGCGATGTAGCCGTAGTGTGAGGACTGTCGACAGTGACGGCAACATCACGCTGCACCTGTCCATCGGTGCATTCACGGACGACTTTCAAGTGCACGAGGGCAAGAGCACGTCTGCGGGAACTGTGGCTTTCAACTACCCGCAGTGGCGTTACCGGCACAAGGCGAGCAGGCACGCCGTGCGGTACATTGGCGTGTCCCCCTCCGGTGTTAGCTCCGATGAGATTCTACGACTGGTAACGCCGGACCTGAGGGAGGGCTGCACCACGGGATGGCTGGGTAAGGACCCAGACGGCAACGACGTGCGAATCATCGCCGACGTGAGCTCCTTCATTGGTGACTACACTCAAGTGGCAAAGTCGAGCCACTTGCGCGGCGTGCGGGCCGATGCACCTTGTACCGTCTGCTCCTACCGCAAGGCCAAGGAGGCTGGCAGCCAGTACGGAGGCAATGGGGACAGCTCCGATGTTTCCATGGCACGGACTACCCCCCGTACGCTGGCAGTCATCTCGGCTCTGGGCAGCATCCAGGACTAATGACCATGATTGTCACACTCACGTGGAGCTCGTGGCAACCGTCTGCGACGGACTCTGCCGCGGGTTGCGGACGCGACAACTATCGCGGTCGGAGGGTAGGGCGGCGGGGTGGCGTCTTAGTTTACGCGACTCGAGTTGTATGGTTGTGTTTCACGTACTGGGCCGTCTGTTTTCTTTTGCTTCCTCGTTGCTGGGTCTCCTTCGTAGTCGTGTGTGAAGTTGGAAGAGCAGCTAGTGGACACCTTTATCACGATAAAAGGGCAAGCACATCGTCTGCGCTTCCCTGCACAATGCTTATGGGTATAGTGACCGTCACCTTGCCAGACACCATGTCACCAAGCTCCTCCAGCTGCAGCTTGGACGACCGGCTCTCCTTCCAAGTGAGGCACGCCGAGGAGGACAGCATATCCTCCGGCAGCTGCTCGTACGGCAGCGCTTGCATGACAAGTGGGTGCACGTGGCGCTTCCGTCGGGAATCATACGTCTCAGCAGTGCGGCAGGCGACAGTCGCTTTGTCGGCGTCACGGCGGACGACATAGTAGATCTTGCCCTCGTCGCTAACGACGTGCTCCAGCAGGATACGCGCAGTCTTGGAGCCGTCTCGCCTTTGGAAGACGCGGCTTTGCACCGCATTGATGACGGAGGGTGTGAGCCCTAGCGCACCGTACAGGCTCGCCCGGTCCGAAAGCGCCACCGTCCGTACACCGAGCCCCCGCTTGTGGTAGCCCGTGCACACAACCTTGGTCATGGCCACAAACTGCACGACCGCCCTCAACACCGTCTCCACCTCCACAACGAGCGTCGTGCGTGGCTTGTGTGCCACAGACCTTCGTACAGGGGGGCAAGCGCGCGTCTTCTCAATCAGGCGACTGCGCAGAGACACCTGGAGCGCCTTACCCATCACGAACTCATCCTGCCGCACTGCTGTCTGCAGCGCGTGGAGACCGTTGACAGACGAGCGCGCCGCCAGCAGCTCCTCCTCCAGGGATGTTATCTTGGCTTGCATTTGCGGTAAGAGCGTTCGCCACGCGGACAACTGCGCCACGTCCCGCTGCACGCTTGCCATTTCGGCGACATTGACAACGCGACGAGACCGCTTCTGAGCAGCGGGCGCGCCGGCGACGGGTGCGAGTGCGCGTGCCATAGGTGCGTCCTCCTCCATTTCGAGGATGCGCACACGAGGGAGACGCTTGAAGGCGATGGCTACAGCAGGTTGGCGAGGGAGGTGGACGCGGCACGGTGGCGGTGGAGGAAGACGCTCGTAGTCACCGGGGACTGCGGCGGCAACAGGTTGGCGGGGGAATTGGGCGCGTTAGGTTGGTGGGGGAGGTGGCCGCGGTCCGTCGGCGGGGAGGTAGACGTAGTAGGCCCCGTGGGGGGGGTAGACTGACGTAAGTCGGCGGGGGATACGAGCGCGGCACGTTGGCAGCAGGCGAGGACGCCCCAGACCTCTGGGGACGGTGGCGGCAGCAGATTGTCGGGGGGGGTGGAAGCGGCTTGTCGGTAGGGGAGATGGACGTGGTCGGTCGGCGGGGGAGACAGACCAGGTCTCTAAGGCGTGAAGAGACAGATGTCAGCCTGAGAAGAGTCCCAGTCTGGACGAGCCAAAGACGAGGCAGCCCCGATGCATTGCAGGCGCCGCAGAGGCGTGAGTCCACCACACTGGTGAGCTGTACCCCGGGACTACGCCCAGACACTGCCAACCACTTGAATTCGAAAACGAGTTTGCCATACAATCCGTGTCCAATTGGAGTTGTCCCGCGTCGCCGCCAGACTCGGTCACAGGACTGGTCGGCTCCCTCTCTGTCCGTAAATCGAGAATGGCTCCGACCCGAGACGTGTTGCTGCCTGCCGTCCGGGCCGATCGCCGGCGCCCCGGCGCACAAGGGTGCTCGAGGGCACCTGTGTTTTCGACGCCGGTCGAGAGCGCCTGCGGTGTCTTCGCCTCCACACGACAGCGCGAGCGGCCACCGGCGGCGGCGACTCGACTGGCGGCGGCTCTTCTCTTTTCCGCGCCCGCCGTCGCTGCCCACGCGGCGTCGTTCCCCGGCCCGGTCCCCGAGCAGTTCCGTTGGACGGCTGTTGCGGCGGCAGTCCCGTACTGTGTCCCTGCGGGGTCAACCACCTCCTGCGCTCGGCCTCTTTTACCTTTTCAGCCGCGTGGGCACTCGCCAGACGTCATATGGCTAGCGGCGCGTCTGATGGCGGGAGCTGCGAGAGGGCGGTGACAGGGGCAACAGGGCGGCCGCGAGCCCTCCGTCGGCCGCGTCGTGGCGCAGCGGAGGTGTCGAGAGAGGCGTACTTTGAGAACGGGCTCAAGTCCCTCGGCCTGCGCGTGGACAGCGCATCCAGCGTCTTTCACGAGTGGTCCGAGGCCTTCCCCGCCGGTATGTTTGATGGCCACCGGTCGGTACTACCTGCACCTGACCACCTTTTCTACATGGGGCTGACGCGTTGTGTCGTCCAGGCCATTTATGGGATGCTCGGCGACAACGAGCGCCTGCTCTTTGAGGTGTCTTTGCGCGATGCGCTCTCAAAAGCGCGACTACAGCGCACACGTGTGGTCAACATCAACAAGGGTAGAGTGTACTCGGGCATCAAGATATCCGAGTGGGCGTCCGTGCTCGCTGTGGGACCGCTCTCTTTTTGACGCGTGATTCCAATCCACTCCACCACAGCTGCACTCAAGGTGGTCCTGGACGTGCTGTCTAAGCTACAGGCACTAGTACACGCCGCCTACTACTTCCCTCGGGTAGATCTCGACGGCGCTGATGCTTGTCGGGCGCGACCGTCGCACGATGACCTTGTCGAGCTCTCCGACGCGTTCATCTCAGCGGTCGTTGCCGCGTGCCTGCGCTCCGACTGCACCTTCTTCGCAAAGACGATTGACGTACCTAACCTTCATTGCCTGCGCGAAGTTGTGGCTCACTCCATCCCCGCCATGCTTCACGTGCGCCACTCGCTGGAGTTGGCGTTCGAGAGCGCGCACCAGTTCATCAAGCGGGCTATGCGGCGCGGCAACGGCCACAATGACGCAAGGAGGGCTATGGTCCGCGTGGTCGAGGCAGAGCTCGTGTCGCGCTTGCGTCTGGACGCCGCTTACTTTGGCGTGGATCAGCAATGGACCGCCAACGCTGGCGTGCAGGAGGCCCTCAAGGTGGCGTACCCCCTTTGGAGCCTGGACTCGCCCGCTTGGCGGCTGTCGGGCCCCACGGTGATGGTAGCCGACGTGACCGAGCGCGCCGCGAGGGTGGCAACGCGCTACATGGGCTCCGCTCCTATCATCCAGTGGCGCAAGCGTGCTACTCGGGGGGACGACGCGTGGGTGATGTCGGGCGATGCCGTGCGCGTGCTGGTCACGTCGGATGCAAGCCTCGGAAGGGAGTTTGTCGAGTGCTCCGGTACCTTAAGGGAGTCCGGCACCACTGTCGCCTTTTTCCGGGTGGTGGCGCTGTGCTCGAGTGGCCACGACCAGGCTGTGGCCATTGTCAACCCATACAGCGAGGCTAGCCGCGGTGGGAGCCGCTCTGTGATGGAGAACCATTTCCAGTACCTTCCCATGCTACCGAGTGTGCGTCGCGCGTTGGTCGTACACGACTGCGACAGCTGCCAGCCCAATGAGCAGCGCCGTATGACACATTCTGCAACAAACCGGTGGTGCATCTTGCCACAACCGAGGAGTGGGTGATGACAGTGGGCAATTTATATGTGTGGGTGTGGTGGGTGTGTGTTTGTTGTGTATGAATGAAATGAATTTATTT
>Ga0114957_1004401_pt1 | contig 12171 bp, 12 predicted proteins | sample BantaG_FD_87175 | JGI IMG/M metagenome (GOLD analysis project Ga0114957, IMG submission 87175) | Marine algal microbial communities from Bantry Bay, Ireland - BantryBay_4 metaG | ecosystem: Host-associated > Algae > Red algae > Unclassified | place: Bantry Bay, Ireland | collected 2014-11-21 | reverse complement strand
TCTTTAATTGTCATGGTTTGTCTAAAAATTTAATGGGCCATAAAATTTTATTTGGTTTACAATCCATTCTTTTCTTTTTTGAATATAAGCAGATGCAGGATTAGCACGGTATTTTCTTGGATTTGGTAATATTGAAGCTATTGCTGCTGCCTCATAAACCGTTAGTTTTTGAGCTGGTTTATTATACCAATAAATTGCTGCCGCTTCTATACCGTAAACGCCGTTTCCCATTTCTATACTGTTTAAATAGACTTCAAGAATACGTTCTTTACTCCATATTGTTTCAATTAAAAAAGTAAAATATGTTTCTAAGCCTTTACGAAACCAACTTCTTGATGGCCAAAGAAACACGTTTTTTGCAGTTTGCTGGCTTATGGTACTAGCTCCTTTTAAACGCTTTCCTTTTTTGTTTTGTTCGTAAGCTTTTTCAATAGCTTCGATATCGAAGCCACTATGCTTTGTAAATTTTTGATCTTCACTACAAATAACTGCTATCTGTATATTTTTAGGCATTTTTTCTATAGAAATCCAGTTGTGTTTCCATAATTTTTTTTCTGATGGATTTTCGATATAACGAATAACCATTAAAGGTGTTACAAAAACCGAAACGAACTTAAATAAAACAACTAGACCAACTGAAAATATAATACTCCAAAAAAATAATTTAACGCAAAAACGAAGCAGTTTCTTCATAAGTTATTAAAATATATTGGCTAACTGTTTACCTATAGAACTACTAATAGCAATGCCTAATCCTCCTAGTCTAAAACCACAAAAACGTTGTTACCTAATTGTTTAACAATTGTTTTTTTTGATTGCCAACTCCCATAATTCCACACCAACTCTGCGCTATTTTAAAAGAAGTATTAAGATTCTTCTAGTTTAGTTTGTATACGCGCTGTTTAATAGATTTTAGTTGTTTCTTTAGTTTTAAAATCTAGAGGTCTTCCACCGCCAAATAATATTCTATTATCTATATTTCTAAAATAATAATAATCTTCTAAATGAAACATGTCTTTAACATATAAGTTTTTAATTGGTTTGGTAATTAATACTTAATCTATAGCAGGTTTTACTTTTTCATTTTTTAATTGTTATGTAAAACCAGTAAGTTCTATTAGCATTTTAGAAGACTTAAATTAAAATTTATCGGTTTGTAAGGTGACTGTGTTTTTATTTTCTGAAAAAAATTAACTGTAACATTATTTAAAATCTTAGTGCCTTTTGCTGATACCTTTTTAAGGTATGGCTCTATTATTTATGGGTTTCTATTTTGCCTTCAAACTCATTAAAAATAGGGTTTTTTTTTATGTTTTTAAACTAAAAACATCTGCTATAAAGATTGGTTTTAATAATTGGTTTCTGTTTTCTTTATTAGATAAGCAGGTTTCATAAAACGCATCATCATTTTCAGAAAACAACTCATAAACACTCAATTTTTAATAATCAATACTGTTGTCTCTTAATGTTTTAAGTAATAATTTTAGACCTTTTACACGTTTTTTTACAAGCTCTAATACCTATATCTTAACTATGTGAGTTGAGATTGCTTATTATTTTACTAAGAATTACAAAACATGCATTTTTAGTACTGGCGCCTTAAGGCAAAATTCCTTTTTTTAAAAATAAAACTATTGCTTTTAAAAAAAAGGTATTTCAAATGTAAAGCACAGTTTAAGCCTACAACAACACTTCCAACAATAGTATAATCTATATTGGTAAGCCAAGATTTAATTTCCCAGTAAGACAAATTTATAACTCTAAAATAGTGTAATTATTTAAACTATTGCGACATAAAAAAACTCCGAAATTGCTTTCGGAGTTTTTAGATATAAAGTTTAATTATAATTATTCGATAATTATTTTTTTATTTACTCTATTTCCATTGCTATCTATATTTAATAAATACATTCCAGAAGCTAGAGAACTAACATTTATAGTTCTTACTAATGTTTTGTTATTGTTAAATTTATTATAAACACGTCTTCCTCTAATATCTAATATTGAAATATTAATATCGTCTCTAGTATTTAGTTTTACATTAAGTTCTCCATTAGTTGGGTTTGGATAAATACTAATATTATTTAATTGAAATTCGTCGATACTTAATGACCCTATTACGTTTACTGTGTAATCTTCAACTTGACCAAAAAAGGATGTATCACAAGGACTAAGTTCATTAGATCCCACAGGTGAATATTTCATACCTACTCTCATTCTTGTCATTCCTAAGACTGCGTCATTAGGTACTGATATTGTTAATGGCGAATTACTTGTTGCTACATCTACAACATTTTCAGCTGTTCCTAAATTGTATTCTTCTCCTGGATCTGCAAAACTACAGTTTTGATTCCAATCTATCCATACTTTGTTAATATAGTAATAATTACCATTTGAATTAACATTAACGGTAATGTCATAATTAGATCCTCTATCTATATCTGTAGAAATAGAAGTAAAGTCTTGGTAAGGGTCATCAGTACTTTCCGCTAATGTAACATTGTTAATAGTATTAAAAATAACTCTAGTAATCCTGTCACCGTCATCACTAGAGGCAGCAGATGTGCAAACACTATCGCTAATAGTAAGAGTAGTTGTTTCGGTTTTAACACTTGATGGTGTTGTTATTGTAACTGTTATTGTATAATCTCCAGGTGTAGCACCTATAAGACCAGTTACATCTAATGTAACTACTCCATCTGTATTTAAAGATGTTGGAGTAAAAGCAAAATTTGCATTTGGAATTGCTGGTGTTACTGAAGATGAAAATGTCGCTGTTTCAGAAAACCCGTTAGAGGTGCTGTAAGTAAAATTATAACTAACATTATCAATATTACAAACAGATTGACTGCCTGTTGTATTTGTAATACTGTAGTTTGCATTACTAGATAAAGAAAAAACATCTGATAAAGAGTAGAATACATTATCTGCTGCCTCTACCAATATTCTAGAATTATTATTAGAAGCAATATTTGGTACTGTAATAGATGCTGAACCACTATTAGGTACTCCTGAGGCTAATGTTGTATATGATATTCCTTCATCGTTAGTATACAATATATTTACAGTTTGGCAATTAATGGTAGTATTATTTGTTTGTCCTACAACCCAGTTTACGGTTTGTGTGCTTCCTGAATCCCAACTTGGAGGTGTAACGACAGTAAATGGTGTTACGTCTTCTACTGTTATTGTCATTTCATCAGATTGTGTATTACCTCCTTCTGGAGCATTATCTCTAACAGTAAATAGAAAGCCCATTGTTCTAGCTACAGATGGTACGACTTCCCATGCAGAGGCTAATGAACCTGTTAATACCGTTGAAAAGTCTGGGAAAAATCTTACTGGAACAGTTTTTGGATTTAATGATCTAAAAGATGGACCTCCAGTATTTGTAGCCGCTGGTGGCATTGGAGCTGGTGTTGTATCATTTTGTTCCCAAGAATAAGTAAGGGTATTTCCTGTGTTATCATCCATAGAAACACCAGTTAATTTAAATGCTGTAGATGGTGGTATAGAAAAATCCGCGCCTGCATTAGCGGTTGGAGCACTATTACCGCTTGAATTAGATGTACCACATGAACTACTGTTTCCATTAGATATATTGATCCACATTTCTTTGATATTTTCACCATTAAAATAATCGTCACTATTACCTTGCACATTAGGAGGGCAAATACCAGCATATCCCATTATTGAAGATCCACTTCCTACCTCAACAGATACACCTGATCTTTGGCAACTGTTGTTTTGTGTATGATTACCACCAAACTGATGTCCGAATTCATGAGCTACATAATCAATATCAAAAGCATCTCCAACAGGAGAAGATAATCCAGTTACACCTCGGGCTTTGGACCCTGTACAAGGAGAGTTTAAGGCAGCTACTCCACCTCCTCCAGTACTAAACACGTGTCCAACATCATAATTTGCTGAACCAATATTATTATCAATAGTTGATTGGTTTTGATTTAACATAGCACCTCCATCATTATTTGTGTAGGGATCGGAACTTGTGTTTGGTCCTAAAAAAATAATACTCGAATTATCAACCATAGTCATTGTTAAACCTAGATCACGAACATATACACCATTAACACGGTTCATAGTATTTGTCATGGCAGCCATTACACTCGCCGTAGTTCCGCCATGAAATTGAGCATATTCTACTGTACAAGCTAATGCTAATCTGTAAGTTCTTAGCCGTCCATCATCTGCATTTTTTAGTGCAATGTATTCTTCATCAGAAATTCCACTTCTTTCTAAAACTGATTCTGTTTCACAAATAAAATTATCTGTATTAACATCACCTATGGAGTTGGAAAAAACAATATAATTTTTAAGATCATTTGTGTAAGGTTCTATAAAAACCGTTTTGTCTTCAGAAAAAATTGTAGCATTTAATCCTTTTTCAGGAGTTATAGTTATACGTAAGGTAGCGGCAGAGTTTTCTACACCAACTCCTAAGTACGTTTTTATTTTAGGATAACTAGCTGCTAACCTTGGTTCCATAATAGAATTCTCAATAACTCTAAAAGATTCAAACTTGCCTTTAGTATTAGGGAACTGGATTATAAGATTGGAATTATTTACAGAAGACCCCTTATTAGGAGCGTTACTTAAAATCGAAGACAGTACATTTACGTTTACATTAAAAAATGAAGATTTTCGAGGGACTTCTTTATAAAAGCTAACCTCTTCATTATTAATTATTTCTGGATTAGATTGAGACCAAACTGAGGGTTGATTTTGTGCAAAACCGTTAAAAGATAGGATTGCAATTGAAAAAAAAATAAAAATATCTTTAGAGTAGTTTTTTTTCATGGTTAAAATAAGTTAGATTTATCTTTTTATTAAAGATAGTGTGATTTCTTGATTATTACAAAAATTTAATAGTAAAAGTTTATTTTCTTATGAATAGTGTTCTCTCAATTCTATCTTTATCTTTAATATTTTCTGTTTTCTTAACTTGTAAGCCAATGAAAAACAGGCAGATGAAGGCAGATTTTAGCAATAAAAAAATTATATGTCCAGACGATGGTGTTTGTACTTTTGAAGTTTTAAAAAATAAATCGTTATTAATCAAAACAGATGGCATTGGAGCTAATTATCCAGTATTATTAAATGGAAAAACAACGGTATTAAAGTTTGAATATAAAAGAAATGAAATCCCTAATACACAGGATGGAAACTATAGTGAAATTGTATATATTGAAATACCCCCAAAAGTAAGTAAATTAAAATTACGCGATGCAGATTTAAAAAACGCAAAAATATTATACAGTAGGCTGTGCTTTTGTAGAGGGCAAACTGGAAGTTACCCAATAAATAAAGGAACATTATTTATTTCTAAAATAAGCGAAAATGAATATAATATGGCTTTAGATTTTAAGACAGATAAAGTTCCTCAAATTATAACTTCAATAAATGAAACATTTAAATTATAAAAAAACGCCTTGATATTTTCAAGGCGTTTTTAATTTTATGCTTCCGTTGGTTTTTCTATTACAAAATCTTCCATAAATTTTGTTGTATAATTACCTGCTATATAGTCTGGATGATCCATTAATTGTCTATGAAACGGAATTGTTGTTTTTATACCTTCTATTACAAATTCGTCTAAAGCACGCTTCATTTTACTAATAGCTTCTTCTCTTGTTTGCGCTGTTGTTATTAACTTGGCAATCATAGAATCGTAATTTGGTGGAATAGAATATCCTGCATAAACATGAGTATCTAAACGAACACCGTGACCTCCTGGAGCGTGTAATGTTGTTATTCTTCCTGGTGAAGGTCTAAAATCGTTAAATGGATCTTCTGCATTAATTCTACATTCTATAGAGTGTAATTGTGGTAAATAGTTTTTACCAGAAATTGGCACACCAGCAGCTACTAAAATTTGCTCACGTATTAAATCGAAATCAATTACTTGTTCTGTAATTGGGTGTTCTACTTGAATACGAGTATTCATTTCCATAAAATAGAAATTTCTATGTTTATCTACTAAAAACTCTACTGTTCCTGCACCTTCATATTTAATATATTCTGCAGCTTTAACTGCAGCTTCTCCCATTTTTTTACGTAAAGCAGTGGTCATAAAAGGAGATGGCACCTCTTCTGTTAGTTTTTGATGACGTCTTTGTACAGAACAATCTCTTTCGGATAAATGACATGCTACTCCTTTAGAGTCTCCAACAATTTGAATCTCGATATGTCTTGGCTCCTCTATAAGCTTTTCCATATACATATCATTATTTCCAAATGCGGCTTTAGATTCTTGTCTAGCAGATTCCCAAGCATCTTGTAAATCTTCTGGTTTCCAAACAGCACGCATACCTTTTCCACCACCACCAGCAGACGCTTTAAGCATTACTGGATAGCCTGTTTCTTTGGCTATTTTTATACACTCTTCAAAAGTTTCAATAATACCTTCACTTCCTGGAACGACTGGGACTCCCGCAGCAATCATTGTTGATTTTGCATTAGCCTTATCACCCATTCTGTCTATCATCTCTGGAGAAGCACCTATAAATTTAATTTCGTGCTCTGAACAGATTTTAGAAAATTTAGCATTTTCTGATAAAAAACCATAACCTGGGTGTATAGCATCTGCATTTGTAATTTCTGCAGCAGCTATAATATTAGACATTTTTAAGTACGATTCGCTACTTGGCGCTGGACCAATACAAACCGCCTCGTCTGCAAATTTTACGTGAAGACTTTCGGCATCTGCAGTAGAATAAACTGCTACTGTTTTAATGCTCATTTCTTTGCAGGTTCTAATAACACGAAGTGCTATTTCACCTCTATTGGCAACTAGTATTTTTTTAAACATCTATTTGTTTTTTTGGATGATTAGATAATTGGATTATTCGGTTATTAAATTAGTTTAAATCTAATTTATAAAGAAATCTAAAAATCTAAAATTAAGATGGATCTACTAAAAATAATGGTTGATCAAATTCTACTGGAGAAGAATCGTCTACTAAAATTTTAACTATTTTACCTGAAACTTCAGATTCAATTTCGTTAAATAATTTCATGGCCTCAATAATACAAAGTACATCGCCTACTGCAATGGTTTGTCCTACCTCAGCAAATAATGGTTTATCTGGAGATGGTTTTCTGTAAAAAGTTCCTATAATTGGAGATTTTACAGTTATATATTTAGAGTCTTCGCTTTCTTCGGCAGGAGCGGCAGGTGCGGCAGGGCTTGATGGAGATGCTACTTGATTTTGAGTTGCAGGTATTTGCATTTGAGGCATTGGCATTTGTTGCACGATGGTTGTCTCTTCTGATCCGGTTTTTATTGTAATCTTAACATCGTCTGTTTCTAATTTAACCTCACTTGCACCTGATTTTGCTACAAACTTAATTAAGTTTTGAATGTCTTTTAAATCCATAATTTAGAGTTATTAAGTATTTTTAGTTAGTTTTTAAGAATTATAAGCCCACTTTAAATATATTGAGCCCCAAGTAAAGCCACCACCAAAGGCGGCAAATATAATATTGTCTCCTTTTTTTAATTGTGATTCGTAATCGTTTAATAATAACGGTAAAGTTGCAGAAGTGGTATTACCATACTTCTCTATATTTATCATTACCTTTTCTGTTTCTAAGTTTATTCGGTTTGCAGTGGCATCTATAATACGTTTATTAGCTTGATGTGCTGCTAACCAAGTAATTTCATCATTTGTGAGGTTATTTCTTTTAATAATTTTTTGAGCTACTTCTGCCATATTAAAAACAGCGTTTTTAAAAACTGTTTTACCATCTTGAAAAACAAAATTTTCCTTTTTAGCAATAGTTTCTGCTGTTACTGGATAAGAAGATCCACTAGATTTTACCTGAAGAAACGCTCTACCGGATCCATCACTTCTTAAATATTCATCTTGTAAACCTAAACCTTCTTCATTTGGTTGAAATAATACAGCTCCTGCTCCATCTCCAAAAATGATGCAAGTTGCTCTATCTTCATAATTAATCATTGAAGAGTTTTTGTCTGCTCCAATAAGTAATACATTTTTGTAACGTCCAGACTCAATATATCTTGCAGCTGTTGACATACCAAAAAGAAAACCAGAGCATGCTGCTTCCAAGTCAAAAGAGAAAGCATTTACCGCTCCTATTTGTGTGGCTGTGTATGCTGCTGTTGCTGCTGCTTGCATATCTGGTGTAGCAGTAGCTACTATCACTAATTCTATATCTTCAGGGTTTGTTTTGGATTTTTTTAAAAGGTCTTGAGCTGCTTTAATAGCCATGTAAGAGGTTCCTTTACCTTCACCTTTTAATATTCGACGTTCTTTGATACCTGTTCTTGAAGTTATCCATTCATCGTTAGTATCGACCATAGATTCTAGAATCTTATTGGTTAATACGTATTCTGGCACATAAGCGCCTACAGCTGTAATTGCCGCAGAGATTTTACTCATACTTTTTAGTTAATTTGACCAAAAATTACTTAAAAACACCTAAAAAAGATGAATTCTGGTTAATTTAGATGCAAATTAAGTTGTTTTTAACTCAAAGAAAAATATATCACAAAAAAAACGCTCACAAGTGAGCGTTTTTCTATATGCGTGCATAGCAGATTATGCTATATTTTCTTCGGCAACAGCATTGTCTATTAAAACTCGACCTCTGTAATATAATTTACCTTCGAACCAATGTGCTCTATGGTATAAGTGCGGCTCACCTGTTGTTGGGCAAGTTGCAACTTGTGGCGCAGTTGCTTTATAATGTGTTCTTCTCTTATCTCTTCTTGTTTTCGAGATTTTTCTTTTAGGATGTGCCATTTTATTATTTTATTTATCCGTTAATAGTTTCTTTAATGTATTCCATCGAGGATCTGTTTCCTTTTGGTCTTCTTTTTTATCCTCTTCTTTAGGACTTAATTCTTCTAATTTTTCTAGTATGTCTGAATCTAATGTTCCGTCTTCAACTCCTGGATGAACTCGTTTTGATGGCATGGCTAATACTATTAACTCATAAACAAATTGCTGAATATTAATTTCATATTCACCATGAGGAATTATAAGGATGTCTATGTTCTCATCATTATATTCCTCACCAAACTTTACAACCAAATCAAACTCATTGTTTAATGATTGATTAAAAGGTTCGTTAGTAACGTCGCAATTAACGTTAACCGTTCCTGAAACTTTAAAATGTAATTCTAAAAATGTTGCTTTTTTTTCTAATACAACGTCAACTTTTAGATTACTATTATTAAAGTCTTCATACTCAAAATATTGAAAGAACTTATTCTCAATATTATAATCAAAATAATGTTTTCCTACTTTTAAACCTACAAATGGAATTGTAAACTCTTTCAACGGCTTCATAATCACATCTATTTTGAGCCTGCAAATATACAATTTTTTATTAATTGAACAGACTTATCAACAATTTTTTGTTTACTTCTTTTTTGATTCGTATTTTCTACCATCAAAACGCTTTCTTTTACTAATGGCTAATGGGTTTTTATTTAACTCATCGAACTCTTCTCTATTATTAAAAATACTAATAGCTGTAAAAATCGCTTCTTTAAAAGAACTAGTATCTGCTTTTCCTTTTCCAGCTATCTCGAATGCTGTGCCATGATCTGGAGATGTTCTTACTCTGTTTAATCCTGCTGTAAAATTAACACCTTGACCAAAAGAAAGTGTTTTAAAAGGTATTAAGCCTTGATCATGATAAGAAGCGATAATAGCATCGAAACTTTTGTAGTTATTGCTCCCAAAAAAACTATCCGCAGCATAAGGGCCAAAAACTAATTTTCCTGTTTCTTTTATTTTTTTAAGAGTTGGTCTCATTACAGTGTCATCTTCATTACCAATAACACCATTATCTCCAGTATGAGGGTTTATGCCTAATACAGCAATTTTTGGTTTACTAATTCTAAAATCTTTTTTTAAAGAATTATATACTGTGTCTATTTTTTTAACTATTAATTCTGGAGAGATATGGCTTGAAATATCTTTTACAGGCACATGGTCTGTTAGCAAACCAACCCTTAACGTATCTGTAACCATAAACATTAAACTATCGCCTTCTAATTCTTGAGCTAGATAATTTGTATGTCCAGGGAATTTAAAAGTTTCAGATTGAATATTACTTTTATTAATTGGAGCAGTTACTAAAACGTCTATGGTTTCAGATTTTAAAGCCTTTGTTGCGCTTTTTAAAGATTTTATAGCATATTCACCTGTTTTAGTGTCTTCTTGACCAAAATTGATACTTACATTTTCTTCCCAACAATTAAATACATTTACTTTTCCGTGAAGAATTTCGTTTGTATTATTAATACCATTTAAATTAATGTTTAGTTTAAAGTGGTTTTTAACAAATGTCATTGTTTTTGTCGATGCAAAAATTACAGGCGTGTAAAAATCTAACATTCTTTTGTCTTCAAAAATCTTTAGTACAATTTCTGAACCTATCCCGTTTAAATCTCCTATAGAGATACCTACAATTATTTTTTCTTCTCTCTTCATTAATAATGCTAACTATTGTTCGTAATTTTATACTTGCAAATTTAACCAAATAATACAGTTAAAAGTATGTTTACAGGAATTATTGAAACCTTAGGGCGTGTTACAAAAATTAAAAATAAATTAGAAAACTCACATATTACAGTTGAAAGCGCGTTTACAAAAGAATTAAAAATAGACCAAAGCGTTGCACATAATGGTGTTTGCTTAACTGTTGTACATGTTGAGGATAATAGCTACACGGTTACTGCTATTAAAGAAACTTTAGATAAAACTAATATTGGAGATCTAGAAGTTTCTAATATTATTAACCTTGAACGCGCAATGAAACTTGGAGATAGGCTGGATGGACATATAGTACAAGGCCACGTAGACCAAACTGCAAAATGTATAGATATTGTAGAGAACCAAGAAAGTTGGCAATATACTTTTAAATACGATTCTTCACTTAATAATATTACTATTGAAAAAGGTTCTATTACTGTTAATGGTGTAAGTTTAACGGTTGTAAACTCAAAACGTGATACTTTTAGCGTAGCCATAATACCTTATACTTACGAGCATACAAATTTTAAAACCTTTAAAATTGGTACTATTGTAAACCTAGAATTTGATGTTATTGGAAAATATGTTTCTAAATTAAATGCGCTAAATAATTAAAGTGCCTTTTTTTAAAACTATAAACTTTAAAAACACCGTAGAAAATACCAGCAACTAATAGCAAAAATATACTGCTATCTATTGGGAAGTCCAACAGGTAAAAGTGTAGGATTTACAGGTGTTGGCATTTGGGCTGAGCATACAAAACTTATAAATAGGAATAAAATTGAGGCAATTTTTTTTATTATAAGTCGGTATGCAAATGGTTTAAAAAAATATGAGCATTAGTATTGTTTAACAATTAATCCGCCTGTAAGAAAAAAGATAATACATAGTCTTTAAATATAGAAACTAAAAAAGCCTTTCATTTAATTGAAAGGCTTTACAATTTTTGTGGTCCCACTTGGGCTCGAACCAAGGACCACCTGATTATGAGTCAGGTGCTCTAACCAACTGAGCTATGGGACCAAAATTGGTGTGCAAATTTAATATTAATTTTAAAAGACCGCAAGATTTTATTTCTTTATTTCTTCCTTTATTTCTTGACACAGCTCAATTAGTACACCATTAGAAGATTTTGGGTGTAAAAAAGCTACCAACTTATTGTCTGCTCCTTTCTTAGGTGTTTCATTTAAAACAATAAAACCTTCAGATTTTAGTCTTTTAATTTCAGCTTCAATATTATCAACATCAAAAGCAATGTGGTGGATACCTTCTCCTTTTTTTTCTATAAATTTTGCAATTGGACTGTCTTCTCTAGTTGCTTCTAATAATTCTATTTTATTTTCTCCAACTTGAAAAAAGGATGTGTTTACGCCTTCGGTTTTTACTTCTTCAGTTTTATAATGTGGTTCTCCAAAAAGTTTAGTGAACAAATTATTCGACTCTTTTAAACTTTTAACCGCTATACCTATATGTTCTATTTTATTCATTAAATAACAACGTTTTTAATTTATACTTATAGAGGTCAGTAGTTAGTTACTTATTAATTCTGATTGATAAATTTTCTGATTACTGACCATTTTTGTAATCAAGTTATTGAATATGGTGTTTTTAGATTGAGATCTATTTATTCTAAAGC
>Ga0114957_1004400_pt1 | contig 12173 bp, 5 predicted proteins | sample BantaG_FD_87175 | JGI IMG/M metagenome (GOLD analysis project Ga0114957, IMG submission 87175) | Marine algal microbial communities from Bantry Bay, Ireland - BantryBay_4 metaG | ecosystem: Host-associated > Algae > Red algae > Unclassified | place: Bantry Bay, Ireland | collected 2014-11-21 | reverse complement strand
TTGATCCCGAATACTTCAGCTATTCTTCGTCGCCGTAGCTTTGGCTACGATACTCAAAATGAGCTTCGTCTTCAGCATCAAGCAGTTAGCTTCACTTCTGGACAATAACTTTAAACAACTTCAAAAACAAAAATTGAGACTCGGATGATCTGGTTTCAAACAACTTCAACAACAGGATAGGAGCGGCCAAAATTTACACGACTTCTTTTCCTACAGTTTACAAAATTTATATTGAAACAATACGCATTAATAGGTAATTCGCTGACACATTCCTTTTCCAAAAGGTACTTTACCAACAAGTTTGAAGTAGAGCAAATACCAGACTGTCAATACGACCTTTTTGAGCTGGAAACGATTGAAGAATTTCCAAATTTACTCAAAGCTAATACCGATCTTGCAGGCCTCAACGTAACCATTCCATATAAAGAATCCATCATTCCTTTTTTAGATGAACTCTCGGATGCAGCAACAGAAATCGGAGCGGTTAATACCATTTCCATGAAAAATGGAATACTCAAAGGATACAATACAGACGTATTGGGATTTGGGGATTCACTGTTTACCTGGTTGAAAGAAAAACCGAAAGGAGCTTTGATTTTGGGAACGGGAGGCGCGTCAAAAGGCATTGCCTATGTTTTGCGAAAAGCAGGAATTCCGTACTTAAAAGTATCCAGAAGTTTAGAAAAAGGAAATCTAACTTATAGCGATTTGGATGGGAGTATATTAAGCGAATATTCGTTGATTATTAATACGACGCCGTTAGGTACTTTCCCCAATATAAATACCGCGCCGGATATCCCATATAAGTTACTAACAAAACGGAATTGTCTCTATGATTTGGTATATAATCCGGAAAAAACTGTATTTTTGAAGAGTGGAATTACCAAAAACTGCCAAACCAAAAATGGATTGGAGATGTTAGTAGCTCAAGCCGAATATTCCTGGGGCATTTGGAATGCCATTTAATTAAATAAACGAGGAAACTCAAAAATATAAAAGACAGATGGGAGTTGATAAAGAGGCCATCGATTTTTCAAATACGGAAATTGCCTTTTCTAGCAAAACAGATAAAGAGCTGAAAAAAGCAGCCTGGTTATTCAACATGATGAATAAGCCATGGTTGGTTGATTCCATGTCTTCTGTCGGCCTAGTGGCCCTGAAAATGCGACTGCCTTTCGTCAATAAAATTATAAAAGAAACCATCTTCTCTCAATTTGTAGGCGGGCGTACCTTACTCGAATCTCAACCTTCAATTACTAAACTATACGAATCCAACATCCAGTCTATTCTCGATTATGGCGCTGAAGCGAAAACCTCAGAAAAGGATTACAACTTCACCATGAATGAAAATTTGCGTGCTATTGAATTTGCATGTACCAACGCCAGTGTCCCGGTGATCAGTACCAAGATTACAGGGCTTGCCCGATTCGGTTTGCTCGAAGGCATCCAAAATGGAGAAGCATTAACTCGCGAAACACGTATCGAATACCGCAACGTCTTAAAGCGAGTTGATGCCATTTGTCACCTCGCACTGGAAAGAAAAGTAGGTATCTTTTTTGACGCCGAAGAAAGTTGGATTCAGGATACGATCGATCACCTCGTTCGTCTGATGATGAAGCGTTATAATAAAAAAGAAGTGATCGTTTACAACACCTTTCAAATGTATCGGCATGATCGTTTGCAATATCTGATCGATTCATTTTCGTTGGCACAAAGCGAAGGGTATTTGCTTGGCGCAAAACTAGTCCGCGGAGCATACATGGAAAAAGAGCGGGATCGTGCCGCTGAAATGGACTATCCTTCTCCCATCCAGAAAAACAAAGATGCTACCGACAATGCCTACAACACCGGTATCCGGTTTTGCATCGACAACTACGAACAAATCGGTTTCTGCAACGCTACCCACAATCAGGAAAGCGTTCGTCTAATGGCTGATCTAATAGAAGAACGCAATATTCCCAAGTCTCATCCACACCTGAACTTTTGCCAACTCTACGGCATGAGCGACAACCTGTCTTTCAATCTTGCGAATGCTGGTTATAATGTTGCGAAGTATTTGCCTTACGGCCAGATAAAGGAAGTGGTTCCTTATTTGATTCGTCGTGCGAAGGAGAATACTTCGGTGTCGGGAGATATGAGTCGGGAGTATTCTTTTATTAAGTCGGAGTTGGATCGGCGTAAGTTAGGCTAGAGGGTTTCAATCGCAATCGCAATGGAAAGCGCAATTTCCTTTTCAGTTTAGATCCGCGAAAACCTGTACTGCCCGCGTGCCGCCGAAGCTTTAGCGGAGGAGCAGCGCAGCCGAAGTAACCGTGCCTGTCTAGCTGCGCGCCAGATAGATCCCTCAAAATCTTTCGAGTAAGCCGGCGAACAAGAACCCTACGATTAAAGTTCCTTAAGCTCACTCAACCGCGGGACTCTACATTAGAAGGCACTTCCCACTCCCAACCTTTTCCCATTAAATCCGTTTATAAAGAATGACCTATTACGAAACGTTCATCAATGCTTACCAAAATTATGGAGCTTACCTCTTGCGGGAAATGACTTTCCAGTCGGTGCCCTGGTATCACAACTATTTTTTATGGTTGGTTTTGATCTCTGCCTTTTTCTTTGGATTGGAATGGATCGCTCCCTGGCGAAAAGATCAACCGCGTTTTCGCAAAGACTTTTGGTTGGACTTCTTCTATATGTTTTTCAACTTTTTTCTTTTTTCACTGATCATTTACAATGCGGCATCTGATGTGGTTGTTCAGCTTTTTAAAGACTTGCTAGGGACAATGGGTATTCGAAATCTGGTTGCTTTTGAAGTGGCTTCCTGGCCGTTGTGGGGGCATTTGTTACTTGGTTTTTTAGTCCGTGATTTTATACAGTGGTGGATACATCGCTTGCTACATGCCTCGCCATTTTTGTGGGAATACCATAAGGTGCATCACTCTGTGGAGCAAATGGGTTTTGCGGCACATCTGCGTTACCATTGGATGGAGAATGTGATTTACAGAACACTAGAGTACATTCCTTTGGCGATGATTGGAATTGGATTGAACGACTTTTTTGTAATTCACATTTTTACCTTAGCTGTTGGACATTACAACCATTCTAACATTAGTGTTGACGGAAAGATTACCGGTGGCGTTTTTGGAGTCTTAGTAGGTTTAGTTTTGATGAGCACTTATGGATCGGCAACTGACTTTGCATTTATATTTCCAATTGTGGCGGGACTGATCGGTGCTTTTGCCTTGGGTCCATATATGAAGTACATGTTCAATAGTCCGGAAATGCACATCTGGCATCACAGTTATGAGCTACCGGCTGATCGCCAAAGAGGTATCAACTTTGGATTGAGTCTGAGTGTATGGGATTGGCTGTTTGGGACGGCCTATATGCCGCATGATGGGCGTGATATCCGCCTGGGTTTTCCTGGGGTGGAAGAGTTTCCGGAGGGTTTTGTGGGGCAGCTTGGGCATGGTGTTGGTGGGAAGCGATGAGGATAGTGATGGAGGGCAAATTCAAAATTCAACGATTCAGCGATTCGTTATTCAATACTTTCTTATGTCTATGTTATCCTACGGGGTAGGATGTGCTATTTACAGGAAGGTTAAAGTTCGTGCATTTTTTTTAGGTGTGCGGCATCCCCAGAAAAAAACTCCATGTGTTAATAATTACAAACGGAATCGGTGCGCTGCCCCTAACCTCGTCTTACGACCCTATAGAGCGTCGCATATTCCTAAGAATAAATTAAGCAGACATGGAAATACTAGACGAAATAAAAACAAAAAGAGAGACTTACTTCAAAACAAACAAGTAAAAATGATCATCTCCACCATAAGACTAAGAAACTACCCCGAAGACCAGGAAGAAAAATTCCCCTGGAACCTACCCCTAATAAAAAACTTCGAAGAACTACAACTCGAAAAGAACATCACTTTCTTCGTAGGTGAAAACGGAAGTGGCAAATCCACCATTCTAGAAGCCATCGCCGCCTACACCGAAGTACCACTCGCCGGAAGTTTTCGATTGGAAGATGACAAATCCTTAGCTGCAGCAAACGAATTAGCCAACTACCTCAGCATCCGATACGAAGACAAAACACAGCACGGATTTTTCGTAAGAGCAGAAGACTTTATCGGTTTTGCCAGAAACATCAAAAACGAAATTAAAGAACTCGAAAAAGAAATAGAAGAAGTAAAAGAAACCTTTGAAGGTGGCGACATCAAACTTACACTCGGCGCACTAGAAGGCGAAAAAAATGCTTTCATCAAACGCTACACCGCCGACCTCGAAGCACTTTCACACGGCGAAGGATTTCTAAAGTTTTTCACTTCTCGAATCACTGCCAAAGGCATTTACCTGATCGATGAACCAGAAGCAGCTTTATCACCAACCCGCCAACTCAGTCTCCTCGCACTCATCATGGAAAAGGTGAAAAGCACGGGCGCTCATTTTATCATCGCTACGCATTCACCGATCATCATGTCCGTTCCTGATTCAGAGGTTTTTTATTTTGAGGATGGGACCATTACTAAAAAGGATTATCGGGAGACGGAACATTATATGTTGACTAAATCTATATTGGATGGACCTGAGCTTGTTTTTCGCCATTTGGGAGAGGAGCCCGCTGGCGTTGATGGGAACATGGATTTGACGGATTAACACGGATTTTTTCTTTAAAAGTTCGTTTACAGCTCCACTGTAGATACGCACTTTCCCAAAAAAAATCGTATTTTTAAGTACTCGCTTTGACCTTCACAGTCCGCTAAACAAACTGAACCACAGCAGTTTAACGTAAGTTTAACGGCCACACTAAGCTTTAATACAATATATCTCCGGTAAAAATAATTAATATTGTGGCCTTAGCCAGCGATCTACTAAGTAATCAGGCAGCTAATTAACACTTACTAGCATCTACCAGATGTAAACCAACGTTTAAAACAAGACAAGACAACAGGACTTTTTAAGCAACTCTCCCAATATGAAACTACACCAAAACCCCTACGGAAATTTCTGTAAAGCTTCTCTTATTCTCATTGGGTTATTTATTTTCTCGAACTCTTTGACAGCTCAATTGACTTTAGATGTTACGATCAACAGCGGTTCTGTGACGACCACTTGTACCGACAACTTTGGTGATCCGGATCCAAGGTTTAGGGTGGAAGTTGAAGGTCAGGGATTTACGACCTATCCGGCCACGGCCCTTTGCTTTACAGATCTTCCAAATTTGCAATATACCAATACACAAGCTTGCGGAAATGCGATACCAACTGTCGTTGAAATTTGCCTAAGAGCATTTGAAGATGACGGAAGCTTCTGTACAATCAGTCCCGATTGCCAGGAGGAAGTTTGTATGGACTTTGCGGTGCCGGCACCGAATACTTCAGCGGATCATACCCTGATCATGCCAAACGGACTCAGCTCATGGGGGGTAGTCAATTTTACAATTGCACTCAGTGGGACTTATTTTGGTGCTCCAAATGATATTCCCTGTGATGCCATCAATATGGGTATCCTAACAAAAGCAGGTACCATCGGTGATGCGGCTACCGGAAACTACGTCAACTATTGTGCAACAAATAATAACGAACCAACGCCTGTTTTCAGTAACGAACAAGCCGTTTGGTTTTCCTTTACCACTTCTGCTGATCCAGTTTCTACCATCGTCAATCTGACCTCGGACCCATCCGGATATGGCGATCCTATTTCTTTGCAATTTGGAATTTATGAATCGGATGATGGGACCTGTAGCGGAAATCTGTCGGGCATCTTTTTCTCGTCTGATACAGGAACACCGGATGAAATGCGGATCATTGAATGCCTGAAGCCCAACACCACTTATTTTATGTTAGTAGATGGTGGCGCAACAGTAGCAGGTGGCGTTGAAGGTTTCTTTGGCGTGGAGATTAGCGACGTGGATGCAATGTCTGGAGGTGATGTGATGTGTGAGGCGGAGAACTTAGGTGCAATACCAGAAGGCGGCTTTGTTTCCTTAGAAAATCAATCTAATATTTGCTCTGATTATACTTTTAATGAGCCGTGGACTTCTGCTTTTGTTCCCCAAAGAACAGTATGGTATCAATTTGTAATTCCACCATCTGGTCATATTATTATAGACGCAACGAGTCATCCTGAAAATCCAGTTGGAATTCAGTTGGCATTGTTTACTTCGAATACAGATCAGTGCAATGGTTTTATGTCAGAAATAGGAACCAGCTATACATTTAATGACCTGGATGAAATTTTGGAAATGCAATGTTTGGAACCGGGCGAAACCGTTTGGTTACTGATTGATGGGGATGGAGGATTTACGACAGGGGTTTTCGATTTGATGGTTATAGATGGGGGAGATGTTGCACCACAATCAACGACTCAGGTCAATGAAGTTATTTGCGCAGGACAAACTATCACCATTGGAGGTACCATTTTTGATCAGACTTCCGCTGTCGATATCACTGTGTCTGCCTGGAATGATTGTGATAGTTTAATATCGGGAACAGTTACTGTTTTGCCGCCGCTTTCGAGTACAATTGATACGACGATTTGCTTCGGACAATCGGTCACTATTGGTACAACAGATTACACCGCTGCCGGAATGTACAGCCCAACTTTGATCACAGCAGATGGTTGTGATTCTGTTGTCAACCTTACCTTGGCAATCACGGATGTTATGACGGCCACTGCCGCTCAAACGGTAGAAGCTACCGGTTACCAAACTCCGGATGGAGAGGCCACAGTGAATGGGACAGGAGGAGCAGGTGGTTTTACATATCTATGGTCTGATGGCCAAACTACTCAAACTGCTACGAACCTGATAGGTGGAGAAAATTACTGTGTTACCATTACAGACGCGATTGGATGTACGGCAGAAGATTGTGTGCTTTGTTTATTTCCTAGTAACATTCTTACGTCTTTAGATGATTTTAATTTAGACTGTCCGGGTGATACAGACGGTTCTTTGGATTTATCTGTCTCGAACGGTGCAGCTCCATATGATTATTCCTGGGAGAATCTGGACGATGCAGCGATGAATGGAACCGGAGTCATCGCCACAGAAGGTGGTACCCAGTCAATTGATAACTTACCGGCAGGTTCTTACAGCTTTACTATTTCAGATGTATTTGGAATTACGATCGCTATCGGTGAAGTGATGGAACCGGCCCCTATTGTGACCAATATTGACACGACTCTTTGCGCTGGTGAAACGCTGACAGTTGGTGTGATGGTGTTTAACGTAAGTAGTCCTATCAACGTGGTCTTGCCATCTTCTTTGGGATGTGATTCGACTATAGTTGGAAATGTAGACATACTGACACCAATAGAAACAGTGTTGGATGAAACGCTTTGCTTTGGGGAAGTGCTGGTCGTAGGTTCAGTGGCTTATAATGCCTCTGGTTCGATCAACGAAGTGTTGACAAGTTACGCCAATTGTGATAGTATTGTTAGTGGAAATTTGTTGGTCCTTTCGGAAAATACCACTACGATTGATACGACCATTTGTTTTGGCGAAAGCCTGCTCATCGGTGGTGTCAGCTATAACACAACGGGTGTTTGGACGGAAGTTGAATCTGGTTTCAATACCTGTGATAGTACCATTGTTGCCGATCTTACTGTCTTGGATGAACTGATTGTGTCAGCTGATGTGACTACTTCTGCCAGTGGGCCTATGGAGATGGATGGAGAAGCGACTGCTAACTTAAGTGGTGGTCAGGGCCCGTTCACTTATCTTTGGTCTGATGGTCAAACCACTCCAGTCGCAGTGAATTTAACTGGCGGACAAAACTATTGCGTCGATGTAACAGATGTGATCGGCTGTACGGCAACGAGTTGTTTGACGATTGACTTTCCAAGTAATATTGAAGTGAGTATGGCGGATACGATCCTGAGTTGTAATGGCGACACGGACGGTTCGTTGACAATTGATATAAACTTCGGACAGGCACCTTATGCTTATGTTTGGCAAAATCAAGACAACTCCCTGAATGGGGCAGGGTCGGTGCTTGCGCAAAACGGCGATGGTATTATCAACAATTTGCCTCCGGGGACCTACTCCGTGACGGTGACGGATGTGTGGGGACAAGCAGAAACGACAGCTGAAATAACCGAACCAGAACAGCTAACCGCAACAGTGACTGAAAATGCAGCCTCTTGTTTTAGTGAATGCGATGGCTCAGTAGCGTTTACTGTTTCAGGTGGAACAGCTCCCTATCAATTTGATTGGACTACCGGTCAGACTGGGGAAGCTGTGAATGATTTGTGTGCCGGTATTTATTTGGTGTCGGTTACAGATGCGAATAATTGTCTGGCGATCATGTCAGCAACAGTTGCAGAGCCTGATGAAGTAGTGGCAACGGCAGTGGAAGTTAATCCGGTTTCCTGCTTCAGTGGATCAGATGGAACCGCTTCTGTTAGTATAAATGGTTCTGCTCAATCCTACCTTTGGGACAATGGCGAGACGACTCAAACTGCCAGTAATCTGGAGGCAGGTGTACACAGTGTTGAGGTTGTTGATTTAAATGGTTGCTCCTCCACGGCGACGGTGACGATTACGCAGCCAACAGATGCGGTGACGGTGTTTGTATCGGTTGATTCGGAGATTACCTGTTTTGGCGGATCGGATGGATCTCTGCTTGCATGGCCAGGTGGAGGAAGTGGCGGCTACAGCTTTGAATGGAGTAATGGTGATTTGAATGCCACTACAAATTCGCTGACTGTTGGTCAGTATGAGGTGACGGTTACGGATATCACGGGCTGTACAGCCGTTGCTTCAGAAAGTCTGACCGAACCGAATGAGATATTTGCGAATCTGACTTCATTGCCGGTTACTTGTCCGGAAGGCATCAGCAGTGGCGTGATTAGTGTGGATACTGCTTTTGGTGGCATGGGTGATACCTATGCTTATTCTCTGGATGGCATTTATTATGGAACGGATACTGTTTTCAATCAATTGACAGCCGGTATTTATAATGTGTTTGTTCAGGACCTGACAGGGTGTGCGCAATCTTTTGAAATTGAAATCGAAGAACCTGCAGAAATTCTCTTGGAGTTGAATGAGGATCAGTCGGTCCAGTTAGGTGAAAGTGTAGAAATTGAATCGTATGTTTTTAACTCAAATCTGATTTATAACTGGACGGCAAATAATTTGCCAATTGATTGTTTGGATTGTGATGAGTTGGAGCTTGTCCCTGTAGAGAATACACTTTATCAGCTCACTGTATTGGATACGCTGAGTGGTTGTACCGCTAGTGCAGAAACATCAGTTATTGTGGTTCCGGAGCGCAATGTTTATATGCCAAATGCTTTTTCACCTAATGGAGATGGTGCGAATGATTTGTATTATTTGTTTGCCGGTCCGGAAGTTCAGCAGATTAACTATATACGGATATTTAACCGATGGGGCGCTTTGGTGTATGAGATAGAGGATGCTGCTCCGAATGATCCGCGTGCTGCTTGGGACGGACAGTTTAAGGGCCAGGGTGTGGAGACTGGTGTTTATATAGTGATGGCTCAGGTGGAGTTTATTGATGGGGAGGTTTTGGTTTATGAGCAGGATGTTTCGGTCTTGCGCTAAGCCCTGAGTGGCAGCAAATTCAATATTCATCGACTCAATATTCGTTATTCAATATTTTCTTAAACTCATAATATTGGAATTAAAATGTTCAGAGCTTTGTTTTATTTAACGTAGCCCTTTAACGTGGTTTGAAACATATAGAAACATAGGGACATAGCCTTCTAACGAAGAGAACACAGTAGTGGTTTTGCTGGTCGCAAAACTTTTAGACAGGCATAGGTTGTGGAAATAATTATGCAAAAAAATAGAGCGCGTCCGGTCTTCGGCTGAAGGACTTCAGTCCTGTGCTTTCAAGGAAATGAAATGACCTTGTTTGGGAAAATAAGAGAACCAACATCCTTTACGGCGCGAAGCGCACGTAAAAAACATCCAACATCTAACATCCACCCATATTTCATTTATCAAGTTACTGAACAGTTGCAACAGTTCCGTAAAATTACTAGCCAAAATAGCATTTTTTTAAACGTTATATGCCAATGATTTGTTAAGGATCAAATATTGAGCACAAACCCATCACCATAATTCTTGAATAGTCATTTGATTTTCCAGCGATCAAATTGCCTTATGGGTTATAAAGAATACGTAGAAAGAACATAATAGTAGAACATTGAAATTGCAATTGCCATTCGCGGTTGCCATTCGCGGTACCGCCGCGAATTGTCCAATCAGCTACAATTAACACCTCTCACACCATATTCTCCTACAATTTCATTAAATTTACTGTCACACATAACAATTGAAGCAAAACAACTCTTCACACTAATAAAAATCAGTCATGAAAAAAACAATCCTAATTTTTACACTCGCCATGTTTCTTCACCTAAGCTTTCTGTCAGCACAAAGCTTTCAGCTGATGCCAGCTCAACCGCAAGCAGGTGAAAGTATGACCATTAATTATAACCCAACTGGTTCTGATTTGGAAGGCATGGATTTTTATGCAGTGGCATACGTCCTTCAACTTGGAGAAGTACCCAAAGCACATGATGTCGCTATGGCGAAATCAGATAGTGGTTATACAGGTAGCTTTCAGTCTCCGGCAAATGCACAGGCAGTATATTTCAAATTTGAAAATGCAATGGGTGATGTGGTTGATAAAAATAATGATGAAGGTTACCACACCAAAATCTACAAAGGCAACAAACCAGTAAAACATGCACATGCCGCATCATCGGCTATTTATGGTAGTTATGCCGGACTATTTGGTATAAAAACCAATGCCTCTAAAGCTGCTGAAATGTTAGAAATGGACATCAAAAAACCTGCAGATCGACTTAGCATGGACTACATCAGTGCTTACGCAAATGTTGTTAGATCAAATAAAGATGAAAAAGGAAAAGCGGCTGTTATTGAACACCTGAATGCTACATTGGCCAAAGGAAATTTATCTGAAAAGGACATGACCAAACTAGCGGGTATTGCGCGAAGCTTGAAGGATAATGATTTGCAAAAAGCCATCAATGAAAAAATAAAAACAGATTTTCCGGAAGGAAATATGGCCGTTGCTGCAAAGTATGCCGGATTCCGAAAACTGGAAAACCTGGACGCTAAGCTAGCCATGTACGAAGAAGCAAAATCAAAATATGGAACAAATGAAGATTACAAAACAATGATTGATCGAATGGAAAGTGGAATTGCTTCCGAGTACGGAAAGAAAGGAGATTTTGAGAACGTGAAGAAGTACGTTGGAATGATGTCAGATAAAAGTGGTCAGGCTGGTGTTTACAATAGTCTGGCCTGGGGATGCTCCGGCGAAAGTCTGGAGGGGGAAGGACATGATACGAAAGAAGGTGCCGAAATATCCATGAAGAGTATGCAACTTATAGAAGGGGAAATGAATACCATGGCTGGCAAAAGAGATGCCTACTCCAACAGACAATGGAAACGCAACCTCAAGTATACCTACGGGATGTACGCCGATACCTATGCACTATTGGCCTTTAAAAATGGTGATATAGAAGGCGCACACCAGTTTCAAAAGATTGCCTGCGAAACCAGTGAAATGAGAGATGCAACCATGAATTCGCGCTACGCCATTTTTATGGAAAAAGAAAAAGGAGCAGTTCCTGCCATGGCTTATCTCGAAGACATGATCACCAAAGGCACAGCAAACTCTGCCATGAAACAACAATTTAGCAGACTCTTCAAAGCAAATGTTTCTATCGATCAGGCATCTGACATGTACATGGCGCAACTGGAAGAAAAAGCAAAGGAACATAAGATCAAAGAGATCAAAGAGGAAATGATCAACAAAAAATCACCAACCTTCGCCCTGAAAAATCTGAAAGGAGAACAGGTAAGTCTGGAAAGCTTAAAAGGAAAAGTAGTAGTTGTTGATTTTTGGGCAACCTGGTGCGGACCTTGTAAAGCATCATTCCCCGGCATGCAAAAAGCAGTGACCAAATACGAGAAAGCTGATGACGTAGCATTCGTTTTCATCGATACTTGGGAAAGCGCTAAAAAGAAAGAAGAAAATGCTCAAAAATTTATCGATGGAAAAGGCTACACCTTCAACGTATTGATGGACAACGAAAATAAAATGGTGGCCGACTTTGAAGTGAGCGGTATCCCTGCAAAATTCATCCTCGATAAAGACGGTAACATCCGATTTAAAAGC
>Ga0114957_1004395_pt1 | contig 12180 bp, 9 predicted proteins | sample BantaG_FD_87175 | JGI IMG/M metagenome (GOLD analysis project Ga0114957, IMG submission 87175) | Marine algal microbial communities from Bantry Bay, Ireland - BantryBay_4 metaG | ecosystem: Host-associated > Algae > Red algae > Unclassified | place: Bantry Bay, Ireland | collected 2014-11-21 | reverse complement strand
TTTTCAAACTTCTGTGCTTCTCGTTCTTTGGACAGGGGAATGGGGACAAGGGAATGGTCGAATCTTCGGTTCATCCGTTCGAGATGTATTCCTTTGCCTTGTGCTTCCAACCGGCGTCGGCACTTACGTGCCCTTGAACTCATCTTTGCGATACCCACGTGCTCTGGATTTGGTGGATGGAGCCATGGCATGTTCTACCATTCCTGGCCGCAGGCCGGAACAGCCAGTCCTTTCGTTCGCTCCATTCCCTTTCAGCCCGCAATGCAATCAATGGCCATTCCCCTGTCCCCATTCCCTCGTCCAAAAACGAGTACGCCGGCGTACGTGAGGTGCGGTGCCCCGAATTCCGACTTAGAAAGACGCTAGCCATGTTCGGTCGGTCCTGCTAAAACGAGACATGCGTTGGACTTGTTGCCTTGTTTGTTCCCTGTTGTTCGGAAGTGTCTTAGCCTCTCAGGCTCAAGAAGAGGTCTTCAACAAGATCTTCACCGAAATGGATTACACCGGCTACAAGTCCTTCGAACAACTTCGGGATCGCGCGCCGGCCGAGGGGTACCTGCACGAGGAAGTAGAGTGGTTCCGACTCTGGCGCGCGTGGCATACCGGCCCCGTCCCAGTCATCGATTTTTCCAAACACGTGCTCATCGTCGCCACGGCCAAGGGTAAGAATAAGCCTCGATTGCGTCTGGTACCGGAACCTGAGAAACGCAACTTGGTGTATCGGATCACCGCCACCCAAATCCCAGATATCGGCTTTAGTTATGGCCTGAAGCTCGTGGATCGAAGCGCCTTCGACACGATCAACGGCAAGCCGATTCCGAAACACAACTTTGGTGGCGTTCGCTATCTCGACATGCCCGAGCAGGATTTTTCCTACCGCAATCTCAAACCCTTTGTCATTCGCTCCAAGGCGGAACGCAACGCCTTCCTGACGACCACCAAAGGGACCTGGGGAAAAACCTCCGAGGACATCCGCACCGCGTTACGCACCCGACCGATCGATTGGGCGACGGAAATGGTCGTGTTGATTTTTCACCCCGTTCCCGAACGCACGACCACGCCCGTGGTGTTCGGTGCGCCGGTGTTCGAGAAGACCCGAATCATTATCCCGGTCGATGCGCCGGATGAAACGAAAGAAGAGAACAACTCGGCCGGCGTCGGCTACATCCTGCAAAAGAGCGACCGCCGCGTTTTCTACCGGCTCAACGGCGTGCTTCGTGTCGTGGAAACGTTAGAGAGCGACGTGGGGGAGAAAACGTTCTCCAATGTGCGCCGCTATCGGCTGCTGCTGCAGTCGCCGAAAGTCGATGATCGCATCAATGCCTGCAAGGCCTTGCAACGACTTGGCATAGCGGGCCAAGAGGCCGTTCCTGAACTCGTGCGTTGCCTGCGTCACGAAGATCTCAACGTCCAAACCCAAGCGGCCTTGGCCGCGCGTCCGATGGGCATCTTCCTGCAACGGTCGGAGGGCGAACTGCGCCGCATCATCGCGGACGAAACCGTGGAGGAAAGCGGTCGGGGCTGGGCCGAGCTGCTACTCGACACCCTGATCTCCTTGCCAAACTACAAACCGCTTCCCCCCGAGCAACTCGATCAGCCTGAACCGGATACCCGGACGTCATCTACAAATGGTTCGGCGACAAACACGGCCGCAACCGCAGCCGCGGTTGGAGAGCCAGCCAAGGACCCTCTCGCTCATTCTCACCCCACGCGACCGCATCGACACGCCGATCTGCCGCACGTGCATACCGACGGCGTTCCGAGCGAGCCGCATACGCACTCGGTTCCGCCGCACTACCATCCGGGTGGGGATCGTCCCGCGCCCGAACTACGTCCGCCTGTCGGGGTTCCGCATACCCATGATGACTCTGTCGCGGACCATTCCGTGCCACACGTCCACTATTTCCTGCCGCACAGCCATAAAGGTGCGCCCAAGCACCGCCACCCCGAACTCGATGCCCGCTTGGTGCAGCCCGCAGCGGCCAAGACCTCTTCGACCTCCAAGGCTCCGCCACCACCCACGCGCCCGCTGGACCCAAGCCGTCGCGTGGTCGCCCCAGTTGCTCCAGTACAACTAGCTCCGGTGCCAGCAAATGTCGCTCCGGCAAAGGTCACTCCTCTGTTTCCACAAGCAGTGCAACCGGTCCTTCCAGTGGTTCCGAATGCCACTAGGATTCCCGCCGACGTCCCCCGCAAAACGTTCAACAGCGGACTGCGCAGCGCCTTCCGGTCCCGCTGAACGCATGGGGAAGGAGGCCGCGTCGCTCCGCGTATCGCTTCCCCTCTGGCGACCATTTTTCTATTCACAAATATCGAAAAATGAATGTTAAAGGGCATTACTATAGGCATTTACTCTTTTATCTTCTATTCATTTTCTATTCAACCCACCTTTCAGGTCGTTGCAATCTGTGCTACATTGCCTGAGTGCAGAACCCTGAGCGAATTGAACAAACCCTACGTTTAGCGGGGCCGTTATCGGCGCGTGAGATCTGTGAACGCCTCGACATCAGTCAGGCGACATTCTCTCGCGGCTGGCGGGCTTCGAAGCGTCTGCTGAAGATCGGAGCGGGCCGATCTTCCCGATACGCTTGTCTACGAAACATTCGCGACCAAGGTAGTCAGTGGGTTCTCTTTCAGGTGCAGCAGACCGTGATCCCGCACACGCTGGCGAACACCTTGGGGCTTGGAACCCTCTATGCCGTCTGGCCTGAGAAGATGGTGTTCCAGCCGGTTCGGGTGGCCGACGACGTTTCAAAAGTCGCGCCAAGCTGGATGATGGAAGGCGTCGAAGATGGCGTGTTTCCGGGCATCCCGTGGTTTTTGGACGAACTTGTTCCGCAAGGATTTCTCGGCCGAAATTTTGCTGAAAACCGTGCGCAGGACTTGGGGATCGGGCCGGATCCCGGGCGCTGGGGATTTGAAGAACGCGTGCGGGCCACCTTGGATTATGGCGCGGATGTACCTGGGGCCTTTTTACTGGGGATCGGCGCGGTCACGGACGCGTATGACGTCTCCGACCAAAACACCGTTGATGACGTGGCCTTGCCGGACAAGGAGCTCATACAATCCTATGAGCAACGGAGTAGGGCCGTTTTGGCAGGGGAGGCCCCAGGCTCATCCGCCGGCGGCGAGCAACAGAAATTTTCGGCAGTGCGCGACCTGGGTGATGCCCGATACCAGCGTGTTCTGGTGAAATTTTCTGGGCCGATTTCGACGGCGGTGGGTCGGCGTTGGGCGGACTTGCTCGAAGCCGAATCGATTGCCTTGGCGCTGCTCAACCGCCATGGCATCCCGGCGGCACCTTGTCGGATTTTGTCGGGAGAGAACCGTGTGTTTCTTGAAAGTATGCGCTTCGACCGCATTGGCGTCCGGGGGCGCCGCGGCATGATTTCCCTGCGCCCGCTGCTTGCTGCCTTTGACGGTGGACTGGATGAATCTTGGGCCGCCGTGGCGCCCAGACTAGCGACCATGGGCTGGATCTCCGCCGAGGCGGCGGCACTGATGCAGCGTGCCCATTGGTTCGGCGTGTTGATCGGCAACACCGATATGCACTATGGCAATGTCAGTGTGTTTCTCACCGAGGAACGCCCGTTCGAACTTTGTCCGTTGTACGACATGTTGCCGATGCGCTACCGCCCCAGCTCCACCGGTGATCTCCCTGACGGTGGGTTGGAGGCTGCCGGTCGTCCGCGACTTTTGCCGGGTCCCCTCGATGTGAAACCGTGGTCGGAGATGTCCCAGTTGGCTCGCGAATTTTGGCGGGAAGTTGCCGCCTGCGATTCAATTTCTGCAGGATTCAGGGAGATCGCGAGCTTGAACGAACAGTACATCCAAACGCTGCGCACCCAAATTATCAAAGGCGAGGTGTAGGGCCGGGTGTCGTTCGAGGTGTGGACGCTTGTTGTCTGCTGCCCAAGTGGAGGAATTTTCTCCTTTCGCGGATGCGGGGCGGTTGATATGCCGCCGTCCGACTTTAACGAGAAACTCTTATGGCACGAATTAACGCATCCTACCGCAAACTGGCCGCCGGCTACCTGTTCCCCGAAATCGCCCGGCGCACCCGCGAATTCATTGAAACCCAAGGCGACATCACCGTGATGAAACTTGGCATTGGCGACACCACCGAGGCGCTCGCCCCAGCCGTCATCGACGGACTCCACCACGGCGTCGATCTACTCGCCGACGTGAAGACCTATAGCGGCTATGGCAGCAGCACCGGCCAGGCGCCCCTGCGTGAAGGCTTGGCCGAGGTCTACAAAAGCTACGGTGCAAACGTGAACGCCGACGAGTTTTTTGTCAGCGATGGCGCCAAAGGTGACTCGGCCAACATCCAAAGCATTTTCTCCGCCGACAACATTGTCGCGGTTCAAGACCCTGCCTATCCAGTATACGTCGACAGCAACGTCATCGCGGGTCGCACTGGCGAGTCGGCCGACGGTTGCTACCAGGGACTGGTCTACATGCCCTGCAACGTCGAGAACGGCTTCTTCCCCGCCGTACCCGACGTCAAGGTCGATATGATTTACCTGTGCAGCCCGAACAATCCCACCGGCGCGGTCGCGACCCACGAGCAGCTCAAAGGCTTTGTCGACTACGCCAACGAACACAAAGCCGTCATCATCTTCGATTCAGCCTACGCGCCGTTCATCCAAGACGACAGCCTGCCGCGCAGCATCTTCGAAATCGAAGGCGCACGCAGTTGTGCCATCGAGATCAACAGCTTTTCCAAGTGGGCCGGCTTTACCGGCGTTCGTCTCGGTTGGACGATCGTCACGGATGAGCTGGTGGTCGAGGACAGCGAACCCGGCGAAGTGAAGGCCATGTGGAACCGCCGCCAGAACACCTTCTTTAACGGCGCCTCCAATGTCGTACAAGCGGGCGGACTCGGTGTGCTGACTCCGGCCGGTCGCGAACAGACCGACGCGACGATTGCCTACTACATGGAGAACGCCCGACTCATCCGCGCCGCGCTGGAAGAGCTCGGCATCACCTGCTTTGGCGGAACCAACGCCCCTTATGTCTGGCTAAAGACACCTGGCGATTTGGGCAGTTGGGAGTTCTTCGACAAGTTACTGGCCGAGTGCCACGTTGTCGGCACGCCCGGTGCTGGCTTTGGTCCGAGTGGCGAAGGCTACTTCCGCTTGAGCGCGTTCGGTCATCGCGAGAATGTCGAGAAAGCGATCAACAGCATTCAGACGAAGCTGAAAATTTAAGGGCCTTCGCCCGAGACGGACGACGGACTCGTCCCAGCCTGAGGCACTCGAATGGTGCCCTCGTGGGGGATGGTGAAGGCGTGGGTCAAGAGAAGCTCTTCATCCGTGTTATACCTGCTCAGAAGATAGTCGCCTTCCAGCAAGTTAAGTTCGAACACGCCTCGGGCGTCGACGAAGATGGATGGTTCGAATTGGTCGGAAGGTTGACTCAGTTTTACGTAGTCGTCCGTGTTCCAGCCCGTGATCTCACCGTGCAGGTGGTGGGTTGGCGGAACCTCAATCGTGGCTTCGTCTTTGCTGGCATCCACCGTGAAGTGCTGTCCTAAATCGCACAACCAAGGGATGAGCCTGACGATCGCTTCCGTGGTGCCGGATTTGTAGGATACCGTCGCGTCGACAAGCCCTTCATGATCGGTCTTCAGTCCTTGATCAGTGGACACATTGAAGGCGGGTTTGCCATTCTGGTCCACCACCTTCAACCGCATGGGGTCGGTGCGAAGCCAGTGCGCGCTCTCTTGCGAAAGCGTTCGCATCACCTGATGCACCGTCCCACTCTGTGTCGCCACCGGAATGTCGAACTGGTATTCTCCCCCGGCGCCGCTCGGACCTGATCCATCCCAGGAAATTTGCAGCGTGTTGGTGCCGGCCAGGAGGGGACCTACGAGCAGTTCAAAGTGGTCTCCGCTTTTTTGGGTGAGCAGCCGGATTTCGCGCGGGTGTTCCGGGTTCAGGATACTGGCGCTTAGCTCGGAAGGAAACGCGTGATCTCCGTCCCAGTTGAAGCGCGCCCGGATCCAGGCGGGTCGAACGGCCTGCATCGTTTGCTCACCGAGGGGTTTTCTCAAGGTGCAAGAGATCTCTTTGGGAGGAAACCATTGGAGCGAACGCAGCGCCTCATCCGGCGTGTCGAACTCGAGATCGAGAAGCTCCTTCCATGCAAAGATCCGAATGCTTTTGTTGGTAGAATACCTGTAGAATGAAATGATATTTAGTCCGAGATCGAGTTCGCCCTTCTCGTTGCTTGCCCCGCATAAACCATGCATCCGAACCGATACCCCGGCGAGTTCTTGGCCCTCCGCATCGAGCGTCCTGAGTTGATAATGCATATAAGAGTTCTGATGCCCCGCACCGAAAGAGTCTTGGAACCTATCCGGCTCTTTCGGTGCGGCGGCCTTGACGTGGATCACACGGTGACCAACGCCCACGTGTGCCTCCGGCCCGCTGGTCCGATACGACGCTCCGGCAGTCAAATTGGAGTAAATTTTGGTCGTAATTTCATCCTGCTCGCCACGTTCCGAAAGCACGCTCCCCGTCGGAGATTCGTATAGGCCCCGCCAGCTAATGAGCGGATCTTGCTCTGAGTGAAACGCCCTGATGGTCAATGTGGCCTGCGCCGGGCGAAGAACCAATTGGATCTCAAATTCCCCGTCACCCGTTTGAGTAAACGTTTCCATCAGGGATTGCTTGTTGTCCGCCTCCGCCCATGCGCTGAATTCCAAAAACCCTCCGCCTTCCCACATTTTTACCACGCGTGACGGTGGCCGGAAAACGAACCGGCCATCCTGATCTGTCAGGACAATCATGGTCATCTCGGGGGCTAAAATATATACCGGAAGATCCGCCAGTGGCTGCGCTTGTTCGTCATAGACCCGTCCGCGCAACAGCATGGGAGACTGCGGTATGTCGAACTCAAGTTCAGAGGTGGCAACGATGATATTTTCTTCCCAACTCGGAATCGTGAAACTCGTCGCTGCCACGGGTTTGGCGCCCCCGCCACCGAACGGATCCCCGTTGCCAAAGAACGGATCGGCTTCCAGGTCAGCGGTCTGATAGAATAGCACCGTATGTTCCTCGCCGGGGCCAGCGGGCAATTGGGGACCGCTGCCGCCAAAGAAGCCATCACTGGGGTCCCCCTCTTGGTCCGGTATCTGAATCCCTTCCGGAAGTGGACCGATCGTAATCCGATGCGTCTGGGCGAGTCGCGCTTTGGTCGGCGATGGCAAGGCACCCGTGAAAAGATGATGTTGTTCCCGAACCAGATGAAATTTGTGGTCGTTCGTTACGCGCAACTTTTGCGTGTCCAGCTGGTCGCCATTTGACGCGAGAATGGCGCAGTCAACAAAGGTGACCCGCGGAACATCGACCCGAACCAAGGATTTCTTGCCCAAGGTCTTTGGCGGGTTGAAAACAGGCTCGACCCGTTCATCTCCGACAAATAGAAGGGCTCCTCGGACGCTGAAATACGACCACTCGGCGGCATTAAAACGTGTTCCGGCTGGCTCGGCGCCGGCACCCGATTCTTGTGTCAGGATCGGACATGCTGTTCCATCGTCTGCCCATCGGTATCGGGCAAAGGTTTCTTCCTCACTGAAAAATACCCAAAACAAGCCGAGCCCAAGCAGGATCAGGATGATGGCCAAAAGCAGCCAGAGGGCAAAGGAGAATTCTTTTTTCACTGGTCCAAACTACTACAGCCCTCCGAGTTTCGGAAGCCGGAAGGTTGTTAAGTGTCCGTCGGACTTTCCACTGCCTTGCTGCCGTCGTGTACGGAGACGGCCTTCCGGCCAATTGCGTGCCTTGCGGATAGTCGCCCGGGCGGGGCCGGCCTTCCACTTTAATCAAGTTCCCAATCGAGCATCCTGCGCCTCGCACCCAAGATTTCAAATTTCAGGCCCTGGCGGGCGAGGGCCCTCCCAACCCAATTGCGCGGCATCCCCGCATCCTTTCAGGCTCTCATTTCGGGACAGCGATAAATTCTACTCAAGCCCATAAAGGAGCCTGTCGGAGTTTGGTTTTATCAACATCAATCGCGCTGGCTGGCGTCAGCCCCAGGGGGGGCGAGGTCGATGAACCCTGAGTGCTTCGTTTGCTACGTTGGGAAGACCGAGGTGTTCTGTAATTTGTAGATTTATGCACCGGCTTGATCCAAGCGAATGGATGACCCGAAATGAAGTCCGCCTCCATCTCGGTCGCCCTCAACCGCGCCGGCTCGGGAGGCCCCTCGCCCTCCAGTTTTTTGATCCAGAAAATCCAGAAACATAAAAATGACGCTGAACTAGGTGTGCTCAGATTACTTTTTGATCGGCATGCGCGCGGCGCGCCAGGCGTTCATGCCGCCGGTGAGATGGTAGATTTTTTTTACGCCGATTGCTTCGACGGCCTTGAGCGCGCTGGCCGAACGTCCTCCGGAGGCGCAGTGAAGAATGACGTCTTTTCCGCTGTCGATCGAGGCGAGGCCGTCGGCGAAACCGGGGTCGTTGTAGTCGTGATTGACGGCGCCTTCGATGTGACCGGACTTAAACTCGCGCGGGGTGCGCACATCGAGCACGATGACGTGCTCGCTCTGATACTCGAGAATCATCGAGACCTGTTTCGGGTCCACGTCTTTGACCAGAAATTCCGGGTCGGCGGGTTCGCTTTTGCCGCCGCAGCCGAAAACAAATACCGACAGCAGGATGAAGGAGAGGGTGGATACCACTTGAGACGGGGAGAGCGTTCGTAGATTCATCGTCGTTGTTCTTTGTCCTAACCTACGAATGGCAAGCCATTTTATTCGTCGCCAATTCAAGGCACCTCCGGCGCACCCACCTTCGGCTTTCGGCCTTGGAAGGTGATGACTTTTTCAGGGAAATCCAAACTGCTGAACTTGTTCGAATCGTCGCAGTCCGACCGGACCACCAGCACCTTCGAACTGCCCGTCACCTGAAACAGCGGGATGTTCCGACGTTGCCCGTTGTTGCGCAGAACGCAGCCGTCGAACAACACGTTTCGGGATTGTTCAACCTGGATGCCGGCGTAACACTGCTTTCGCAGTTCTCCACGCGCACATTATCGCACCTCTCAAAACGGAGGACGTCGCCGTTAGTAGCGCATCTGGACCTGCACGACTTTGCGCGACGGCTGCCGAACTTCGAGCAGGACGATCGCGGTGCCGTTGAGTGGCAGGCCGAGTTGGCGCGCGGCGGCGGCGGAAAGGTTGATGATCGACTTCGAACTCTTGGCGGTTCGGTCGTTGATCCGCACGATGGTTTTCTGCTGGGTGCTGCGCACATACACTTTCACTTCCGTGCCGAACGGCAGGGTGCGGTGGGCGGCGGTTTGTTGGGTCTCATCATAGACTTCGCCGCTCGCGGTTTTGCGACCGTGGAAGCGGCTGGCGATGACGGCGGCGGTACCGTTGAGTCCGTCGGTGAACGGCTCGGTGAGTTTACGCACTTCTACATTGGCGGTGCCGAGATCGAGCATGTCGAGCTGCTTGGCGGCGGCGTGCGAAAGGTTGATGATGCGTCCGGCGTGCGGGGTCATTCGGTCTTCGACCAGAATTTGGGTTTTCGCGCCGGTGTCGGTTCGCTTCACTTCGAGCCGTGTGCCCATCGGAAACGTGGCGTGGGCGGCGGTCAGTTGGGCCGGGTCGTGTTTCGCGCCGGAGGCGGTGTTCGCGCCTTTGGCGCTGAGCGGGGTGTGGGTGGCGATGCCGCTATGGACGGGGCCGACGGGCAACAGGCTCACCTGTCCGGGTAGCTGCGCCGAACTGGTGAGGAGGGAAAAGATGGCGAAAAGTAGGCCGCCGAAGATGAAAGATTTCAAAACACTTAAGTATACCGAACTTCGGCGGAGGCGCAATGAAGCCAGCGTGGAAAAAACGCTAATTCTTTGTGACTTGATCCAGAATCGCCACGGCCGCCGAATGGGCTTGGTCGATGGAAATCTTACGAATCACCCGATCGTTCTCCGCCTTGTAGCTGCTGCCGTCGCGTGGCGCCTCTAGTACCTTGGCGGCTTTCCCCCATGGACCCGTGCGCGCCGGGTCGGTTGGCCCGTAGAACGCGAGCACCGGGGTGCCGACTGCGGCGGCGAGATGCAAGGGGCCGGAGTCGTTGCCGATCAGCAGTTGCATGCGCGCGATGGTGCCGAGCAACTGGGGGAGGGGGGTGGTGCCGGCGTGGTTGGTGGCGCGTTCCGTTCCGAGTTCGCGAACCAGCGCTGCGCAAACGTCGCCGTCTTTGGGGCCGCCGAGGAAATGAAGATGCACGCCGTCGCGTTCGAGCAGGCGCTTGCTAAGCACTGCAAGATATTCGAGCGGCCAGTTTTTCGCCAGCCAACGTGACTTCGGAAAAATGGCGATCGGGATCTTGCCGGCGGGTTGGGGAACGGCTGGCGGTACAAAAGGAAACTGAACCGGTTGGTCGCCGAAGCCTAGAAACCTCGGGATGTCGAGGCAGCGCTCGACCGCGTGCCGATCGCTCGTTCCCGGTGCGCATTGATGATACATCACGCGGCATCCCTCACGGGCGAAACTCGGCCCGACGCGTCGGCCGTCGGGGGCGAGTTTGGCGCTGCGGGTCGCGATGGCGGATTTCCACAGCCCTTGAAAGTCGACGACCAGATCATACTCGCGCATGCGCAGCTGCCGGCGGAACGCGGCGAAGCCGGTGACGAAGTTGCGACGTGGAAAAGGAATCACGCGTTCGACGCCGTCAATGCAGCGGACGAGATTTTCGTATTCGGGTTGGGTGACCCAGTCGAAGCGGGTGGCCCTGAGTCCTGCTCGAACGCGTTCGATGGCGGGCATTGCGTGCACGAGATCGCCGAGCGAACTGAGTTTGACGACCAACAATTTCATCTGAAATTTGAACTCAACAAGTGGGACTCTGCTGCGCTTAGTCGCGCATCAGCAAGGCCATCAGCGCGTTCTGCGCCCACATGCGGTTCTCGGCTTGGTCGAACACGATCGACTGCGGTCCGTCGATCACCTCCGCCGTTTGTTCCGCTCCGCGATGCGCGGGCAGGCAGTTCATGAACACAGCGTCGGACTTTGCTGCGGCCATCACCGGGGTGTTCACCTGAAAGGGTTCGAGGTCGGCGCGCCGACGGTCCATCTCGTCTTTCTTGATGTGATAGCTCATCCAGGTGTCGGCATAGATGACATCAGCGTCGATGGCGCCGGCCGGGCCGGGTTCGTGGACCACTCGCGTGGACGGCGCGGCGGCGAGCACCTCGGCGGCTGGACGGTACTCCGCGTCGTCAGGGCAGGCGACCACGCATTCGATGCCGGCGAGTTCGCAGCCGAACATCAGCGAGTGAGTGACGTTGTTGTTGGCGTCGCCGTAGTAGGCAAGGCGCAGGCCTTCTAGCCGGCCTTTCTTTTCGCGCAGCGTTTGGAAGTCGGCGAGGATCTGGCAAGGATGGGAGAAATTGGTGAGCGCGTTGATCACTGGCACGTCGGCGTCCGCGGCGAGTTCTTCGATATCGCTGTGTTCGAACAGGCGGGCCATGACGATGTCGACATAGCGGGATAGCACCTTAGCCATGTCACTCACACTCTCTTTGCCGGCACCCAGCGGCGAGGTCATGAGGTTGTAGTAGATGGCGTGACCGCCCATTTTGTGGAAGCCTGTCTCGAACGACACGCGGGTGCGCAGGCTCGGTTTTTCGAACATCATCAGCAGGGTGCGTCCCGCCATTGTGTTGGCGAAAGCCTTGGGGCGCGTTTTCATCTCGTCTGCGAGGTCAAGGATGGCGGACAGTTGGTCCACTCCGAGGTCTTGTAGCGTGAGCAGGTGCTTCATGGTCAAACGTCTAGTTCGGGGATCAAAAGGCTTGTGAAACGGGTGTTGAAAATAGATGGAGCAGAAAGTCGACGCGTACCGAGCCGTCCGGCAAAAGACAAATGAAAACCAAAGGCCCTTCGGGCATTTCAAATTTAACATTTCAAATTTCAAAAAGAGCGACCGGTTGGCATCACAGATTTCACACGTCAAAGTTCAAAGAGAGCGACCGGTTGGCATCACAGATTTCACACGTCAAAGTTCAAAGAGAGTGGCCGGTTGGCATCTCGGACTTCACCTTTCAACATTCAAAGAGCGGCCCGTTGGGCATCACAGATTTCACACGTCAAAGTTCAAAGAGAGCGGCCGGTTGGCATCTCGGACTTCACCTTTCAACATTCAAAGAGCGGCCCGTTGGG
>Ga0114957_1004394_pt1 | contig 12183 bp, 16 predicted proteins | sample BantaG_FD_87175 | JGI IMG/M metagenome (GOLD analysis project Ga0114957, IMG submission 87175) | Marine algal microbial communities from Bantry Bay, Ireland - BantryBay_4 metaG | ecosystem: Host-associated > Algae > Red algae > Unclassified | place: Bantry Bay, Ireland | collected 2014-11-21 | reverse complement strand
GACATAGTGACGTCCAGAGCATTCCGTAGGTGGTCTTTTATTTTTCAATGGACAATCATGGACGAATATTCTGCGACATATTCTGGATAATATCCGTATTCTGGCCCGGATACGGCCAAAAAAACATATTTTGACAACCCCTGGTGTGCTCTAAGGGATTAGAAAATGTGAACCGGTCTATTTATGGGCCGTCACAGCCCCGTCACACCCTAGTTTTGGAGCGGATCCCAGCCACCGGTGCTCCAACCGTCCAAACCGCCAAACGGTGCCACGTTTGGATCTTTGGATGGTTGAAGCCATTGGTGGAGACGCTCTCAGACTGGAGGAGGATGGGGGTGCAGCGGGTGGAAGGTGGCCAACATAGCGATGCATTGAGCCCCTCTCGTGTGCGTGAAAGAAGGGAAATGTGAGACTTGCGGCCACCTGGTCGAAACACCTGAGGGCATGTCCAGCAATGGAGCCGACCGCTCAACCCAACAGCCACGTGTGGGCAACGTGTGGCCCTGCTACTGGCTCTCCAACCGCCGGGCCAAAACTAGGTACATCACGTCTCATTCTTGGGCTGCTGCAGGCGCTCCCAGACGGTGCGCCTCTTTTGTGGAGGCTCAAGCATTCGTCAAGGTCCCACGAAGGGTCTGCTCCGATCACAGAGCATCTCGGGACTGTCTGGTCGCCACGGGTCAGCCATCCTATTGGCGTTGGATGGCCAAGTTTGGAACCATATTTTGGCGGAGCGCTTTGGAGCGCCGCCAAACGGGCCTGTTTGGACCTCGGTCCCATTTCGCTGCCGTTGAAGCTCCAAAACTAAGCGATAGCGCGGGCCCCACACGAGACCGATTAGAAGACTATAATATGTGAGGAAGGGCAATTTTTGGACCGTCACACCCATGTTTTGGAGCTCGACCCAGCCACCAATGCCCGGTTGGCCAAACGGAGCCACGTTTGGCCACATTCGGATTTTTGGACGCTTGGCTCCATTGCTGGACACCAGGGGTTGTCAGGATAAATATCCGATATCTTGGGCTACTGTAAGTACAAACAAAACGACAATATTCGACATCTATTTGCGCCAGCAGCTCGGGATATTGACATAGTGACGTCCAGAGCTTCCCGTAGGTGGTCTTTTTTTCTTCAATGGACAATCATGAACGAATATTCTGCGACATATTCCGGATTATATCCGTATTCTGGCCCGGATACGGCCAAAAAACAGTATTCTGACAACCCCTGCTGGACACGCCCTTAGGGGATGTCCAGCAATGGAGCCGACCGCTCAACTCAACAGCCACGTGTGTGCAACGTGTGGCCCTGCTACTGGCTCCCCAACCGCCGGGCCAAAACTAGGCGCATCACGTCTCAATCTTGGGCTGCTGCAGGCGCTCCCAGACGGTGGGCCTCTTTTGTGGCGGCCGAAGCATAATCACTAACGACAGGACCGTTTTGAAGGCTGTCCTGGTGGCATTGCAGGCGGCAGATCTTCAGAAAAAGCAGGAAGCAGTCTGATGAACAGAAAGAACAACTGTCGACAGGATCGTTCCGAGAGCCGTCCTCAAAATATTCCAGGCGGCAGATCTCCAGAAAAAGCAGAATGCAGTCTGATGAATAAAAATAATAACTGTCGACAGGACCGTTGCGAAGGCACTCCTGGTGGCATTCCAGGCGGCAGATGTCCAGAAAAAACAGAAAGCGATCGGATGAATAAAATCACTAACTGTCGACACGACTGTGCCGAAGGCTGTCCTGCTGACATGCCAGGCGGTAGATTTCCAGATAGAGTATCAAGCGATCGGATGATTAAAAATACTAACTGTCGACAGGATCGTGCCAGAGGCTGTCCTGCTGCTTTATCTGCAAGACTTATTCTCAGCTATCTCTGTGCTTAGTCTGTCATGTCGGGCACAGACGTAGTTCTGAACTTATCCTGGGTATGCGCTCATCGCGTGACGACACTGCTATCTCTCGTCGAGGCTGTTGCCTGGCTCTGAAAACAGTCCGGAACCCGTCCGCGTACTCATTCTAAGGGTACAGGATGGAGATCGGATCTTGTTCGAACGCTAGACCAGTCGGTCTAACGCGCGCACGGATTTGTTTGTCGCTTGGTCCAGTTACCATGCCACGAGATACGCCGCGGAACAGTTCTGGAAACAATCCGGAAAACAGTTCCTGGTCTGATCTCAGGACCATCCGCCATCCAAGACAAGACTGATTGTCGGATCGGACCATGTACAGTCATTGTGCCCTTGTAAAGCAGGGGGGAGCACTTTGTAGCCCACGTGTGCATTTATATCTGATTGGACAATTGGTTCCGAAACGACAACCACCCGAGGCGCTCATGACGCTCGATCGTGGATTCGAATCACAAATGGTGGAGTTAGACACGGAAAGGCGTGGCAAGACTTGTGCTCCGTTCTTCACGAGGTGTTCCTCGGGGGGTAGGCAGGCAAATTCTGACAGACTTGAGGCAACAGATTACTCGATCTCAGATCAGCTGCGGTGGGCCCCGCACTGGAGCGATCGAGTTGTGCTCAGTTATAAAGCAGGGTACCTTATAAGCGGGACACATATAAATGCGCAATGACTGTAAGTTCTAAATACGATCTACAGGACGACTCGAGCGGATTGGGAAGATATTCTTCGTGATTGGTCGACAGATTTCCGGGACATTTCTACAGGACAGTCGGCAGAGTTGGATGCGGTCGAATCGAAATAACTTCACCTTATTTATAATGAAAGACAAGATCTCTCTTTTCCCCGGAATTTCATACCGCCCTACAGTGACGGAAACGGGACTATCGGCGAGATAGTAGCCTGTCCCAGACGGTGGGCCTCTTTTGTGGCGGCCGAAGCATTCGCCTAGGTCCCACCATGAATCTGCTCCGATGACCGCTTCCCCGACCACGACCGTCGCAACTGTAGCCACGTCGGGCACTTCAGGCTCGTGCGGCGCTGGCGGCGCCCTCTTGAGATATCTTTCCACCCCACAACCACCCATGCCGTCACTGACACGCAGGCTCTCCTGCCACCAACGGCGCAGCCGTCTGCAGCCCATGTCGCCGTCCGCTCCAGGTCCTTCCAACACATCTCCACGACCAGTGTCACGCTCAATCAAGAGGTACAGCCGTTCTCCCAAAAATCCCGCACTCCAACAGTTGCAAAAGAGTGCCAAATTGGCCTCTACGACCCCGCAGAGGCCGATTTAGAACTATTTCGCAACAGTTGGAGTGCGGTAGTTTTGAGAGCACGGCTGTATGTTCGGGGATGCTTGAAATCTTTGTGCCAAGACATGGCCATGAGCGTCATAACCAAACGCACGAACACAACAACGTCACTCATATAGTGCCTCTATCGCAGTCAAGACAAGCCCTGCGCACCGTCTGACACTGCACAAAATCTGATCAATGCTACAGCCTAGAGAACCATCTACGCCGCCGACGTCCAGTCATGGTTGGCTAAATGGGCCTCGATGCGGCCGATGGCGTCCTCGTCAGAGCAAACCCTGCAACGTCGATCCCATCTTCCAATTGGGGAATCTAGAGGCGCAACATGTGGCATGCTGAATGGAGAGCCCATTCTGGGGGCCCTGTTTGGGGCCAGGCGCGATGTAGTTGGGCATCGAGATGTCTGAAGCGAGCCACGAGACGGCCTGAGTGGGGTCGTCATTGCTGGATGGCATCACTTTTCTCAAAAGCTGCACTTTCGGTGACTAGTCGACGCCACAACTGTCGGTTTCGATGCCACTTTCACGATGCTCGGTTGAAGCTGGGTCGCGTCATCGGATGAGATCGTGCGTGAGTGGGCCACTGGAGGGGTGCGAAGCGCTCTGCGCATTGGGTGGACACGGCGACGCCTCAGAACGGATGGCCAGGCGGTCCCGTGACCAACTGGTCATCCTTTTGACGTTGGAACGGCCGCCGCGCTAACGCCCTCGCTGGCTCTGGAGGCGTGACGAAATTCAGCGCCGCGACTCGTCAGGGGCCGCCTCGCGGCCCCTCAGCAGTCCGACGTGTGCCGCGCCCGGAGTGTCAGTCCGACGCGTGCCGCTCGACCCCTCAGCCGTACAGCGTGTGTGGCGTGGGGGCGTCTGATTCCCGCCTTTACACGGGTCTGCGTTATCAGGCTGCGGTGGCGGGTCTCTCCGGCTCGTCCCACCCGCTCGTTCATATTTTATCGGGCGGGCACGGCGCCTCTGTGGACGGGCTCTACGTGGGACGACGAGACGCATGGGCGCTGGTCGGTTCTCAACCGTGACCAGTTTTTGGGAGCCAGGTCTCCTGCGGGGCGGGCCAGGCTGACGCAGTCCCCCCACACTCGCTCACCCGCCGTCGGACGGCAGGTTGGATCATCCCACCGACCAATGATTGGTCGGGCGGCGAGGATGCCTCTCCCCTGTGTGCGCAATCGCGCCGGTGTGGTGGGACCGTCTGGTTGGGACTTTCGACCATCAAAGAGCGATTTGCGATGCGTCGGAACCTGTGCCTTGATGTCACATGAATCTGATAGGAAAGTGCTGCCAAAGGGGACGCTCGGTGGAGATAGATGACATCTCGATGAGAAAACGATCGATGAGGGATTGTCCATCGAGCGTCTAGCGCCGATGCGGTTCCGAATCTCAGATACGGGCGGAACCAGGAAGGACGGGTCCGGGATACACGTGTGGCACACGCCCCCGTCGTCGCGCTGCACCGATCGGTCGGCGGTCGTGGATACGGGCTGTATGGGCTACCCCGCCCCCGTGCGGGGTGCGGGGCGGGGCGGGGTGCGGGGTGGGGTACGGGGGGGGGTGGGGGGCGTGGCGCGGCGGGGCGGGGCGCGGTGTGCTGAGGCAGGGCGGCGCAGGGCAGGGTCAGCGTCAACGTCGGCAGCACGCTTCGTCCTCAAGACGAAGCCCGCCGCCCGCTAGCGAACAACACCAGCAAGGTACCAAGCGCTACGAGCGGCGCGCAAAAGGGTACAAAATCAGGCGCTCAGGGTGTGCTACACAAGAACGCTCGGGCGACCAGAACCCAGCTGGCGACGAAACAGAAGAGCACCTGCCATAGGTGGATCACCCGCACATCGCCCGCCCCCACGCGCAAGTGACAAGGAGCCGAACAAATACAAACGGCAGGGAATCACGCAAAGAGGAGTAGGGGGGCCACAGGGTTCGCGTGCACCCCGTGTACACGGCGTGCGCACTCGCGAGCACAAATACGAACAGGGTACTGAGCAGACACACCGGTGGCAAGAAAGCCATCACAAAACGGGGACGCAGAGATGATGCTCAAACATACCCGATGAGATTACAGAACGCCACCTCCATCGACGGTGGTCACCGACGGAAAAGCATTGGGCGCCGCCTCCGCCGCCGCCGCCGTCCCGCCTGCATGGAGGTCGGCCACCGGAGCGCCCATGACTGGGGCGCCCACGGGCGCCACGACCCCGACAATCGCCGCACCATTCGAAGGACCCTGGAGACTGCTCCCCCGACCGCCGACCTCGCCGGTCGACACGAGGCCGGTACTCGCTCCCCCCGCCGCCGTGGCTGCCGCCAAGCGGCCAGCCGCCGAAGCGGCGGTACCCACCGCCGCCGCCGTCCCCTCTTGTGCGCCTCCGGTCGCGCCCTGGGGTGCGACCGCCACGCGTCCCCCGGCCGCCGCAGCCGCCGCCCCTTGACCAGCGTCAGGTTCTCCTGCGGTCTCCGCCACTGCCGCCGCTGTTGCGCCGCCGCTGGATTCCGGGCGGCTGCGCACCACGCGCGTACGAATATAGTTGATGGGGACCGGCGGGTACTCAAACGTGAACCTGTCCGGCTCATTGCAGTCGTTAATGATGAGGCCGCGACACGGCTTGACAGTCGTTGGCATCAGCGGGCCCACCGTCACGACGTCCCAGCGCCAGCGGTCATACCATCCATTGTCATTGCCGCGGCGCTTGCGACGGACGCCGGATGCGATCTGCTCCAGTTCGGCCCGCACGAAGGCAGCAATCAAGGCGACGTGACCCGACGTGGAATGCACATTTTGCTTGTCACCACGACGAGCCGGCTCCTTGATGCGGTCGCTGACAGCCAGGAACGTGAACATCTCCTTGAGAGCGTCCACAATGCCGTCGTGCCCTTTATCGGCGCAGATACAGCGCGGCCGCACGTGAAGCGTCTCCCCTTCTTTCGTAGGCGGCGGGGGGCTGCCGTCGTGCTGCAAGTCCTTGCTCATATCCTCCAGCCACTCTGTCGCCACCGCCTTGTTCATGGTGCCGACGGCCGAGCCGACCGTCTCAAACCAAACCGGGACCACGCGCTTCTTGATCGCCTCCAATGCGTGAGATATCGTCTGGGTCATCGGCTGGTAGGCGCGCTTGATCTCCGGCTTCTTGCGCTTCTTTTATTTTCTTGTCCTTCTCGGTGGGGTTGTCTGAGCTCGAGGTGGTGCGCCCGTCGCTGCTCGAGTCGGCATGAGCCTTGTCTTTGGCCTTCGCCTTGCCCTTGTTCCGTTTGCGCTTGCACGGACGCCTGCGCGTGGTGGAAGTAGAGGGCGACGAGATGACGGAGGTCAAAAATTCATACGCCTCCGGGGCGTCAACGTTGAGCTCGTCCATGGTCTCGTCCATCATCACCTCCCAGTCCCCGTCCCCGTCGCGCAGAACCTTGTTGGTGACGGTCGCCCCTCCAATGTCTCCAAATGTGCGTGCCTTAACGCGTCGGCGGATGGGCAGCATCTTGATAGTGTCCATCTGTAGCGGGGTGATCTTCTTGCCAGTGGAGGAGAGCAGCGCCGTTGCGTCAGCAAGGACAGGCGTGCCACCCTCTGCAGGGGTCCCCCCGAAGATGGTCTTGAGCTCGTCAAAGTCGACGTACTCCTTGTCTGAGTCGCGCTGCCGCGTGCCGCCGCACGAAGACCCGGGCTGCTGGAGGTTGCATGTGAAGACGCTCACGTCCTCCATCACCTTCCCGCGCCGCTGCATCTCCTGGCGGAACTGAGAAACCTCTTCCGAGAGAGTTGCAACCACCCCGGACATGGTGCTCATCATGCCCAACAGGGAGTCAGACTACAAGGAGCGGCTGCGCGGGTGGCTTGACGCAGCCACCGCTGGCACCTCGTAGGCGTTACTGGTGCCAACCAGCAACACATCTTCGCCACCCGGCGCAGGACGAGACCCTTGCGTTCCGGCGCTGCCGCCATCGTCACCGCAGCGGCTACCGCGGTTGCCGCCGTCGGTGCCACCGTCACGGCCGCCATTGTCACCACGGCCACCGCCGGTACCACCGTTGCCATTGCCAGTGATACCTCCCCCACCGCAGTTGCTTGCGTCGCCCCCGCCGCGCGCAGCGGTGGCGTGCTGCACCTCAATTTCATCGGAGCGGTGTGTCACGTTGGAGCCCAAGGACGCTACAGGACGAGACGTCGAAGCGGGCACCGTCGCACGACGTGTCGCCCGGGCCGCTGGCGTAGCCGACACAGCCGGGGCAGCCGGGGATGCCGTAATGCGAGGACCCCGCACTCCCGTGCGGCGTCCATCCCGCATCACTGCGGGCGGGGTCGTTGGGGGATGCGCGGCAGCCGGAGGGCTCAAAGACGAGGGGTGGAGCGGGACAGACCCGGAGCGCGCAGGAGCCGATGACTGGCCGAGAGCCGCCGGCGGCTGTGCCAGCACAGTCGGCGGTGCCGTATCCGTCGTGAGTCTCACCGTTGCCGTCAGTACGCCGTCCGACGTGGGATCCGGCGTACTGGACGCCGCCACAGGCTCTGCCGGCACTGCACCGGCCAGCAACGGCGGTGTCATTTGGCCGGGCGATGCCGCCGGCGGCAGTGACAGTGATGGCGCCGACGCCGGCGGATACCTCGCCCCGTTCACCTCCGTGGATGCTATCGACTGGTCGCCCGAGATGACGTGCGACCCCAAGTGGCCGACCGACTCGATGTGGTGATGCCCCGGAAAAGCCCCAAACGGCCCCAACGCCGATGTCGTCTCCCCAATGGGCGGCACGGGCGCAGACGCGCCTGGCCCATATGGAAAGGGAGCGGGCGGGCCCGGGTAGGGCGCGCCGTAGCCGGCCAGCCGGGCATAATGGACATGCTCGGCAGATTGGTGTGGGCTACCGGCGGCGGCATGCCCGCTGCCGCCGCCATTGCCGGGGAGAACGGGAAAAACGACGTGTCAAAAAGCGGCTGCGGAGTCGGGGCAGAAAACTCCACCACTGGCGGGGTCGGCGCCCCATCATCACTGGCGAGGGGGGCGCCACTAGTCCGGAAGCCCGCCGTCAGCACCGGTGCCAAGGGTGCGCGACGCCACAGCGGTGGCAGAGGGGGCGCGGAGAAATCAACCGCCGGTGGAACCGACGCCAACGCCACCGGGCGGCGAACGCCACTCGCCAAGCCGCGCGCGGCAATGACCATCTCCTCATTGTCGCGGCGGGCTTGTGGCGATGGCGCAATAGAAGCAGGAGGCGCCCGCGCGGCAATGGCGGAGGTGTCCGCGCGTGTAGATGCCCCACCGCTCGGCGGCCGGCGGCCGCCTCTGCCGCGACCTTCCGACATGCTGGTGTGTGAGTTGGCAAAGAGGCCGGGGGGGGGTGACCAACATAAAAACGTGCTTAGGAAGGAGCCACGCTCAGTGAGAGGCTTGAGAAGTGAGGATCCGTAGGAGCTCGGCGGGGACCATATATATACGCTCACACTGCACACTCCCCCCACGTAAAAGACACGAGAAAGAGTGGCTTGCCGAGGACCACGTACAGCACGAAGGCGCACACGCATCGAGGGCAGAGCAGGCAATACCACTGCGGCGGGGGGCGAAAGAAAAGACAAGCACGAGACTCCACCCAGAGCGTGCAAGAATCCAGGACAATGCGAGCAGCGAGCTGGCGTGCGACGAGGACACAATCGTTTTTGGTCAGCCAGTCGGAGCGACGACGGTCGTGCTTCAAAAAAACGTCAGCATGAGCAACAAGCCTGTCTGTCGCCAAGCGTCACCTGAGCTCACCCCCATACGTGTAAACAAAAAACAATGCCTGACCAGAGGCAGGGGGAGAAACTAGCCGGTAGGTCGCCAAATGTCGCCCCCTTGGAGGGCACCAGGCGGCCAGGCCGTGATCCGCTTCCCTTCCCCCCCCCCCCGCCTCGCCAGCCCCTCAGACACTGTCAATCGTTAATACCGGACAGCAGACACTCCGCGATAGAAAAGGGAGAGAAGGGATCCCCTGAACAGGCGTCCTTCGTCGTCGACGGCTAACTGCAAACAGGGGTGGTCAGCGCCTCGACTGGCGACGGGCATCATTCTACCATGGTGCCTTGCAGCGGAGACTCGGACGTTGCTGCTCTCGGGTTGCAGCGCGTCACGTCGGGCAGCTGAAGCGACGCGGTGGGTGTGCGGCAAGTCGGTGAAGGGCCAAGAAAGAAGTCAGATCGCGCGCCTCGTTGCCGACGTGAATAAGATTTGCATCAACATGACGAATAAATCGGTCATGGCAGCCGAACAACTTCCAAGCATACACCAATTGGCACCCCCTGGTTCACGAAGCACCGAAAGGATATGCGCTGCATGCTGCTTGGCGATGGCATCCGATTTTAGCAAGCGGGGCTACATCGCCTTGATTAAGTGCAAGTACATTTCATGACGGCGCAATCGTCGACCCAGCTTTGTGAAAGTCAGATGACCGGGAACCAGCTGACTTGGTCGAGCGCGTCGCTGCTCACAGCGCCTACCTGTCTCCTTCGCTGTGACACAGACCGCCGCGCCCCACCCGTGAGACCTGGCGTACAGCGCCCGGGTCAGGGGGGTCCGCCACATCATGTTGTGCCGTGCGGCCGACACGTGTCTGTCAACCCTGTCAACCGTGCCCATGGACCCTGACAGCACCCACGACGCTGGAGGGCGACGCTGTCACCGCGACCGGCCTTGTGGCGCCTCCTACGTCGACGCCGCCAATGCCGTCGTTGGAGGGCAACGCTGTCACCGCGAACCAAACCGTGGCGTCCCCTGCCTGGGCGCCGCCATTGCTGTCGCTGGAGGGCGCCACTGTCACCGCGACCCACTTTTTGGCGTCTCCTACGTTGGCGCCGCCGTTGCCGTCAGGAGCCCGCAGACGCAAATAGCCCGGAAATTTGCATTAGAGGTAAGACATGAGAGTCCCGGTCCCATGGCATCTCGCGAGAAACTCCCGTGCCTGTTAACTGTTGGGGTTTACTGCCGGTGTTTACTGTTCTGGTTTACTGGTCGTGGGTAGCTCCTGAAGACTGAAGAGGCATCATTTTTATCACCGGCTTTTTGCATGCGGCCGTTGATTGCCTGCGTGGACTTGCTCTGCGAGCGCCACTCGGCACCGACACCGGCTCATAAATCGCACGCCTTCACCCCGCGCCCTGCTGGCTCGATGCACTTGGACATCTGCCTTAGCTCTCTTCCCCCCGGCTCGCCTCCCTCTCTCTTCCCCGGCCGGCATTCGTCCGCACGCCGGTGAGGCGGGCCCCATCTCCAACACGCCGCTCGGCGGTCGTCCGGCCCGCAGGCCGGGCGCCAGCCATGTCTGATGTTCCGCCACGTCCAGGTCTGCTGGAAAAGGAGACCGGATAATCCCCCCGTCCGGCAACTCGGAGCGCGCTCAACTGCCTAACGTGCGGGCGGCCGTTTGCGACGCGCACCGGCATCGTTTGGCACCGACTAAACGCCCACCTCAAGCATTCGAGTGTACGCGGCGAAGGGCGCGGACGAGGACGTGGTGCCGGTCGGCCGCCGCCGTCGAAGGCACATGGAGGTGGTGGAGCAAGCGCGTCCGGCGGTCAGCCTGCCGCCGATGTGGGTGACGGCAGCAGTGTGACTCGAACGCATCAACGGTGCCGCTGCGGCGGGGCGCCAACCCCGCGGCGGGCTTGCTGAATGCCGCCGACGCCCATCAGACGGGACACGTGGCCACCAGCGGAGGCGACGGTGCCGCAATTGCCGCCGCTGCTACCACCAACTTGGGCGGCGGGGTGGCCGACGGCCACCAGGGAGGCGGGCCTTCGTCTGATGGCACACCTGAAACTGGCCCGCCAGTCATCGGAGGCGCCAGCATTGCACGCGGGGCGGGCGGCACGGCTCTCCAAGGCGCCGCAGCCAGCCAGGCCCTCGACCCTGGGGGAAACATTGACGAGGAGGTTCGGCTCCACTTGCGTGACCTCCTTGACTGGACGCGCCAGCAGGTAGCAGGCGACGGTTCCGGCAGTGCGGCCAAGAGGCGGCTGTGCACGAATGGGGTAGATGCCGAGAATGAGTAGACTTACACGACGGTGTCGATCGCGGTGCGGGCATTCTATGAGGAGATGGAGGACTGGCGGCACACCTCGCTGCTGGCCACTCGTCGCAAGGGCTGGCGGCCTGGTAGATTCGACTCGTTTCGGCTGCGCGCCGTGGACCGACTTGCTCGAGAGTGTGGAGGTGGTGGCCTTTCGCTTGATGTGATTGAGAAGCTGTGGGAGCTGCTTGATGCGTGGGATGGCACCCGTTCCGGCATGTCCATCGATGGCGGCCACGGTGACTCGATCCGGGACACCTTCAACTCCGTCAACGCTATGAAGGATGCTATTCGAGATGACGTTGACGACGCGGTGCTCGGCGCCGGGTGGCTTAAGTGCACTCTACGTGTGGACGGGATGCAGCACATGGTGTACTTCCGGCCGGTGCTGCAGGTTGTCCTCCAAATGCTGAAGAATGGCAAAGAGGTGCGTCTCTGGAGCGGAGAGACGGGCGCAACGCCACCCACTGAGAGGCGCGAGTCGCCCCTTGATGGCGATGCCTTCCGCTTGATCGAGGCGGCTCTCACCAGGGAGTGGGGTGGGTTGGCAAAGGCAGTTCTTGCGCTGGACTGGGCGAGCCCCGCCGTGCCCATGAGCGGACCGCATTCCGGTTCTGGCATCTCTGCGGGTGTCGAGTCGGTGATGGCGTCGTCAGCTTGATGGACAATGATTACTGATACCGTTTTGAAACCCTGTTGTTCCATGGTGTCTCTATTTCTCACTAACCAAACTTGTAGTACAATGAATCGCGATCACCTCGGAGAGAAGGGAAGTACCGGCCGTCCTAGCCGCTCGTGCGTCACCCGCTATTGGACTCGAGGTCCAGGAAGTCAGGCCGACCGAAACGCCAAGACAAACAGGCACGGTTTACTTGCCGGCGACGACGGTGCCTCCCACCGTCGTCGCCCTTCGTCCTTAAAGGGCGGAAACCGCT
>Ga0114957_1004390_pt1 | contig 12185 bp, 14 predicted proteins | sample BantaG_FD_87175 | JGI IMG/M metagenome (GOLD analysis project Ga0114957, IMG submission 87175) | Marine algal microbial communities from Bantry Bay, Ireland - BantryBay_4 metaG | ecosystem: Host-associated > Algae > Red algae > Unclassified | place: Bantry Bay, Ireland | collected 2014-11-21 | reverse complement strand
TTCCCGCTATCGTGGATGGGACACGGATTTAACGGATTGTTCAGATTAACACGGATTTCCCTCTACCGTGAATGGTTGACGACCGAAGTAAGAACGTATTCCCTGCACGTTAGTGTGTCCACATACTACGAAAAAAATCCATCCTCATCCGTTCAATCGTCCGCCGCCATAGGGCTGTGGCCGACGGAGGCCGTTAGATCTGTGTCCCATCACGAAAGCAGGAAAAACTTCGATTTTAACTTTGACTATTTTCCCTTATCTTCGCACCATGGACAAAAAAACAATAAGAATAGGAGGAGTACCCGAACATTTTAATCTGCCTATCCACCTTGCCATAGAAGAAAAAGCCTTTGAATCCAGAGGAATAAATGTAGAGTGGACAACATTCAAAGGAGGAACCGGACAAATGACAAAAGCACTTCGCGAGGATAAAATTGACCTTTGTATATTATTGACCGAAGGAATTATAACCGATATCATCAACGGCAACCCAAGCAAGATTATTAGCGAATACGTGACCACTCCGTTGACCTGGGGCATCCATACTTCTGCCAAAAATGAACTGAATTATTATCAGGATATTTACGAAAAAATTTACGCGATAAGTCGCTTCGGTTCGGGGTCGCATTTGATGGCAATTGTTGATGCGAATAGCAATGGTAAAAAAATCAAAAAAGAACAGTTTAAAGTTATACGCAATTTGGAAGGTGCGTTGGAATCGCTGGACAAATTGGAAACGGATGTCTTCTACTGGGAAAAATATACGACCAAACCATATGTTGATTCCGGGCAACTAAAAAGAGTCGGAGAATACAAAACGCCCTGGCCCTGTTTCGTAATTGCCGCCACTGATAAAGTTCTGAAAGAACAACCAGAAAATGTCATTCGCGTTTTGCGAACCATCCATGATCGCTGTGATACTTTTCAGCAAAACGAAGGTACTTCCATCCCATTGGTCAGCAAACGGCATGGTCTCAATCTCACAGATGTAGAACGATGGTATCACGCAACTGGCTGGGCAATTCACGGTTGGGTTCCGGACAAAATGCTTAAATCAGTAATTTTTCAATTATACATGGCGGAGATTATCGAAAAAGATGCGGTGATCCCTGATTTGATTTGGCGTAGGTAGGACACTCATTCACGCGTCTAAAAGATCGGTAAGCACTTCGCCGGCACGGCCAGTGATTGCCGAGCTGAGACGCAAAGAATTAGCCCCGCGATCGAGTATAATATTCCCATTTCCATTCCCATTCTTTGCGTCTCAGCTCGGCAATCCCTTTTGCTTCGCGAAAAAGTGCTTACCGATCTTTTATACGCATTAATAGGGGCCTCTATTTCCATCGCAAAGATCGGTAAGCACTCCCTTTGGTTTACCAAATCGGAGGGGTTGCTGAGCTGTGACAATTTAATTTGGAGCCCCGCGATCGAGTAAAATATTCCCATTTCCATTCCCATTCTTTGCGTCTCAGCTCGGCAATCCCTTTTGCTTCGCGAAAAAGTGCTTACCGATCTTTTATACGCATTAATAGGGGCCTCTATTTCCTTCGCAAAGATCGGTAAGCACTCCCTTTGGTTTGCCAAATCGGAGGGATTGCCGAGCTGAGACAATTTAATGTGGAGCCCCGCGATCGAGTAAAATATTCCCATTCCCATTCCCATTCCCATTCCCATTCTTTGCGTCTCAGCTCGGCAATCCCTTTTGCTTCGCGAAAAAGTGCTTACCGATCTTTTATACGCTTTAATAGGGGCTCACGATTGAATAGCCTGCCATTGCCATTGCCATTGAAATTACCATTGATCCACCCCCGCTGTCCCACAAAAGTCATTTAAACCCAGCCAGTTCTACCTCCTTTTCACATACTTACCGTATCTTTCAAGTTAGAAACAACTAGTAATTCGTAAAAAAATCGGACATGAAGCATCTTAACTTTTACCTTTCCGGCTCATTGAGCTTCCTTTTTCTGTACCTCGGATTTTATTTTATAAACAACTACGATTCAAGCCCTCCAGCAGGCGGTGACCTGCCTTATTATCAAAGTGGCGAAGGTCAGTGGTTTCAAATGAAAGCGGATGCCCACCTGACAACCAATCAATTGCTGGCACAATACAGCAGAAACCTTGGCCTTGGAGTAGGGGATCGCTGGATTCCTTTGCGATCTGATACAGACGAAATGGGAATGACACATCATCGTTTTCAATTGCATCATAATGACATTCCCGTCAGTGCAGCGCAACTGCTCGTACATGAAAAGGAGGGTCTGGTCAAAACCTTTAACGGACGTTGGGTCGAAAATTTGGAAGTTACCGGAACGGTTGCTATTTCAAAATCAGTAGCAATTAATCTGGCCATGGAGATAGCTCCTGCGGATCAATACTCCTGGGAGAATCATGGCGCTGAAGCAATGCACAAGCATGCACATCACGATCACGAGGCGACTTTTTATCCGGACCCGGAGTTTGTTTACTACAACGCAAATTTCAATAACGATAGAAGCGAATACCGTTTGGCATACAGCATGATTCTAACTGCTGAAGAACCTATCTTCCGTAAGCAGATTGTTTTGGATGCGAGTACTGGTGCCCTGATTCATGAACTGGATATTATGTGTACTTCGAATGTACCGGCTGTTGCCGAAACAAAGTACCATGGTACAGTAACTATCATGACGGATTCCATCGCACCTGATTCATTCGTACTCAGAGAAACAACCAGGGGCTTCGGAATAGAAACCTACAATAATAACAATCCGAATATGGATACCATTATTACTGGAAATGGAACTGAGTTAGTTGTCGCAGTATTTTCAGATACAGACAATTACTGGAATACCGTAAATGCAGCACAAGATGAAGTAGCCAATGATGCGCATTACAGTGCTCAGGTGACTTTTGATTTGTTCGCACAAAATCACAACTATATCGGAATTGATGGGGACAGTATGGCGTATATAAATAGAGTGCACGTTGGGAATGGGTTGGTGAATGCCTTTTGGAATGGAAGCTGGGCAAGTTATGGAGATGGTAGTGGAACATGGACGCCCTTAACTTCACTCGATGTGGTTGGACACGAATTTACACACGGTATCACTGGCAATACAGCAGGTCTGATTTATATGAATGAATCTGGCGCCCTCAACGAATCGTTTAGTGATATTTTTGGAACACTTGTCGAATTCAGAGGTGATCCGGCCACAGCTGATTATTTGATTGGAGAAGACTTTGACGGAGCAAGCGATGGTTTTAGAAATATGTTGAACCCAAATGCAGATGGTCATCCCGACACTTATCATGGAGATTTTTGGGAATTTGGTGCCATCGATAATGGCGGTGTACACATCAATAGTGGTGTTCAAAATTTTTGGTTTTACCTATTGGCAGAAGGCGGTAGTGGAACCAATGATGACAACTTCAATTACAACGTGATGCCACTGGGACAGGATACGGCAGCACTCATCGCAGTCCGAAATTTGAGATATTATCTGACTGAGTCATCCAACTTTTTGGATGCACGCAGGGGGGCGGTTTTGTCAGCTGAAGATATGTTTGGTGAGTGTTCATTTCAATCAGAGCAAACCAAAAATGCCTGGCGTGCAGTTGGTGTTGGAAATGAGACAGATGATAATGATTTTGAAATGCTACGAGTTATCGATCCAATTGGAAAAACCTGCGGGCTGAGTGCTAATGAATTTCCAACGGTTGAATTTACCTACAAAGGTTGTCAGGTGCCCCTGAGTGCCGGAACTGAAGTTCCAATCGCAATTCAGGTAAATAGCGGACCTGTTTTTATGGACACTTTCCTTTTGGTAAATACTTTGGTAGGAGGTGACACTATGATGTATACTTTTACCAGTCCGGTAGATGGCTTGCAGGGAATAGGTGAGCATGTACTAGATGCCTGGATGGCTTTTGACTCGGATCCAAATCCTGGAAATAATCTTGCTTCGGTAATCGTTTCCAACGTCTTTAATCAAAATACAGATTTTACTTCCGCAAAAATGCTGGAGCCTGTTTCGGCCTGTTTTATGGGCGGTGTTGATGTTCAAATTCAGATGACATTTTTAGGTTGTGATTCCATAGCTGCGGGGGAAGAACTGCAGCTTTATTATACCGCTGATGGGATCAATATTGTCAATGAAAGTACCACCCTTGCGCAAACTTATTATCGCGAAGATGAGTTTACCTACACCTTTATAACACCGCTTGATCAGACCAATGAACTGGGCCTAAGTGATGTGACTGCCTGGGTAAAATATGCGCCGGATTTTGTTACTGCCAATGATTCAACTAGTACGCAAGTAGTGCATCCCCTGCACATGAAATTTGATAACATCGTCACTTTTGAAGCAGGCTTAAGCTCGCAGGATTCGTTCTATTTGAATCATACAGAATATACAGAAGGCTTTATTTCTGAGCTCTCTGCCTTCTCTGGAAACTACGGATACCGAATGCAAGGTGGTGATGTACAAGAGGCCTGGGAAGCTGGGATTTTAGTAAGACCGGATAGTTTCAATGTTTGGAATGTCAATGAAGAATTGTCCACCAAACTTTGCCACTGTGTTGATGGAACCAATATGACGGAAATAGAATTGAGTTTTGACTTGCGCCAACGGTATAGCTATTTTTTCCTGGCGAATACCGGAGATGATTCAAAGATGACAAGTGCCTTTAGAGTACTGATTGAAAATGACCAGATAAGTGGAGACTTCTTCCCGGTAACACATATTTTTGAACCCTGGCAGCATTTGGTGTATGACGTTTCATCTTATGCCGGAACGAAGTTCGAGGTTTGTTTTGAAACCAGAAACTGGACCAACCCGGAGACGGCAGATGTAGGAGATTATGCTCAAATAGATAATGTGTTAATCTCCGGCGTAGGGGTATCTACTGACGAGACTGCCGCCAATATTTTTGAGATGGAACTTACGCCAAATCCAAATACAGGCATTCTGAATATTGCTTTTCGGCATGAAGCTTTGGAGCATGTCCAGCTAGAAGTTTTTGATGTGCATGGTCGTTTGCTGAAGCAAAAAGAAGTGCAAAGCCACGCTGGTCGCAACACCTTGCGTTTGGATATAAATGACTTTAGTCAGGGACTGTATTATGTGAGAATGAGTAGTGGGGCTAAGGGGCAGGTGGAGCCTGTTGTGAAGTTGTAGGTGCCACTTTTGAAAGATTTAAGAAGTTCTCTAGCGTTAAAAATATTGAATAATGAATCGTTGAATTTTGAATTTTGATTGGCACTCAAATGCGGTAAACGCGATTGAAGGCAAATTCGATATTCAAAATTCAACGATTCAACGATTCAATATTTCGTTGTGAATTAACGACGACCAATCAGTAATATAGGCAATTCTAATTCAATTTATTTGTAAGTCACCAACTTAAACCCCTCCGTCTCATTTCGCTCTCTGGAAAGCACCTGCAAAAAGTAAGTCCCCGCAGGCAAACGTTCTACATTAAATCCAATTTTTCGAGCCCCTTTTTCTACATTGAAATATTGCTTATGGGCAAGTTTACCACTAATGGCATAAACCAGAATTTCGATAAAATCGTCTTTTTCAAACAGCCTTCGCCAGCCTGCGGCTGGTCGAAAGAACATCTAACATCCATCCATATTTCATGCTTAAAGTCATTCCATTCAGTCGTTCATAAAAGAAGAGCTGAACAATTACAATAAAAATTAAACCTGATGCTGTCTCATTAACGCCATTTTTCAATTTTGTCTTCAAATGTAGCATTCTTGTTTTTATGTAAATGAATTTGAATGTTTAGTATTAATTCATTTGCACCAGCTTTAAAACAGGTTTTGCGAACTTGATCCACAAGATCCATTAAGGTGTCTAGTTCCCCTTCAAGGCTGGTGGAGAAAGGGCCTACGATGTGCTTAATCCCGGATGCTTTGATGATGGTGAGTGCTTCGTCAATTACACCATAGGCGTTTTCCTGATTGATGGGAATGACTTGAAGGGATAGATTTGCTAGCATTTTGTTTTATTTTTTAGGCTTGGCCAGCCTGTGAAGTCCGGCGGGCCGAAATTCAGTAGAAATATTGAACCTGTTATTTTTATAAATAAATGTCAGTAATAATTCAATTGACTTTTACCACCTTTTCAGAAAATGAAACTCCCTCCATCTGATATTGTAACAAATAAACTCCAGCAGGTAAGTTCGAAAAGATCCCATTTTGATGTTTGTCCAGAAAGAATTAATGCTTCGTTGTAAACTTGTTGGCCATTCAAATCATAGAGAATCGGTGACTTGATATATCTTGCCTCCCAGCATCCAGATTCAAAAATTATCAAGCAAGTATCGGGCTTCTTTATGCTGATCGTCAATGGAAATTATTTTTTGCAAATCGGATATTGAGCGATTATTGTATCCCAATTTATGAAATAATTTGGCGCGTTGAAAAAGTGCTTCCGCGTTTTTGTAATTTATGTCAACTGCTTTGCTATAATGGCTGATGGCTTTAAGGTCATGGTCTACTTTTTGGTACAAATTACCGGCAATAACAAAATCGCTGCTATCCAAAGGGAACTGATGGCTATATTTTTCATGAAATGAAATGGCGCTCCATAACTCTGACTCTATGTGATCAGGATGCGTCAATAATTGCATGATATCCTGATAGAGGGGGCCACTACTAACTCCGGTTTCAGCCGTTTCCAGGAGTTTTTTAATGCCCAGGTCAAATTGATTATTGTTCAAAGCCTCGATAGCTTCAAAATAGGAAGCAGGATATTTAGAGGTCTTCAAAAGCTGTTGCAGCTGATAGCCATCATTGTGAGTCGTCCGGCCATCATGCATGATGAGTGGATCTTTACTGGGTATAATGTTATTGATGAAATCAAAAATCCCGGAGACCAAGAATATGCCCATTACAAAAGCAATGATTTGTTGGTCTTTATAAAATAGAATCAGCCAGGAGAAAAACAAACCGAGTAGCAAAGAAAAAACCGGTCCACCCAAAACAATCAAAATGGATTGCCCGATAGTGGCTGCTCCCTGATGGCTACAAAGCCCTTGTTGTAAATGAACGAATTTTGGTGTAAAAAAAATGCTTAGTCTACCCAATTGAAAAGGGTAACTTTTTTCCAGACTTCCATAGGAGCCGATATAGATGGTGACTTCCTTTTTGGTGAAAACCAAAGCTGGGAGGGCGTGCCCTAGTTCATGGACCAAAGTCGTAAAAGGTCTTGACAGAATGATGGCCAGGAAAATACCGATTACACCGATGATTGCGTTCAAATGTTTGTTTGGATTGTTGTAGCGCTAAAGTTACTCATTTAGAACGATAATCTTATCACACGAAATTTCAAGAATTTCATAAAGCAGTTCACTCCCTTTTCCATCGAGATCAGACCATGTGAGGCGGGCAGGCATCGCATTTTGAATTCTCCAGACAACAACGGGTTCGTGGTTGGAGTTTAAAAGACTGATCGTTATATCGCGTCTTAAGGAACCGCTGTTTGTGATCGAGAAGTTATGTGCTTCCTCCCACCATTGAAAAAATTCATTATCCCCTTTTACTACTGGTCGCTCCAGGAAAAAATTTTCATAGTTCTGTTGACCAACTGTTTTATGCGGTGAGTTTTCGCGATCGGAGCCAGATCGGATTTCAACTATCTCAGTATTCATAGCCAGGTTCCGGATTTTACTAAATTCGATTCTACTGCCGGCCCATTCGGCTTGAAAGTGAAAGGAAGGAAGTGGTGCTTGATTCATTTTTTTGATTTTTTGGTTTTTTAAAACAACAGTCAATTAGCCAATTTGAAAATCTAATTAAGATGTTTCCATTAGAAATTTTATATGAGACTTATTAGGGAGGTTTTTATAAAGATCCATTTTGTGGATGTTGCGGTCCTTGTATTGACAACCTTTGTGGTCCTTGTAGTGTGTTTCACTGTCGTATTGTTCCTCGAAGTTGTGATGGAAAAATACCTCAATGGGGTCAATAAAAAGTTGAATTTGTTTGAAAGGAGGTAAGAAAGGAATCTTCTTAACTGTCGGAAGATTCGCAATATTTCTAGTTGCATGATGACCCATTATTGGGGAGTCAAAAAATACGCAAACGTCGTATGCAGGTTTGGGGGAAGCGTTGATAATGGAGAGATAAAACGTATCATCAATCAATTCGAAATCAACAATTACTAATGGTTTCGCATGATGTTTTCCCTTAAATCCCAGGAAGTGGAATAGTTTCATTATAGTTTTTTAGGCTTTTCTTAAGTACGAAATATAGGGATTTTATTCCTCATCTCCAAACGAAATTCCAACAGCCCGTGCCGTCTTAATGAGGTAGTGATCCTTTTTTACATAGTTGTAATATTTGATCGCTTCCTCAATGGTTACACTTTCAATCTGATTGTTTTTGTAAGACACCATTTTTCCAAAGTCACCTTTTTGTACCAGTTCAAAAGCTTTGACGCCCATGGCTGTTGCCAAAATCCGGTCGAAGGCGAGGGGAGTACCACCACGTTGTGTATGGCCTAGTACGGTGGTGCGAATTTGTGCGGGGCAACCCATGTCTTCGAGTTCTCTGCGGAGGTAGTTGGCTATTCCTGATAGTTTTTTGTGCGGATCGCCTTTGTCGGCCGACCTGGAGCCCAGGCTTTCACCACTTTCTACTTTCGCGCCTTCTGCGACAACAATATTGACAAAGCCTTTTCCTTTTTTGTAGCGTTTTTTAATGCGCTTCAAAATGGTGCTTAGATTGAAAGAAATTTCCGGAATCAAACAAATTTCAGCACCTCCGGCTATGGCAGTATGCAGCGCAATCCAACCAGCATCACGACCCATTACTTCCATGATCATGACGCGGTGATGGCTCTCCGCTGTGGTGACCAGTTTGTCAAAACTTTCCGTCGCAATTTGCACGGCAGTGCTAAACCCAAAAGTCAAATCTGTTGCAGAAAGATCGTTGTCAATCGTTTTTGGGACACCGATAATATTCAAGCCTTTTTCAAAAAGTCCCTGTGAAATTTTCTGGCTTCCGTCCCCACCAATATTGACAACTGCATCAAATCCAAGGTCTTTAATCTTCTGAACCAAATCTGCAGAAATGTCTATTGTTGACCAGGTACCATCTTCCAGCTGTACAGGAAAATCGAGCGGATTTCCTTTATTGGTGGTTTTTAAAATGGTGCCTCCTTTTACGTGGATACCTGCTATTCTGGACTGCGTTAATTTTTTAATTTCAACCGGATCTTTAAGTACGCCATTGAATGCTTCGATGCTTCCATAGGCTTCCCACTCACCACTTGCTTTGGCGGCTTTTGCCAATCCTCTGATGACTGCATTTAATCCGGGGCAGTCGCCTCCTCCTGTTAGAACTAGTACCTTTTTCATGACTTAATTATTTAGGCTCAATGATAGAGAAATCTTTTGACTTTTAAAGAACTTCTACAAAAAACTTGAAGGTTATCTGCTAAGGTGTGGTTCAATAGAAAATGCTACTATTCGGTGACCGAATTAATGAATCGGATTGGATATTGGATGTTTTTTACGTGCGCTTTGCGCGGTAAAGGATGTTAGTTTTAGGTCTCGTCTACCGATGAACGCCGTATATTTTATAGGCCTCACCATTAGACGAGAACTAACATCCGTCACGCTCCGCCTTGCGGAGTCGTGACTAACATCTAACATCCCGTTCTATTCAGAAATTTTAGGCAAACTTCATTAAAGATAGCAGCTTTCTCAATGCTGACCACATGGCCACATTTAGGCACAACGTGAATACTGGCATTGTCATGTAAATCAGCATATTTCTGGGCAGGATGCAGGAATAGATGGTCCTGATCGCCCATGACGAGTAGGTGGGGTATGTCAGATTTTGCTTTGAATAATTGATCCAAGGTTTTATTAAGGCCGTAGTAGAGGGCAGTCCATTTTCTGAATTCGTCCGTAGTGAGGGCCTTTGATTCTTTGATGAAAACGTCACGGGACTTTTTGTGGTTGTTTCGAGGCATCATGATTCGGGCGCTCATTTTATAGAAGTTGGCGTAACCGATTACTTTGGCAATAGCCAGGCTTAGATTTGCTAATACTTTTAGTTTCGTGTTGAGTCTTACGATGGCGCCGGGCATGATGACGGATAGAACAGATTGGGGGCGCACTTCCCGAATTTCCAGGCAAATAATCGTACCCAATGAAATACCGACAATATGGATGGAAGGAATTTTCAAATAGTCAACGACTTCCCATATTTTATTAGCTAAGAATTCGAATGTGTAGTCGGGGTAAATGTGGGAATGGCCTGCGTTCTTTCCATGTCCGGGTAGGTCAATAATTAGCAAATTGTACTGTGCTCCAATGTCTTCAACCTGACGCTTCCAGGTACGGGTACTACCGCCTGCACCATGCACGAAAAGAACCCATTCGGTGTTGCTGTCGTTTTGATAAGTTTCGAAATATAAGCGCCCGTTTTCTGACATTTATGAGTTATATTGGTCGTAAAGATAGTAAAAAAGGGTAGAGGATGGGAGAGGTTGTGGAAGTTGGAAGTGGGAAGCGCCCTCTAACGCGGGTCCGCAATCGTGGTCATGGGGCGAATGCCCTATTCCATTGGTGTATCCCTGTTGGGGAAACTCCATATAACGGAGATTTCCTGAAAGATACTGTCCTCATAAAGCAGGCCTTGTGGGATATCCACAGAGCCTGCGGTCGAGTGAAGCTTCCAACTTCCCGCTTCCCACTTCCCACTTCCCACTTCCCACTTCCCACTTCCCACTTCCCACCACCTAAAATTCACAACTATAAGTCATCTCCCCACTATCAATAATCTTCTTTTTCATTCTGAAAGTGTTGGAATTGAATTGGCTATTGTAATCAAATACCAGCTGGCCACTTTGAATGTCTTTTAGTACAAAATAAACAGAGAAGTTGTTGCCTGGTTTTACAAAAAGGGTATCTTTTTTGGCGAGTTTAAAACGAACTGCTGCTGGCTTTTCGATGAAGCGGATGTTGCTTAATCTTCCGTCGATAGATTTTACTAAAACGGTATCGTTTTTTATTTGACAAGCGTTGATGGACTTTGCGAGTTGTTCCTGAAAAAAGAGTTGGTTGACCATCGTTGTTGTTTCGATTTTGACCTGACTTTTTTGACAAGAAGCAAAAATGAGAACCAGCAAAGCAAGGAGCGTTGGTTTTTGTTTTCTCATTTTGCTAGAGCATAAATTGTAGGAACAAAACTTCTTCCTTGTCGGATTGCATATCTGCCGCTATACTAATAGGGTGGTCTAGTTTTTCTCTGTTTAGAAAACCGGAGAGTTGTAAGATGCTTTTTCCGTCTGCTGATTTATTTCTTTTAAAACCTGCCGGTGTGAATCCTTTAACTGCGCCGTTGGTTTTTGAACGAAAGTTCAGCTCGGCAAGGATTTCATCTTTTGGGTATTCGATAAGATCTTTATTGTTGAGCATGCTTCTGATGGCCTCGTAGTTTTCATCTTTTATGAGGGCTACCAGTTTTTCGATAAGCCTCATTTTTTTGGCCACTACCTTAAGGTCATCCACTGGATATTTAATCGTTGTTTTATTGTCTTTGGTGATCAATACAGCATGAATTTCGTCATAATTATTGGCGTCATTGTCCATGTGTTTATACATCAGCCAGGCCAGGTTAGACGAGATTAGTTTGGCGTTTTCAAGTTGTTCTTCCACTTTTGAACTCTCGGATAAGGTGACTTCAAAAATGCGTACTGGCTCGGTATCCGCAGTAGCGGGAAAGGCACCTTTGTCGAAGTGGACTACACCGCTGTAAATTTTGATGATTTCCTGTAGTCCCTCGTTCTCAGTTTTAGAAAGGTTATGAGGAAGTGCTGATCCGGTATTGTCAGTTTTACAGGCAGAAAGGGACAGGATGCTGAGTATAAGAAAGTAGGAGGTGAGCTGATTGAATTTCATGATGAAAGTATGGTTGTTTATTTTTTGTAAAAGTAGTGAAAAGTGGGAAGACTGGAGACCGAAGGCCGAAGTTTCCTTCTATCGTGCTACCTGCTAACTTGATGGGACACGGATTGAACGGATTGAACGGATTTACACGGATTTCCCTCTGTCGCGATTGTTTTTTACGATTGTAGAAAAAATCCGTCCTACTCCGTTCAATCGTCCGCCGCCATAGGCTTTGGCCGAACGCTTTCGCCGAGTCCTTCGCCATAGGCTTCGGCCGCACGCTGTCGCTGAAG
>Ga0114957_1004388_pt1 | contig 12188 bp, 12 predicted proteins | sample BantaG_FD_87175 | JGI IMG/M metagenome (GOLD analysis project Ga0114957, IMG submission 87175) | Marine algal microbial communities from Bantry Bay, Ireland - BantryBay_4 metaG | ecosystem: Host-associated > Algae > Red algae > Unclassified | place: Bantry Bay, Ireland | collected 2014-11-21 | reverse complement strand
TATTGTTCGATTTAATTTTTAATATCTATGGATTTTATCAGCTGCTTATACAACAATCATTAACTCCTTAGCCTCACTGGCCGAGGTGTGCCGTCTAGGACGGCAAGGTTGTCGGTTCAAGTCAGATTGTGGAGTACTTATATTGATGCTACTTATAAGCGCTAGTCAGTTCCCATCCCTTTCTGTCAATTTTATACCAATTGTGTTTTGTGTCCACATATTGAAAATGTTCTGAGTACTTAAGTCCTGCTTTTTTCAATACCACGTTAGAAGCGATGTTGTCACAATCTGCAGCCGCACAAATCTCTTCCAATTTTAATTCTTCAAATCCATACTTTACTGAAGCGAGGGCAGTTTCTGTTGCAATCCCTTTTCCCCAGTATTGAGGCTTGAATCTATATCCAAGATCGTAATAGTTGAAATCTCTTACCGCCTTTTCTAGTTTGAGACCCGACCAACCCATTAAGGCCTGAGTGGCTTTATCTATGACGGCATATCTGCCGATTCCACTATCTACATATTGCTGCCTGATATTTTCTATAGCGTCGATTGTGTCTTGTAATTCCTGAACTGGCTCGCCCAGATACTTGCTAACTAATGGATCTGAGTCCAGCTCGAATAAATCTTGTACATCAGATTGCATTATCCTCCGCATTAAGCATCTATCAGTTTCTATAAGTGTTTTCATTATAGTGCATTTGATAAGTTATTGATATAGGTTTCTCCTGTGGCCCAGTTTTCATTGTAGTCCTAGCGAATTATTTTTCATTAATCCACTTTTTATTATACTCTTGATGAAACTTTACTTTGTAATTGATGACCTGCTCTGGCTGTATGGTTTGGTCCTCCAATATGCTGTATGGTTTGGTTCTCCAATATGTAAGGAATTAGTTTAACTATGTCAGACTGAAGATTAGTTAAGTCCATTATTTTTTCGCTGTAACGCAGATAGCAATGTGCTTCAGGAAAGTACTCCAATCCACTGGCTTTTAATGCATTCCCAATTCCAAGCGTATTACAGTTATTCATCTTGTAGTTGGCAAATTTTATTTTTACATTATTAATGCTATTTGCATAGCAATTTTTAAAAAAATATGCTTTGAACTACAGCTGCCGTTTCTTTCATTTACAATCAGATTAATATTCTTTCGGTTTGAATTCCTTCCATATGGTAGTTTCTGTACATAGTGGCACTGTTAGCTCCATCTTAAAGCCTTGGTTCAATATTTTTTCTTTAAGAGAATCTTTTGCTTGTAAAAAGCATACTCATCTTCTTTGGTTAAGATCACAAATATTTAATTTAATTTTTCCATTTAGTGGAACTTGCCCCAGTTTATAGAAGGATGACTTATTCAAGTAGGCTATGCGCGGATAGCCGCCAGTGGATTGGCAATCATTCAATAGGATTATGGGTTGACCAGAAGGAGGCAATTGGATAAAACCCGAAAGCACTGGTACGCTTTCCGTTAGATTAATATTCGTTCTGATGGATAGTTCTTTTCCTTGAAGTCTGATGCCTGTGCGGTTACTGTCAGTTCTGATAGTATAGATTTGTGATATGAGCTTTGCCATGGCATTTTCTGTCAGAAAATCATATTCAGGACCAGCATAGATTTGTAATGTGTCTTCTAGTGCTGGGCTTTTGAGTTCCATATTAGTATCGGAAAGAGGTTCATCTTTCCATTCTATAGTAACATTTTTCGTTATAGGTCTGCCAGCTATACCACCTGCATTCAGGTAAGTATCAGTACTGAACGAGCCTGCAAAATTATGCGCTTCTATTAATCCTTTGATGGCAATATAGGATCTGAAGCCTGTTTTTGGAGCTGCACCTGTGAGGATATCAGAAGGCTCAATGTTTAGGTTCTTATTTGTCGCTATATCCTTGCCATTAATCTTCCAATCCATTTCTGCTCCGGATATGGCAATTTGAGTTTTAGTCAGGAAGCGTAAGTGGGGAGCTAGTCCAGTGCATTCCAATGTAGGGTAGGATGCAGGGTTCCCAAGTATTAGGTTGGCCTGAGACGAGGCTTGTTGGTCTATGGCTCCGCAGCGAGGGATGGCATAGAATAATAAACCTTGTCGACCTTGGTCCTGGATGGTGGTAAGTAAGCCGGGCTTTATGACTTTAAGTGAGCCCATTGTAGGTTAAGATATTAAGTTCGGAATTGAGTAAGTCTTGATATTCAGGTTGGAAAATATTGACTAACGAAATTTGGTCTGCTAGTTCTAGCAATGATGGAGGCATTTCGTTTATATCCATTATGGACAATGGTGTTCGTCCTATTACAGACCATCCGCCAGGACTCGGTAAGCTATAAATACCCATGTACTTTCCGCCTACCGCCACAGAATTTTTGGGGATGTATTTGTCAGGTACTTTTTTGCGTGGAACCTGTAGTTCGCTTGCTAAGCCATTCATATAAATGAAGCCAGGCAAGAATCCAAACATACCCACAGTAAATTTGGTCTTTAAGATTTGTTCCTTATAGGCTTGTTCAGTCAGTCCTGTAAGCTCAGTTACTCTATTCCAGTCATCGCTTTCTTGAAATTGTATTGGTAATTCTAAGGTTCTTGCATTTCCAGTTGCCACTAGCTCAACTTCCGATAGTCGTTTCAAGTCTGATATTTCAAATTCCGAACTGAGTTTAAGTAGAATCTCTGTCTCTGTAGCAATCACTTCTTCTAAGAAATCGAATTTTTGATTCAAAATTGATAGTCCAATATTCGTTACGGAACTTTGACCTTTCGCTTTGAGGATTATGAAATCTCTTCCATAAATCTTATAATCCATAGCTATTCTATTTATGGATAGAGACCCTGACATTTTCTTTTTGTAAGTGAGTATAGATGGCCTGACTGAGCTGAACTGCATTTGGTGTATCGCTATGTATGCAAATGGTATCTGCTTTGATACTAATTGTATTGCCCTCGTACAAGATCAAAGTATTTTTTAATAAATCACAAATCCTCTTTAGCACAGCTGATTTTTCGTAGATGACAGCTTCGGGCAGAGTTCTACTTCTGAGTTTGGTCTTGCTTGCATAATTTCTGTCCACGAATGCCTCTTCTCTTACAATCAACCCCGCTGTCTTCCCTATCTTAACGGCTGGGCTACCTGACAAAAAGTAAAGTTCCAATAAGGGGTCTATATCTTGGATCATTTCGACATATGCAGTTGCCATTTGCTTGTCATTTGCTATGTCATTGTATAATGCTCCATGTGGTTTTACGTGGTGAAGTTTTATTTTCTTAGACTCTAGAATTTTCTTAAATGTATGTATCTGCTCTCTGCAATCTTTAATGGTTTTTTCTATTGTTTGATTTAAAGAGACTCGCCCAAAATTCTCAAAGTCCACATAAGATGGGTGTGCACCAATAGCGACCTGATACTCCATTGCATAGCCAATGGTTCTTTCAATAGTCTGAACATTACCAGCATGACCTCCACAGGCAATATTGCAAGAGGAGAGGTAGGGCATTAGGTATCTGTCTTGACTTGATTCTGAGTTCTGAATGCTTTCTCCTACATCGCAATTTATATCGATCGTTTTATTCAGTGTCATATCAATCCAAAGATACTACTCAATGTCTTAAGAGAAAGCAATATGGTGATTCCGATAACTGTCATTGCTAGGGCATTAATGAACCCAGAGTTACTATTATTACCCATGAGCTCTTTGGAATTTGATATGTATAATAAATATATGGATATGAAGGGGAGTAATAATGCGTTAGTGATTTGTGCGAATTTTATGACAAGGATAGGTTTGAAGTTGCCTAGACTGACTATGACACCTATGACAATTATCAGTAACCAGACACTGATGAATTTTACGTTTTTTTCTCCGTTGCTCCAGCCGAAAAGACCTTTAGCGGCATAGGCGGCAGCAAGGGGAGCAGTAAGTGTAGAACTTAATCCTGCAGCTACCAAGCCTATGCCCATAACGTATTTGGCAGATGTTCCAAAGAGTGGTTCTAGCTGGGTAGCCAGATCACTTGCAGAACTGACTTCGGTTAGCTTTGTTGCGCTTGCGGCTGCGGTAATGACTATGAAAATGGAAATCAATCCACCCAAGGCAATAGCAAAGATGTTTTCGATTCTGACCTCTTTCAATTGAGATTCACTATTGTATTTCAAAGATATAGTAGAGGCATGCAGGAATAAATTGTAGGGGACTACAGTCGTGCCTATGAGTCCCATTACTAATAAATAATGGTCAGTAGCTGAAGCTTTAGTGGGAAATAGTCCTTTTACTATTTCAGAGAGGTCAGGCTGTACCATTATTACAGTAATGATAAAACAAAGACTCATCAATAGGACAAGTCCAATCAATATTTTTTCTATTGCTTTATACCCCCCAAATAACAACAAGGCAATACTAATCAGCCCTATTGCAACTGGCCATACAGCAGAGACTCCGATGATCAAATTAAGGCCTAAGACTGCGCCGGTAATATTGCCCGCTTCATAAGCAGTATTGCCTACAAGTATGGCTGATATCACAAGAAAGAAGGCTAAGTAACGAGCAAAGGGTTTTGTAATCTTTTTGGTTATGGCTTCACCTAGTCCTTGTTGGGTTATGAAGCCTAGGCGGGCGGCCATTTCCTGTAGAACTATAGTTGCGAAGATTGAGAAAAGCAAAGCCCATAGAAGTGTATAGCCTGAGTTAACCCCTGCGAGGGTACAAGTTGTCAGAGTGCCAGGGCCAATAAACGCTGCTGCGACTAAGGTGCTGGGGCCAAAATATTTTTTCACTTACTTGCTTGAGTTGGTACTACTCTATGTTTAATGTCCATGAGAACTAAGGTAAGAAAAAACAGGTGAACTCTGTCGGGCAAAAACTGCGGTCTATCTTGCTTGTGGTTATAATGCCGATTTTACAAGCTGTATTACATTACAAATTCCTCAATGGTTATAGGTCTCTAAATTGTGGTAGTTCTATGTGAGAGATTCAGGATATGCAAAAATAGATGATGAGTAATAACTTGATTTTACAAGTCCTGATATCAATATGAGTTTACTGATAAGAAATATGTGAGTCTTATTTAATGCTGCATTGTATTAGACATTCTCAATTTTGAAAAATCAACTATAAAAAAAAGACTTCAAAACTAGGTCAGAAGTCCTTTTTTAGAATATGCTCAACCAATTTCTAGTAGGCCTTGGCAAATATCACTTTCTGCATGCTGTCATTTCCAGTCAGGATACATTTTCCATCAGAAGGCTCTTCATCATTGGGGATGCATCTGATACTGGCTTTAGTCAGCTCTTTGATCTTTAGTTCTGTTGCTGTCGTACCATCCCAATGGGCTTTGATAAAGCCTCCTTTGTTTTCTAGAATGTGCTTGAATTCTTCAAAGTCAGTCGTCTCAGAGGTATGTTCGGTTCTGTAGTCTTTAGCTTTTTGCAGCAGGTTGTCCTGAATGGTTATCAGTAGGTCTGTGATGTATCTATCCAGTCCTTCCAGAGCGACAGAGGTTTTTTCCTTGGTGTCTCTTCTGGCAATTTCAACTTGATTCTTTTCCAAGTCCCTCATACCGATGCCGACCCTGATAGGCACGCCCTCCATTTCGTATTGAGCAAACTTAAATCCTGGTCGTTTCTTTTTGTCTCTGTCTATCTTCACTCTAACGCCAGCACCCTTTAGCTGTTCAGCCAGTTTCTCGGCTACTTCCATAATAGCTTCGTTGGGTTTAGGTATGGGGACTATGACGACCTGAGTAGGGGCGAGTCTAGGTGGGATGACCAGACCTTCATCATCAGAATGGGTCATGATAAGGCCCCCGACCAGTCTTGTGGATACTCCCCACGAGGTCGCCCACACATATTCCTCTTTGTTATTGCTATCAGCAAATTTCACATCAAAGGCCTTGGCAAAATTCTGACCTAGGAAGTGAGAAGTCCCTGCTTGCAAGGCTTTCCCGTCTTGCATGAGTGCTTCAATAGTGAAGGTTTCTTCAGCTCCGGCAAATCTCTCATTGGCTGTCTTGGCACCTTTGATGACGGGCATGGCCATATAGTCTTCCGCAAATCTAGCATAGACTTCGTGCATCTGCTCAGCCTCTTCGATGGCCTCCTCTCGTGTAGCATGAGCTGTATGACCTTCTTGCCATAGGAATTCTGCAGTTCTGAGGAAAGGACGAGTACGCATTTCCCATCTTACAACATTGGCCCATTGATTAATCAGCAGTGGCAGATCTCTGTAGGACTGTATCCAGTCTCTGTAAGTGTTCCAGATTATCGTCTCTGATGTCGGTCTCACTATTAGCTCCTCTTCCAGCTTGGAACTGGGGTCTACAACTACACCGTCACCATTGGGGTCGTTCATGAGTCTATGATGGGTGACTACGGCACACTCCTTGGCAAAGCCCTCCACATGCTTAGCTTCCTTACTCAGAAAACTCTTAGGTATGAATAAAGGGAAATAGGCATTGACATGACCGGTATCCTTGAACATCTTATCCAGCTGATTTCTCATATTCTCCCATATGCCATAGCCCAGGGGTTTGATGACCATGCAACCTCGTACTGCTGAATTGTCTGCCAATCCTGCTTTTTTGACGATGTCGTTGTACCATTGTGAGTAATTCTCTGCTCTTGCTGTTATTTCCTTAGCCATATCGCTCTGCTTTTATTCTTATGGAAGAGCCGCAAAAGTAAGGATTTGCCAGCAAGTGCATTTTGGTGGTTAAAGAGAGCAGTTTTTGATGTTTGACTGCAATCCTTTTCTGATCTGATTTCAGCTTTTAAAACTAATATGAAGAAGTCAACTCTAAATAAACATTGTAAGCGATGATTTTTATTGGTGCTGATTAACTGCGCTCTTCAGTGGATTCATTTTACGATTAAAATCGAAGTTAATTCTATAGATCAATAAATATCCCTGCCACTTAACAAGCAGCAGGGATCGCAAAGCATTAAGAATAAAATTCTTTATCAGACGTCACGGTAATAGTATTGACCATGTGGCGATATTCGTTGCCTGAAATGCTCTGTATATTAACTTCACTATCAGACTCGAAGCTCTAAATGTCCATTTTTCCTATATAAGCTTGATTACGGGCGGAATTGGGTTCTTGAGCAAGTAAATATCCTTGACAGACCAGCTTATTGATATCAGCGATTATCATCGTTTTTTTTACGATCTGTTAACTATCCATAATTGGTGCTTGTATTAAGGCGTGAAGTCATTCAAGACAACTATAAGTATGGTATGATAAGTCGAAACTTCTGCAGAAGGCTGAATGATGGGATTAAGGCGATCTTGGTATCGAACTTAAAGTGTTAAAGCAGTCTTTTTGTTGAAAATTTGTGTTAAAACGCCACTTTTACGCTGTAAAATAGAACCAAATCCGAATAATCTTCGTCTATATAAATAGAAGTCATAAAGTTGATTTGTTATGGAGTTTAACTTATGTTAAAGAACGTTTTAAGCCCATATTAACTAGCAAAGGCTCGAATTTAGCTTAACTTCGGTTTGTCAAGCTTGAGTAATCAAAGACTACTTCCTAACAACATTAAAAAACATTGATATGAAAAATTTGAATTTATTAGCGCTTCTAGCTCTGCTTCTTACTATAACTGTAAGCCTGCAAGCACAATATGATGATCTATATATCACAGATGCTGATGAAGAGAATATCGAAGTGAATATGTATGAATCGGAATACGACGGTGATTACACTGATGATTACGATGATGCTGAGTATGGTAGTTATGACGACGATGACTACGAGTATTATAGTGAGTACGACAATTATTACAGTAACAGATTGAGAAGATTCAACACAAGTAGTGGTACTAACTATTATAATTCTTACTACTCCAATGATCTTTTCTACGATCCCTATTATTCTTACTATACGCCTTCATACTTGAACTACAACAGATATAATAGAGGTTTTATACCTGCAAGACGTGGTAACTTCTTTGCAATCACCTTTGGGAATACACCTTACAACAGATATGGCTACAATCCATACGGTAGTGGATGGGGGAATAGAATCGGTTACAACAATGGATTCGGAAGAACTGGCTTCAACGGTGGTTTTGCGACTACAGGAAGAGTGAGTGGGGCAGGATATGGTTGTCCAGTGGGAACACCGGTGATCGTCAGCTCTAATGCTAGCAGAGCAAACAACAGATCTACAGTCAACCAGAGAAGAGGAAGCAGTTCTACTAGAACAGCTACAAGAGGATCAGGATCAAGTAGAGTACAGACTTACTCCAACGGTGGTGGAAGTAATCCTGCTCCTAGAACTTCCAGATCAGGCAGAACCAGAGCTTCCAGTTCAAAAGGCACGACAACGAGATCAAGCTCAAGACCGGCTACGAGATCTTCAAGAACGTCTTCCAGAAGTTCTAGACCTTCTTACAAAAAAAGCGGCAGCTCTACTAGAAGTAGCAGAAGCGGTGGATTCAGATCATCATCCAGATCTTCAGGTAGCAGCAGATCAAGCTCTAGATCTTCAGGAAGCAGAAGAGGTAGATAATAAATATTGATAAAGGGATAAGTAGGGTTTTAAAAGCCTTTATTCCAACTAACATACCGAGGGGTGGACATTAGAAATAATTGTTTGCCCCTTTTTTATTGTGGGGTAGTCAATACCACCCTGCTCCATTCATCAACTTCTTATATTTGACTTATGAAAATAATTTTGAAAACAATCATATCCGTAGTTGCCGTCTTGATATTCATTTCGGCACAATTACAAGGGCAGAATCTAGATGATGCTGTACGTTACTCTCAGTTATCTGCAGGAGGATCTGCCAGAGTGATGGGTGTAGGAGGGGCTTTTGGGGCCATGGGAGGAGATTTTGGAGTAAGTGGGGCCAATGTTTCAGGTTTGGCCGATTACAGATCCAAGGAGCTCATGTTCACCCTGTCCCATAACAAAGTAGGAACTAAGACCTTCAATAATGGGACTCAGGTAGGAGACAACAGTGATGGTAAGGAAACCATCTTGGAGAATCTGGCTTTCATCTCACACAACAAGCCTTATTATTCGGAAAATCTACTCACTTCAAACTTTGCAGTGGGCTTGCAGCAGTATTCCAATTATAACCAAGTGATCTCTTATGATACGCGATCACGAGGTTCATTAGTCGGCACGCTGGCCAATCTTGCTAATTTGGATGACTATAATGCCTTTGATGTGGAGCTGGCAGATCTGGCAGGTGCTATCTTTTATGACTCTGAATTTGAAACTTATGTGCATGATTTTTCCAGTGAAATTCAAGATGCCAACGGAAATGTGATTGGTCTGAGTAATGTTATCACTGATGAAGTCCCTAAAGAACAAATCATAGAAAGGTCCGGTCGAGTCAATGAATTATTGATTGCTTGGGCAGGAAGATTTCGCCAAGGGCTAAATCTGGGTGTCGGGATCGGTATCCCCTTTGTTAATTACCAGGAAGATAAATTCTATGCGGAGGACGATAGCGAAGATCTCTTTCCAATATTTACACAATTGAATTTCAATGAGAGTTTCTCGACTTCTGGAGTAGGTATCAATCTAAAATTGGGACTAGGATATACAGTGGCCAAGCGTATCAGATTAGGAGTCGGATGGCAATCACCATCGTATATGAGCTTACGAGACAATTTCAATAACTCTCTGGCTTACGATTGTACCTTATGCGATGAGACAGCTTCAGTTGTATTTGAGTCGCCAGAAGGAGAGTTCAGATACAGACTGCGTACACCTATGAAAACCACTCTGAGTGCTGGCTACCTTCTGAATAAGGAGAAGCTCAAAGGTTTTCTGAATGTGGATTTCCAAATGGTAAATTATACTCAAAACAAGTTTGATTTCACCTTGGGTGAAGATGAAAATGATCCGGGACTCATAAGCGATGAGAGCTTTGAAAACGGCATTATAGATATAGAGTTACGGTCTGCTTATAACTGGGCCATAGGGGCGGAGCTTGTATATCAGAAATGGAGAGTCCGTTCTGGTGTCAATCTACAGGGAGCGCCTTTCTTTCTGGATGCTGGTCAGTATGATAAGACTTATGCAGTGGGTCTAGGTTATCGTCTGAACAGGATTTTCTTTGATTTTGCCTATCAATACAGGCAGAGTGAAGAAGGATATTCGCCTTACAGAACAGCTGGCGGTGATCCTGCACTACCACTAGTCTCAGATAATCAGATACATAAACTAGCTCTGACAATGGGGTTCAAGTTGTAATTCTTTTCAGTTACTGCTAATGAAAATCAAGCTCTTTTTTGCCCAAGCGTTGATTTGATTATATTAGACAAAAAAATATACCTTAATGGACTTTAGAACGGAATGGAGTAGTTGGCTCATGGTCATTGTGATGATGGGTCTTACAGTAGCCATTAATCCCTGGGTGATTCCCGAGGTGTGGACTGCAGGCAGCACCTTTCGATTTATTGTAAATCTATTGGCCTATCCATTGATTGCCACAGCTCTGGCAACGATTCCTGTCTTGCTAGTCTGTTGGATATTAAAAGTAGAGCCAGATTTGGATTATTCCATCAGGACAGCTTTTGTATTCATGTTGTTCGTGCTGGTATCAACTTACTTTTTTTAGCCGTGGAAACTAAAGAACCAATATGTTCTGTAATTCGTTTGTAAATCATAACTAATCAAATCAATGTACGGAAGAAGACAACCTCAGTATGGAGGAGGGTATGGACAGCAGGGTAGAGGAAGGAGTGCTGGCAGCGGCCGTTTCAAGATGATGCTCATCATAGGATTGGCGATGGCCGGTTTTCAGGTTGTCAAATATCTGAGTACTTCTCAAGTTAATCCAGTAACGGGTGAGAATCAGCGAGTAACCTGGTCAGTGGAAGAAGAGATACAATTAGGTCTGGATAGCCGTCAGCAGATGGCCGCTCAGCATGGTGGCTTGCACCCGGATACGAAAGCTCAGGATCTGCTGGACAGGGTAGGAGAGCGCCTTGCCGCCAGCCCTTGGGTGAAGAAGTCGGGTTACCCTTACGAGTTTCATTTATTGGCAGATCCTGATGTGGTCAATGCTTTTGCACTGCCGGGAGGGCAATGCTTCATAACAGCGGCTTTATTCAGTAAGTTAGAGAATGAAGACCAACTGGCGGGGGTGATGGGTCATGAGATAGGCCATGTCGTATATCGACACGGGGCAGAAAGAACTGCCAAGTCGAATTTCATTCAAGGTCTTATACAGAGTGTGATGATAGGTGCTGGTGGAGACTATTCCATTGCTCAAGTAGCACAAGTTGTAGGACAATATGCCAATATGAAGTATGGTAGAGATCAAGAATTAGAGTCAGATGAATGTGGGATAAGATTGATGATGGAAGCGGGTTATGACCCTGTCCATATGATAGGTGTGATGGATATCCTGGAAGCTTCCTCTGGAGGGGGAAAGGTGCCAGAGTTTCAGAGTTCTCATCCGAGTCCAGATAATAGAAGGGAAAAGATCAGGTCAACCATAGAAAAATACGAAAGAGAAGGTATAGGAAGTGTCAATTGAGGCTTTCTTACGTCTAAATCAATGAGACTTTGATTTTCATAGCTAAATCATTAGTTGATTGATCCTTAGCGATGCCGAATGTCCGCACACTGTGACGCAGGAGTCGCATGTGTAATAATTCAGTTTGTATTATCATTTTCTGATGCGTAGAGCGAAAAATAGAATATGCAATCACTATACCTCGAAGCATATTACGAGTAGTTTCATTCAAAAAAAATAGAAATAACGATATATGAGAAATTTCATGAAATCCAAAAATCCGATGTTCAATAATGAACATGCCAAAGTGAAAACTGCGACCCTGGAACGCAAAAGGACAGGAGGAGGGCCTATCATAGATGATTCCACCTCGATGTCAGTCAGTGGAGCGGTGAATAAGACTTTAATGTTAGGATGCATACTGATGATTACCACGATTTTCAGCTATAATTATCCTAATCAGCTTTTTGCTACTGTAGGTGCTTTGGGTGGTGCAGCAGTGTTTATGTTCACTTCCTTCAAGCCGCATTTAGCACCAATGACGGCACCTTTGTATGCAGTATTGAAGGGTCTACTGGTAGGGACGGTTTCTGCCATGTATGCAGCACAGTTTGGTGGTATCATCTTTCAGGCGGCAAGTTTAACTATAGCGACTTTGCTAGCGATGTTGATGATCTATAAGTCAGGCCTTATCAAGGTCACTAAGAAATTCAGAATGGGTGTG
>Ga0114957_1004385_pt1 | contig 12198 bp, 10 predicted proteins | sample BantaG_FD_87175 | JGI IMG/M metagenome (GOLD analysis project Ga0114957, IMG submission 87175) | Marine algal microbial communities from Bantry Bay, Ireland - BantryBay_4 metaG | ecosystem: Host-associated > Algae > Red algae > Unclassified | place: Bantry Bay, Ireland | collected 2014-11-21 | reverse complement strand
TAGAGAGTATTTTTTCATAGTAGTATGTTTTTAGAGACTAATTAATTAATGAGTTGTCAGTTCAAAAGAAATTAGTTTTCTAAAAATATGGCATTATTACTTATGAAAGCGATTATGCTATGGGATTAACATGAAATTAAGAACTATGTTACATTTGAAAAAAATCAACTTGAGCTGTAGAATTTTAAAGAGTTGAATAATTAATTTAGAAAACCGCATCACTTTTTCAAAACGATGCCTATGGTGAAATTGAGTTTTTTAGACATTGCATTACAAGGAACCCCATTTACTTCAACAACCGTAAAATACTTTTCTAATACCTTTAAGAGCTCTGCATAATCAAAACCTTTATGCATACCTTCGTTGCGTTTTATCTTATCCATTCTTCCCATAAAACCATTGAATAAATCTCTATTAGAGTATTGTTCTGGGACATGATGGAGGAAAAATTTCTTGATAAAATATTTACCTAAAAGAACGACCCCTTTTTCGTTAGGAACTGTGACGAAGCAATAGTCTTTGGTCGATTCATGAAGTTTTTTGATATACAGTTCCAGCTCTTTTAATGGAAGATGTTCTAAGGTTTCCATACAAATAGAAATATCATATTCCTCTAATCGCGGCTTAAAATGTTCTAGTCGGTCGCAGATATAAAATTGATACTTACTCTGATCCTTATAATTTTCTATTGCGGTATCGAGCCCATTTTCCCAGTTGGCGTCATATCCATGAAAGTGTAAAACAGTAGCTGGTAAAAAATCAATCGTCTTACCATCAAAGCAACCTAGTTCTACTACAGAAGATATACGCGGACAGTATTTCTCTATTTTTTGCTTAAGCCAATAGTAACGAGCAAAGTGCAGTTTACCTCGTATCGTTTGCTTATTAAACAATCGCTCATTATACGCTCCATCCATATCGAGAACAAAGTAATACATTGAAGAGAATCGTAAAAATTATGTTTGGAATAATTGAAAGACATGGGAGAGGTCAAATCAAGATTTCTAACCGTGAGTAAAACAAAAAAAGCCCTCTAAATAGAGAGCTCTTTAGTTGACCCACTAGGACTCGAACCTAGAATGACGATACCAAAAACCGTAGTGTTACCGATTACACCATGGGTCAATACCACCTCGTGAAATTCACGGGTTTAAATCGGTTTGCAAAACTATAACAAAATCATCTCCTAGTAAAGCCTATGACCATTTTTTTTAATCCTAATAAGGGACATTTATTCTTATTAGTAAGATGCTTAGCTTTTTAGCTGATAAATACTCTTTAAATTTCTCCCTAAATCATTATAATCTAGTCCATATCCTATTACAAATCGGTCAGGAATTGTAAATCCGATATAATCTATAGGGTAGTCATAATTAAAGGCCTCTTTTTTAAATAACAAGCTAGCTAGAGAAACAGATTTAGGTTTGAGCATTCTGAGTTCTTTCACAAACTGAAAAAGAGTATTGCCGGTATCTATAATATCTTCGATGACGATAATATGCCGATCGGTAACATCTAATTCTAGTCCCAAAAGTGTCTCTGATTTACCTGTACTGGTCAACCCATCATAGCTCTTTAATTTTACAAAACTGGTCTCACAATGGAAGTCTATATTTCGTAGCAGATCTGCAGCAAAAATAAAAGCGCCATTTAGGACTACTAGAAATATGGGATCTTTTCCTTTGTATACTTCAGTTAACGTTTTACCCATTTGGGCTACTCTAGTTAAGATTTCTTCCTCTGATAAGTAAGGCTCAAATAAAAGATCACCTGCTTTGACTATTTCTTTATTTAAGTCCATGCTGATCTATTAAGTATACTAGACTGGTAATGGCTGCCGCACCCATTTTAAGTTCTCTTTCATTTACAGCATCAATGCGATCTATTGCGGTATGATGATAGTCAAAATATCTTTGAGAGTCAGGTCTAAATCCGATCAATAATCCTTTCTGAGATTTTAGTGGATTTATATCTGCACCAGCTCCTCCTTGTTTTAAGTACATATTATAAGGAGAAAACAAATCACCAAATGAGGTAAATTTCAAAAAGTGGTCTTTAAAAACCTCGTCTTCTGCCGTACAGGTAAATCCTCTAGGTGTAAAACCCCCAGCATCCGATTCTATCGCTGCTAGATGGAATTCTCCTTTAAGATTTGATTCATTGGCGTAAGCCTTACCTCCTCCTAATCCATTTTCCTCATTCATAAACATCACACATCGGATTGTCCGTTTAGGCTTATAGTTTAGCATCTTTAAAATATGAATCACCTCTAACGAATGGACACATCCCGCACCATCATCATGTGCTCCTCCTCCTACATCCCACGAATCTAAATGACCTCCTACTAAAATAATTTCATCGGGATAGGTAGTCCCTTTTATCTCTCCTATTACATTATACGAAGTGGCTGGTGGTAAGTTTTTTGAATTACTTTTAATCGAAACATCTACGTTTTGCGTTTTTAATAACTCACTTAATTGATTTGCATCGTTTGTAGAAATAGCTAATGCTGGAATTTTAGGTAGGGTCTCATCATAAACACAGACTCCTGTATGAGGATTATCATCTTGTGCTAATGTCATGGATCTAACTAAAACTGCTCGAGCACCATATTTAGCCGCTTTAGAAGCTCCGTAAACTCGCTGATCCACAGCACCTCCATAAGCACTGAATGTACTTATCTGACTCGGATCCATAGGACGATTAAAAAAAACGATTTTATCTTTTAATAAATCATTTCCCATTTTATCCAGAGTGTCTAGATCATATACTTCTATAATTTCTCCATTAACTCCATTTAGACCTGTACCTATTGTATTTCCTAGGGCCAATGCATTAAGTCGTTGACTATTTTTACTAGAGAGTACTTTATTTGTAGATTTCCATTGGATAATCACCTCCTCTTTTTCTCCTCTTATCCAAACCGGCACCTCACATTCTTGCTTCCAAACGGAATCCATTCCCATTTCCACCATTAGGTCATACGTATATTCCACTGCAGTGGTAGCATTTTGGGAACCAGCAAGTCTTCCTCCGATCTCTTCAGACAGATGATGGAGCATTTTGTAGCATTTTCCCTTTTCTAAAGTAGAATTATATATTTTTTTTATGAAGAATGCATCCTCATCTTGAGCAACCGCTGGAACTGACATAAATAAGCCGAGAAGTATATAAAGTAGGACTCTAATCATAATTTTAATCATTATCTGAAAGGCTAAAGTAAGGATTGAAAGACTGTATTTTTCACTTATTCGGTTAAAAGGTGCATTTATGTGTAACTTTGTATTTTAATTACGTCTCAAATAAAACTTCTAAATAGAAGCAACCCCAACATGCTGAAATTGATGTTTATCAACTTATTGAATCCGCTCATGACGAGTGGTGTCAAGAGTACACTCACTGATGACGAAGTCATTGAGAAATACTTGACGACTAGCGAACCGAAGTATTATTCGATACTTTATGATCGTTATTCAACTAAGGTTTTCAGTAAATGTATCTCTTTACTAAAGAGTGAGAGTCTGGCTGAGGATGCAACGCAGGATATTTTCATTAAAATTTTAATGAATTTGTCCAAGTTTAGTGGGAAATCTAAGTTTTCTACCTGGATTTATTCGATTACATACAATTATTGTATCGATATGATCCGAAGAAAAAAGAAAGATCCCAGTTTACTCGTTGATAACATAGCAGATACTCATGATTCAGTGGAGGATGTAGAAGATAAATTCTTACTCGAAACGAATATTACCCGACTGAAGATAATACTGGAGGATATCCCTATTGCGGACAAGTCCATACTTTTAATGAAGTATCAAGACAGTCTTTCTATAAAAGAAATAGGAGGCATCTTAGATAAATCGGAGAGTGCGATAAAAATGAAAATTAAACGAGCCAAACTTAAATTTAAAAAATCATATTACTTAAAATTTAAAGATTAAAAATATGAGAAATAATTTCCAAGAATTGGAGAGACAGGAGATGGAGCAAAGATCGGTTCCGTCGAAAATTAAGAATGGAATTGATTCACAGGTTGGATTTTTTCAATTTGTAGGAAGTCTGTTTGAATTGTATTTACCTAAGATGGTAGACTTGTTTGTGCATAAGATGTCAAACGAGCAAAACACCTCTTCTAAAGAAGGTCAAAAAAGATATCCTAATCAATAAAATCATTATAATTAATCAACTTTCCAATATTCAAACCCCTAATTCATGCTTAATTTACTAGCCGTAGATATACCGGCGATTTTTACAGATTTATTTAAAGGATTTGCATCAGCAGTTCCTGGATTTATAGGTGCTATAGTCATTTTTTTAGTAGGTCTCATTATCTCAAAAATCCTACGTAAAGTAATAAGAACCGCTCTTGAGAAAATCAAGGTTGATAAAATTAGTGAGAAGCTAAATGAAATAGAGGTTGTAGATAAATCTAAAGTAAAAATCAAAATAAGCGGTTTAATATCTTCTATAGTTTACTACTTCTCCCTTTTGTTTTTTACGGTTGCAGCAACCGAAGTATTAGGAATGCCAGTCGTTTCTGAATTAGTCAAAAGTATTATTACTTTCTTACCAAATGTAGTAGCAGCCGTAATCGTTTTATTAGTGGGAATACTAATAGCCGATGCTTTAAAAGGAATCGTAACTACTGCATGTGATTCTCTAGGAATTCCATCTGGAAAATTAATTGGTAATTTGATCTTTTATTTTTTACTAATTAATATTATAATCTTAGCCTTATCTCAGGCAGGAATCAATACCGATTTCCTTTCTCAAAATTTATCTATCCTTATAGGAGGTATAGCTCTAGCTTTTGCAATAGGCTATGGATTTGCTTCTAAAGATGTAGTTTCTAATTTTTTAGCCTCCTATTATTCTAATAGCATTGTTAAAGTTGGTGATAAAGTGACCATAGATGATGTGACGGGAATCGTAGAAGACGTCTCAAAGTCGAATATTGTTATAAGAACAGAAAACAGTAAAGTCATCTTCCCTCTTAATAGAGTGACTACGGAAAAAATTGAGATATATTATTAAAAATCTTAATATTTAAAATAACTTTATTTAAAATTTACAATTTAAAAAACAAACTAGGTTAAGATGAAAAAAATTATTTTGTTATTTGTTGCAGCATTTTTTGTAACTAATATAAATGCACAAACAGTAGAAACATTAGAAGAATTAAAAGCAATGAAAGCTGAAAAAGCAACTGCTGCAGCTGCTTTGCAAGCTGAGGCTGATGCCTTACAAGCAAAAATTGATAAGTTTCCAGGATGGAAAACCAAATTAGCAGGAACATTAGGAGGTAATTTTAATGGATTTGATAACTGGTTTGCTTCAGAGAATATCAATTCTTCAACGAATTCTTTCGTTTTTGATGCTTTTGGTTCATTAAGATATGATAGTCCAAAGCAATTTTTATACAATGATGCCATACTAGCATTAGGAAGATTAACTACAGATAATAATACAAATGTTGAAGATGATGAAGTAACTTCTACCGTACCTAATAAGTTAAACTTGTCTTCTTTATACGGATATAAAATATGGAATGATGTAGCTCTTTCTGCTGGATTACAGTATAACACTGGACTATTAGGTGATGTTGTTGTAGACTCAGTAACTACTAATAGTATTTTTAATAACCCTGGTGATTTAGATTTAGGGATTGGTTTAACATGGACTCCATCTCAAATTCCAGATTTTTACTTGATGGTTCACCCATTGAATTATCACTGGAAATTTGGAGACAATCCTGATTTTGCTAGTGCTGCAGGTGCTAAAATAAAAGCAGGTTACGCAAGAGAAATTTTCGCAGGTATCTCATGGATATCTAACTTGGAGGGTTTTTATGCATATGGTGATCCAGGAATTAATGAATTAACAATGGTAGATAGACCCAGTGCTTCTTGGTACGAATGGACAAATACTTTTGCATTTAATGTTTGGAGAGGTATTGGTGTTGGTGTTACTTACGGACTTAGAAAAGCAGATTCGGAAATACTAGATACACAGTCAAGATATAGTGTAGGACTTTCTTATACACTTTAAGAAATCTAAATAAAAATATTAAATCCCGACTTACATTGTAGGTCGGGATTTTTTTTTTGCCCTTTCTCAAACAAAAATATAATCCTATCTTGCCATACTATTCTAATAGAATCTAATGGCAGAAAAAAAACTCTTCTTACTAGATGGACATGCACTGGTTTATCGAGCTCATTATGCATTTATAAATCGTCCCTTATTTAATTCTAAAGGTATCAACACTTCCGCGATCACTGGATTTGTGCGTACGTTATGGGATCTGATGAAAAATCAAAAACCGACTCACATAGCGGTCGCCTTTGATATTTCTGGTCCTACTTTTAGAAATGAGATGTATCCGCTCTACAAAGCAAATAGAGATGCACAACCCGAAGATATAACTACCGCCCTACCCTATATAGAAAATATTATTAAAGCTTTCAATATTCCCATTGTAAAGCTCCAAGGTTATGAAGCCGATGATGTTATCGGTACGTTATCCAAGCAAGCGGAAAAAGAAGGGTTTAAAGTATACATGGTTACTCCAGATAAGGATTATGCACAACTCGTATCCGAGAACATTTTTATGTACAAGCCAGCCCGATCAGGTAATGGAGTTGAGATACTTGGAGTCAATGAAATATTAGAAAAATGGGATATTACCAAGGTCGACCAAGTCATTGATATATTAGGCCTACAGGGAGATGCTTCTGATAACATTCCAGGTATACCAGGGATCGGAGCAAAGACCGCTGTAAAATTGCTTAAACTTTATGATTCTGTTGAGGGGCTTATCGCCAATGTAGATCAGCTCAAAGGAAAACAACAAGAGAAAGTAAGAGACTTTGCAGACCAAGGTATTCTATCTAAAAAATTAGCTACTATAGACTTAGAAGTACCTATAAAATTTGATGCTACTAAATACATCATAGATCCCATTAATAAAGAGGAACTTTCAGCGCTGTTTAAAGATCTAGAATTTAGAACATTAGCCAGACAAATTTTAGGAGAAGGAGAAGGACAAGAGCCAGGGACGCAGCAAAATTTATTTGGAGGTCCTGCACCGACTAAAAAATCGAAGTCTCCAGAAGCGTCTTATGCGGTGGTAGAAAATAATATTACTAATATAAAACACCAGTATAAACTGGTAGATAGTGCCGAGGAAAGGAGTAAGCTTATCGCCAATTTAAAAAAGCAATCCATTATTTCTTACGATACAGAAACGACAGGACTGGATGCACATCAAGCCGAGTTAGTAGGAATTGCTTTTTGTTACAAAAAAGAAGAAGCCTATTATATCCCTTTTCCTGCGGACCAAGACGAAACGAAAAAATTACTTTTTGAGTTCAAAGAAATTTTAGAAGATCCGAAAATCACAAAAATAGGTCAGAACATAAAGTATGATAACATCATGCTTAAATGGTATGGCGTGGAAGTACAAGGAAACTTTCAGGACACCATGATTATGCACTATCTACTAGAACCAGATCAACGACACAAACTAGATTATCTCTCAGAGGCTTATCTCAAATATAAAATGGTGCCGATTACCGAGCTCATCGGAAAGGGTAAGAATCAGCTAAGCATGAGAGATATAGCTGTAGATAGAGTCGTAGAGTATGCAGGAGAAGATGCGGATATCACCTGGCAAGTACATGACCAGCTGAAGCCATTAATGATCTCGGAAAATGTGGAAGAAATTTATAATAAAATAGAAGAACCACTAATTACAGTTCTAGGTGATATGGAATATGATGGCGTACGTATCGATCCAGATTTTTTAAATAATTACTCTGAAGTATTAGGAAAAGAAATCGCAAAGCAAGAAAAAACCATATATAAAAAGGCAGGTGTCGATTTTAATATTGCCTCTCCTAGACAAGTAGGACAAGTACTATTTGAGAGACTAAAAATTCCTTATCGATGGAGGAAGACTAGCAGTGGACAATATTCTACTGATGTAGATAAACTTACTGAGTTATCGCTTAATCACGAAATCATAAAAGACATTCTAAATTTTAGAAAGTATGCTAAACTGAAGTCCACCTATGTAGATACCCTTCCAAAATTAATCAATCCGAGAAGCGGCAGAATACATAGTAATTTTAATCAAGCTCGAGCCGCAACCGGTAGGCTCAGTTCGGAAAATCCTAATCTACAGAACATCCCCATTAGAGATGATGCAGGTAGAGAAATTAGAAAAGCATTTATCCCTCGTGATAAAAATCATACGTTACTCGCTGCTGATTATTCCCAAATCGAATTACGTTTAATTGCAGAAATAAGCAAGGATAAATTTATGATGGAATCATTTGTACAAGGCAATGATTTCCATAGAGCCACAGCAGCAAAAGTGTATGATGTCGCTTATGACGACGTCACTGCTGATCAAAGAAGAAATGCAAAGACCGTAAATTTTAGTATTACTTACGGAGCCGGTTCTACTAATTTATCTAGACAATTAAATATTAAAAGAGGCGAAGCAAAGGAACTCATCGAAAACTATTTTAAACAATTTAGTGGATTAAAATCCTACATGGATGAAACGGTTGCTTTCGCAAGAGAAAATGGATTTGTACAAACCTTGTTAGGAAGAAAAAGAAAACTACGAGATATAAACTCCGCAAACAATCTAGCTCGCTCAAATGCCGAAAGAATGGCCATCAATACACCCATACAAGGAACGGCAGCGGATATGATTAAACTGGCAATGATAGAAATTCATAAAGCTTTAATAGAAGGGGATTATAAAACAAAAATGATTATGCAAGTGCATGATGAACTAGTCTTTGACGCCCCTAATGATGAAATTGAAAAAGTAAGTGAGATGATCATTGACAAAATGAAGAATGCGATTCCTTCACTTACGGTTCCTATATTAGTGGAACTAGGCCAAGGACAAAATTGGTTAGAAGCGCATTAAGGATAGTGTAAAGGTGTAAAGGTGTAAAGGTAAAATGGATTTTAAAGAAAAGATATCGGTTTTGGAAATTTCGAGCACTTACGACTGTAAGTTAAAAGGCGATCATGAGATGTTTGCTACGGGAATAAATGAAATTCATCGTGTGCGAAAGGGTGATATTACTTTCGTCGATGTAGAAAAATATTATGACAAAGCATTATCCTCTGAAGCTTCTATAATAATAATTAATAAAGCTGTCGCAGTACCAGAAGGAAAGACCTTATTAGTTACGGATAATCCATTTGCTGTTTATGAGAAATTAGTAAAATATCATCGACCAGCAACTAATCCTATTTTAGAAAACAATATCATAAATATCCACCCTACCACTGTTATAGAAAAAGGAGCGATCATCGGCAAAAATGTAAAAATTGGAAAACATTGTTACATACAGTCTCATGTATACATCTCTGATAATACCATAATAGGTGATCATGTAATTATACAAGCAAATGCCTCCATAGGGACACAAGCTTTTTACTTTAAAAAAGAAGATAAGGAATATAAAAAATGGACCACGGGTGGACGTGTTGTTATAAAAGACCATGTAGATATAGGGGCCGGTTGTACCATAAATAAAGGCGTATCTAGTGATACCATAATCGGAGAAGGAACAAAAATCGATTGTCAAGTACATATCGGTCACGGAGTCATCATAGGTGCTAATTGTCTATTTGCAGCTCAGGTAGGAATCGCAGGAAAATCCATCATAGAAGATGATGTCGTTTTATATGGGCAAGTCGGTATAGCTCAAAATATCACTATAAGAAAAGGTGCAGTGGTACTTGCAAAATCTGGTGTATCTAAAAATCTTGCTGGAAACAAGGTGTATTTTGGTTATCCGGCCACAGAAGCACGTGAAAAGTATAAAGAATTGGCTTTTTTAAGGAAAATGGGGCGAAATAAGGCGTAAGACATAAAAAAAGCGGCTAAGGGTTGCCGCTTTTAATTCTTTCTCAAATTTCGTAGTGTTACCTAGGAAAATCGTCCTTTAAGGTTAAGGACACCATTGAGACGGCAATTGACCGATGGGGTCACATTTCAATCATAAGAAGTTCGAAATTTTTTCTATGAACCAATTTTTATCCAAAAGCACTTTCTCATTTTCAATTTGCTTTTTTAGTTTTAAGACACGAGATGAATCAAATTGATTTAGTTTATTGAGCTTATTATAAAACGTAATGGTGTTTAAGTAACTCTCTCGATGATAGCCCAGTATTTTATTTCTTGTTATGTATGCCTTCAAGGTGCTCAATAAAAAATCAAGCGCATCAAATTCACTTAGTTCAAAATATATTTTACACTGTAAATTTTTAGCCGCTAAATAAATTAGATGATCCTTGAAATCAGCATCTTGAATATGTTCTAATGCTAAAGAAAAATTTGCTTGATAAAAACTTATTAAGGATAGATTAAAACTATACGCACTTTGACGATCCTTTTTTCGCAGATGTGGAGCATATTTAATAGTAAAGCTTTCGGCCCATTCCAATTCTTTCGTTCTGAGAGCAAGCATGGCAATATTTCGATACGTAAATCGGGTTAAAAACCCATCGACAAAAAGGATCTTATTTTTTAAGGCAATCTTATAAAATTCCAACCCCATTAAACCATACGCTTCGCCTCCTTTATTGAAATTTTTAATGCAATTATTTATCGCTATAAAATAAAGTGTTCGATTTTCTTCGAAAGGAAATTTATCAAAGTGGGTATCGATATATTGTTTGTAGGTCTTTAACATCTCCATGTCATCAGGAGAAGACAATAAGCAGTACCCGTAATAGTATGCTGCAATACTTGGGTAATCCAATAAATCCTTTGATTCGACTGCATGTTTGATTTTATCAATTTCGACGAAATCCAATTCCTGTTGATAAACATTGGAATGAGAAATAAGATAACAAGCCAGTTTTATCTTCCTGGCGTAATATAGAATTTCTGATTGATTGTAAAGTTGCTTGAGGTTATGAGTCTGTTTTCTGTTCTCTCTAGACTTATACTCATAGATCTCGAATTCGTGCTTAAAGTTTTCCTCTAACAAATCATAGTGGCTCAGTGAATTTTGATCGTTGAGCTTTTTATAACGTAAGATTTCTGAATTGAAAGACTTGGATAAATGATTTTCTCGGTAATAGCGCTGGAGTATTATTGATTTTTGATTCGCAAAAGCGTCCGATTCTAATCTTGAAAAAACGATATAACGCTCCAATTGCTTGAGACAGTGTGCCATGTTTAAACGCAGCTTTGCATCATTAAAAATTTGTCCTGGATAGCAATATCCGAAAGCATCATTCTTAGTAGGAACCAATTGCTTATCTAAAGAAGTTCGCAGATAATCAAACAACTTAATCGAATCCGCCTTAGTTTTATAAAAATTGCCTTCTATAAAAATGCCGGCATTTTTGATTTCTGCCCTATTTAAAGATTTAAGGAGCAAATATAACTTTGATCTAGTCAAAACAAATTATGAACATAAATTTCTATTAATCAGTGTTTTATGATCTGCTAAATTAATAAAAAGTACAACATAAGTCATATTTTGTATTTTTTTTTACTTTCAATCCCTGCGATATTTGAGAATAAATTCAAATCCTATGAAAAAAATATTAGTACTGATAAGTTTTAGTTTGCTTATTTCCATGAATATAATGGGACAATGTATGATGGCGTGTTATGATGAGGTATTTGTTTCCCTAGATTCAAATGGTGAAGCTGTCATTAGCCCCGAAATGATATTGCAAGGAACTGCGACTAATTGTTCTGTCCAAATAGGCCTTTTTAATTCAATGTCCGGAGCCGTTATTATCCCATTTGCAGACGAGATTGTTGTTAACTGTAGCCATTTAGGCCGGCACCGAATTGAAATTATTGATAGCGGTAGTGGGAATTCTTGCTGGGGACATGTGATCATTGAAGATAAAAATTGTTTATGTCCGACCGTTACATTTAATGTTCAACAAGATCAGGATTCTACTGGTGTTGTGAAACTAGACTTTTATGCTGAAGATTTTGTAAATATTGGTTCTTTCTCTTTACATTTTATTCATTGGATGGAAGACAAAACATTTCTCGGTTTTGAAAGCAATGCAAATGTTTCGTTTCAACATGAAGTCTTATTCAATAACACGATCGAACAGGGTCTTGCCATCCATTTGGATTCCAATTTAGGCACTGTTGCCATTCCAGATGGTGAAATTGCCTTCAGTATCATT
>Ga0114957_1004383_pt1 | contig 12209 bp, 11 predicted proteins | sample BantaG_FD_87175 | JGI IMG/M metagenome (GOLD analysis project Ga0114957, IMG submission 87175) | Marine algal microbial communities from Bantry Bay, Ireland - BantryBay_4 metaG | ecosystem: Host-associated > Algae > Red algae > Unclassified | place: Bantry Bay, Ireland | collected 2014-11-21 | reverse complement strand
TTTGTGCTTTTGATTGGGCCGCGTGATCGTCACCTGTCGAAATTGCAATGAATGACACTTTCCCCCATGACACGTCAGGATGTGCCGCCTCTGCTGACACTGTCAGGGGCTGTTCTGGAAGCACAGTGGGTCCGAGTGGGTCACATTACATTATAGCACCGTTGCAGAAGACCAGTGGGCCGAGAAGAAAACAAAAAAGCGCCATATCTCATTGTTGGTACACGCACCAAATGTCATTGCTGACCTCCAAAAGAATAGCAGTTGTAGAAGTCTGGAATGCAGAGTGCACGACAACGAAGTGGATACGATACCTGATTGGCGTACGCAGAGGCCACCCTGAATTCACTGGTTTACATCTTGTGTTTGACTTCTTGCACGCCAATTTGGTGCTTCGGCTGCATGATTACTCTACGTTTTCATCTGGTTCGAAAGTACCGAAGAATTTCTCCAGATCCTTCTTGCCCGAACCTGTCCGCGGCGCGATCTAGGTACAAACGCAGTATTCCTCGGGAGATTTTGGAATATTCTGATAATTCCGCTTATGCTCAAGTGCGTTTCCAGGCTCTTCAGCCAGGCCGGCCACATCCATCATTGTTCTTGCCGGAATTTGGACATTTCATTGGTCCACGAACGCTGCATGATGTCTGCAACCACTATGCAACCGCCATTTCATGGCGGTCAGCACTACCGATAGAATTCTATTGCAGCTGAGACAAAAGCGATGGATGCCGTTTCTGGGCCTCGCGAAGGTACGCTACGCGACTGACAATATTAGCGGCCGAGCATTTGACAAGAAGCACTCGTGAGCGCGCCTGTCTTCTCTGTGATCTGTGCCTTTGTTAGTGCAGATTCGAGGGCGAAGAATTCCTCGACGATGGACCATTCCAACGTGAAGCACTGTACATCCTGTATGTTGTCGTTCGGAGGAAAATATCAACCAGGTAAGTACGCCTTTCCACTGATGGTTCTTTGGCTCCTCTGACCGCAAGAAATGGACCCTCTTCGTCAACGGCGCACGTTTGACCCCTACCTGGATGCCAGTGAGGGGTGGCTCGCTTCGTCGGGCTTGTGCGTTTGCTTACAGAGCAGTGGGACGGCGCGATAAAGGACCAGGACAGGTTGCCCACCTCATGAGTGGGTGGCGACTCTCCCCGGCAGGCGGCCCGAGGGGTGGTCCAGCGCCTTGGTTGGATGCACCGATGTTGATTTGAGTCCGAGTGGGACTCATCCCATGGGAGGCGTGTGCCACTACGTGCAGCAGCGACCAGCACTATGCGGGTTGGTCCCTAGCTCATATCTGAAGGCAGCTCCCAGAGACCCCTCCCGGGTAGGTGGCCAGATTGTTTGAAGATTCGGAGTCCTCAAGCGGCGTGCCGCTGCTCGTCTGAGGGGAGCCGTGCTCCACTCCGTCCTCTGGCTGATGAGGTGCGAACGGTCCACAGAGTGTGCAAAGTTTAGAAATGGAAGGCTACATGGCTGCCGTGATCACCTTGGCCGCCGCGGCGCCCTCACGGGATACTCTATGTATGGACATGCCTCTGCTTGATTGTTCGCTTTCGCGTGCAGAGCCTTGCTGACTTCAGAGAGGCGCAGAGTGTGACCACACGTCCGAGAGACACGCGAAGGGCGTTTGCATCCCTGCAACAGCTGTTCAGCTGCGGCGACGAGCTTTTTAGCACGTCGCTCACCACCCTTCTCCGCAGGTACTCCCCTGACGCACTCCTGGGAGCATCACCCTCAATCAACTTCTGTCGCCCTTAGTAATATTCACCACCATCTCCCAGAAAGGCATGAGTGTGTGGCGAAGATCATTGCGTACTCGAGCGGGGTAGCCACCTTGCCTGAAGCGACAAAGAGCACGGTGTCGCACGACATTTGCTATGTGACACGGGTGCGGCTGTGTGGAGTGTCGTAAGTAGGGCTGCGCGTGTTTCCACGTGTGCACGGCACTCGGGGATGACGGGCATATGCACTCCCTACGGGTTTGACTTGGGGCCAGATGACGGAGGAAACAAGCGGACGGGTTTGCATTCGAAGCGCACGTGTGCCCTAAGGTCTTACCCGTTCCTTCATCGCCTGCCGCCTACCCCTCCATTCCACAAAAAGGACACGTGCTATCTCAAGTACTGCCCGTGCCTCGAGAGATGCTTCGAGTGCCGGGTGGTAGGGCACCGCGTCGGAACGATGGTACTGTCTCCGGAGCGCTTTATCATGAACGGCAGAACAGGTACCATCACGCGGCGGCGCGAGGATCCACCGCTGCCAAAGTCCAACTTTGCCTGCACTTGGCTGCAGGAAAGCAACGAGGCTGAGTGGGTGCGGGTGCAGCACGCAACTTGCTGGCAGGAGTGGCGCGAGGCGCCGTAGATCGCCGTCCCTGAGGCACGGATCGCCGCCAACGTGCACGAGGTTGGAAGGGACTTCATCGAGGCGGCGAATACACTGACGATGGCCAGTGTCGCCGCCGCGACCAATTGGGTCAAACACCGAACTCGTTTTGAGGTGTTGGTTGCCGCCGTGGATGAGACGGTGCGAGAACTTTCCTCGGCCGCCGCGTCGTCTTCGGCGGCGGCCTAAAACTTCGGGGGGGTGGGAGGCAGTACCGAAACTTCGGACGGGGTGGCCGAAGCTGACGCGGGGGTCGAAGCCGCCTGCTGGGAATGTGCGGCGCCCGGCCGGTCCGCGTCGACCGCCTTCGCGGTCGCCACCCCCTGGGGCGGAACCAGGCGGGCGCCGTCCGCTCCGCGGCGGACGGCACCACCGCGCTGCGCAGCGGCACCGGCGGCCGCCGCCGCCTGGAGCGCCTCACGGCCGCCCACCACGCCACCGCCAGCTGCCAGCTCCCGCAGGTGCGGGGCGAGCTCCCGGTGGAGCAGCGGGCGAAGGGCGTCCCGGTGGGCGGGTGGCGTGCCAATCCGCTCTTCTAGCGACGACAGCTTAGCGCGGCGCCGCGCCACGAAAAAAGCGCGCGCCGCCTCGATCGCCGCCTCCGCCGTCAGCCCGCGTCGGCGCGGGGAGCCCAACAGCGACGGCGAGAAGAGGTCGACGCCGCGCACGAGCGTCAGCGTGTCGGCGGCGGGTGACAGCGCCACCGTCGCCTCAAACGCGTCCGCTTGCTGCTCCAGCACGCGTACTTCGGCGAGGTCGCCGGCGTGGTCAACGGCGACGACCGCCCGCCTGGGCAGCTTCGCGACGCCCGGCAGCAGCTCACGCAGCCGCCAGGTGCGCGTGTCACGGATTACATAATTTGCAAGTCGAGCGCCCGTACATGACTTCGGTCGTGGCGGGTTAATAAGGCTTGTTCCCTTGATACCTCCTTCGGTTGCACTAGTACCCGACAGAGTGGCATGCTCGAAACAGTGCTGGGAGCAGGCCGCCAAGGCGGGCGTGCGCCCTGCGGAGCACCTCTGAATGCGGCACCCGTCCCGCGCACATCCGTCACGCCCCTGCCCTTCATAGGAGACACAGAACAGGAAACCCCCCTAGGCGCCCTCGCACCGCTGCCCTCTATTGGCCCGGCACTGCCCGTGTCGCAAGATACAGAGAGCCTGCTACTATCTGCTCGCCGTATGTGGTGGGGGCCACTCCGCGTGGAGGGCTCAGGTAGCCGCGGGGAGGATGGATTGATCCACGCCATCATTCAATCGACTGGGTGAGCAACCTTGCAAAGCTGTGGTAGATCCAGCTGGGTGGTCTGACTTTGTGCCTGATTTGTTCAGTAACTGATACTATTGGCTACACCAACGAAGTTTTGAGAACACGTAGGCGGAGACCGTGCGCATATCAACAATACGTACACCGCAAACATAATTGCCAATCGCATGGGCAGCCAGGACCAGCTCATGTGTGGGGGCTTCCCCAGAGAATTGTCACCTTAGAGCGAGAGCAAAAACGGCCTTCCTAGCCGGTCGCGCAAAAGTGGCTACATGGTGCGTCGCCAGAGAGAGGTCGTATCTGATTAACGCTCATAGAAAGTCACAGCAGTTCACAGCAGCTCAAAGCAAAACTTTTCAAGTGGCTGTGATCGCACTTTTCGCCCACAGGTGAATCCTGGAGCCCTTAGCAAACAGTTTCAAGCAAAGGACGGTCACTGCTCGGTCAAATTATGCTGTAACTTGCTGTGCGACTTGCTCGCATCCAATCATTCTTTGGTGACGCGCGATAGGCTTCGAGGTACAGAAAGCTCGGTCCGACCAAAGTTCCGAAACGACCAGGCGCGGTCTGCTTGCCGGCGACGACGATTCTTCCCACCGTTGTCGTCCCTCGTTTTCAAAAGACAAAAACCAATTGGCGGGATTAGATCCCATCGTAAGAATGGCCTTGCGCCGAGACGTTCGAATACAGATACGTTCCTACGTGCTTGTCGAGTCGCCCGAGGTAACAACTGCAAAATACAAGGCCAGATATCGTTCAAGCGTCGCGCAGCGCGCCCGACGCACTGCTCCGGTCCAACGCCGCCCATAAAAGGGTCTTCGTGACTGCTTTGAGCATCGTACCGGGCGCGGGCCTACTACCATCAGGACAGGGACACGCGCCTTCTGCGCCGCATGTTGGCGCCGCGCCCTTCGCCTGCCTTGTCCCAGTCGCGGCTGCTTCGTCCCCGGGTCGGGCCCGCCGCCCCAGTCGACGCTGCCTACCGCCGGCCACCTTCGCCGTCTCTCCAGTTAGGGCTTACCGGCTGCTCATCGGCGTGGCCGCGACTCGCCTCCCGTAGTACTCCAACGGCGATGGAGCCAGCAACAATTTCAAACGGTGGATCTAGGCGCGTAATGTGCCAGCAAAGATGGAGATGGCTATTTTCAGGTCGTACCAGCATTCTCCACGCTCTGTATTAGAGAACTTGGTGCTCATGATCCATGATATGGGGGACTTCTACAGCAGTGCGAGAGCCTCTGGTGACCCTGGACGACAGTAGCTCCAACTGATGTTGAATGAGCGTTCCAACTGACGTCGGATGAGCGGTCTGGCATTGAGAGAGCTGAGGAGGCCCTCTTCGACACGTCAGATGCTGCGTTGCTAGAAGAGTCGTTGGAAGGGGAGGTAGACGATAAGAAGTGAAACACAGTAAATATGTTGTCATTAACAACGAAGTCAGAAAAATGGACACATTGGCGCGTTACTGGTGATAAAAATGGCGTGCATTAATATTGAAGACCGTCCGCGGAATCCATGGCAGTAGAGCCACCACAAGTCGGTGGCCTACATGCGCGCACTACGCGTGTCCGCATTAGTATGAGCAAGTTGTGACTAGAAGGAGGCAGTGCTTCCGCTTCGCCGCAACAATCAGAGGCAAACCAACCTTAAAGATCGAGGACGCACCAATATAAAGAGAGGAGAAGAACACTAAGCGAGTAGACCGCCGGTTTTTGAATTTCCTGCGCAGACGCACAGAGAGGTGGCGTAGCGTCCATCGTCCCATAAACCATGGTGAGTTCATCACCTCTCTGCACTCACTAACGTGCCCACAAAAACTCTGCGCAGAGGTCGCTCAAGGGGTGTTGTATCATAATGCCATGAAATCTCATACACAGTTGCAGGGGAAGTGCGGAGGTCGACAATGGTGCATTGTGTCTGTCGGTACAATTAGATCACGTGTGCTGGAAGGGAAGGAGGCGCTGTCTATCTATGGCGGCAACGAGAAGTAAGAGAGCCTCTCGGCGACGAGAGGGTCCAGCTTCGATTTCCCGCTGAGAAATAAAGCAAATTCAGGAAGGCGGCTTCGTCGCGAAGGTATGGGTGCGACAGTCGCAACCCTGCACGAGTTTACAGGCCCGCGATGACTTTGATCTGATCTTGCCGGAGAACGGTGTCTGCGTACCATGTAAGTTCAAGACTACTTGAAGGCACCGTGACTAGATTCTCATCGCGACTGGCACCGGCAATGCATATCATGAGGCTCTGGAGAGGACGAGGTAGGCAAGGGGGTAGATGTTCCCTGGAAGGGACGTTGACTGTGTGGAAGACGAAGCGTAACAATTGAACATATGCGGCGTCCAACATGAGATTCCGCGATCTTCTTGAGCGTCATCGAACCGAGATATAATACGCCTAGTTTAACATTGTTTGATCCAAAAGCACATGGATTAATTCTGCGTGGCAATGCCGCTTCATGGGTGTTTTGGCAAGTCCTGTCCTGGCTTCCGGCAAACGTCAGCAGAATGTGGTGGATCGATTAAATTACAGCTCGGCTGACGCATGTGATACGCTGGGATGGGGAAGGCGGCGTTCGCCTGACAGCGACGAGAACAATCTTACGACATGAACAGGTCAGAAGTGTCAACGGCCCCATAGATTACGGACTCTGCGCGCACCCTCCAAACAAGCGAACAAGAGGTCAAGAAGGTGCAGACAGATATCAGTTTGACATAGGGCGGGCCACCGTACGTCGAGCAACACGGTGGAATATCGCATGACAGCGTCTCTACGAAGCACTCAATGGCGATCACAAGGCCCGGGATCCCGTGCTCGACTCCATGCGAACGAATGTTGTCACGCCGGTAACACTTCTCCTCATTCTCATGACGGCTCATTCTCCAGTTGGTACGAGGCGCCCCGTGACAAACAAGAGGTATTCTCTCAAGAAGGACGCCTTTCGATCGCGGACAATGATGATGAGGAAGATAAAGGTAATGAGTGGCATATGGTATAGCGAGTAGCAGTAACTACGAAGATTGGACATGAAATCGCGATGAAACATGCATTTTCTGGGCTGGAAGCCACAGACGCGCGTGCTCAGGTGCAGGTGCGTTGCAGCGGGAGTTCACGCGGCCCAGCCGACGGTTCGCTTGGGCTACATTCCAGTCGACGCCCCCAATATGAACGGCATTTTCTCATTTCGTGGTGCGATCATCAGCGAAACTTCAAGCAAGGGTCTGTTTCTGAATTAGTGCCACGTTGCGAAAAATGACCGGCCAACAGAGATGGCACGGTCTCGGTGCGGGGGATTCCATCGGATGCATGTGACTGTGTCACCCATACAACGATTGACCCAGCGTTTAGGCGGATGGCTGTAAATAAGATATGGCTCACCCCTCGTGTGCTTTTGAGACATTGCCCAGAACTGGAAGGTATGAATGAACCATTTGCAGTCATAGGAATCTCACTTGGCGTTGCCCTACGTCGTCCGCGTTGCGTCCAGAGTCGACAAGGACCGTCGTTCGAATATCATTTAGCCCTCACGGTGGCTTTCTGGCACCCGTCCCACCACCAGCCTCATCTGACGCAATCATCTGCTAGTGACGCGCCATGGCATGAACCTGTCGTTCCCCCTTCCCCCCGCCTCCTCCCCGACCCCCTGCCCTCGCCTTCTACCCACCCCACGCCTAGATAGCACTGGGTGTATCGGCTCTTTTGGGTCTTAAATAGAGTTGTGGCTGCTGGTTTGGTTGCTCCGCAAGCTCACGGGTAACTGGCATTCATGTCATCCTAGGGAGACGTCTTTCAGATGTTGTTGCCTTTTACGAGGAAAAGTACAACGTGGAGTGCCAGAGTATCTCTCAGTAGCCGTCAATTGCTTGTGAATAAATGATGATATCAAGTGGCACCCGGGAACGTTGGCGAGCAGCGCAGGCGTATCCCCAAGATGCGAGTGTGCCTGGACGGTACGTATGATGACACATGCGCTAGGACATGGGTGACGGCCACGTAGATATCACACGCATGACTAACAATAAAGGCCGTGGTCGATCAAATTCTGACAACTTTAACAAGTGGTAACAGATCAGGACGTAGACAACACAAGGAATTTGAATGAATTGTGATGTAGGACGCTAGCTAGGCGTATGTGGACGAGTTAGAACCACGAATATCATGAGAAAAGCCTTCCCACAGAATTCTCAGGCCCAACACATCCAGTTCGCCCCAGCTGACGTATTGAAGTGCGCTAAAGCGGAGAGCACTGGGTTGGTTGGCACAGCATGGCGCCGGCACGAAAATAGAGAGAAATTTTTCCCTAAAAACGAATTCCACGGATCGCAAGCGGAATCAGTTCCACTGCCCATTCGGCGAGCATGTGTGCTGCCCGTGCATCCCATAGATGTGCTCAGGCGATGCATTCAGACGGGGTGCCCCTGGATGCAAATTTCGAAAGGTGTGTCGCTGGCCCTGCGGCAGCGGGATGAGCCCCAGATAAGAACTGCCCGGCAGGCTCCGCGGCGGTGGCCGACCCATGAGCGCCTACCCCGTTCCTGACCGCCACCCCCCGCCAGACTTTTCGCTGCACTTTCTGGCGCAATGTCGGACAACACACATCATCCGCCCGCGAGCTCCCGCCCCTGCCGCTGTTCAGCGTCATCTACCTCACCGACCGACACCGACGCGGACGCAGCTGCCCTCTGTGGGTGTCCCTGTCGTTGCGCTACCAACCTTTGGGGCGAGCCGCAGTGCTACGGCGTGTGTGACTCCCTTCGCGACGGCATTGAGCAGCCGTCAGATGCCACCCCGCCCCTGCTGTTCCATGGAATCGAAGGGGGATGAGGGCAATGGCGAAGCCAGAGCCGACGTCGGCGGCGGTCCCCTTGTGATGGAGACGGCTATCTGCGGCCACGGGGACACGGTCAGCCTGACGGCGATCGGCTCCACGCTATCCCCGTCGCGCTCGACCCAGAAGTCGTCGCCGCCGCCGCCGTTGTCGCCGCCGCCGCCTGCGGAGGTGCGGCTGCTGCCGACGGCACCAGCCAACCACCCAGCGCCGCCGTCGTCGCCGCCGTCGTCGCCGCCATCGCCGGAGGAGGTGAGGCCGGTGCCGGCGGCGCCATGCAACCCCCCCAAGCCGCCGTCGTCGCCGCCGCCGTCCTTGTCTCCGCCGGCTGAGCTGCGGCCGGTGCCGGCGACGCCGTCTGACTCCCCGGCGCCGGCGCCGTCGTCGCCGTCGTCGCCGCCACCGCCGGCGGAGGTGCGGCCGCTGCCGGCGGCGCCGTCCACCACCGTCGTGTCGCCGGCGTCGCTTCTATTGTCGATGTCGCCGCCGGCGGGGGTGCGGCCGTCCACGGCAGCGCTATCGACACGCTCAAAGCCGCAGCCGTCGAGTGCAGCGCCTTCCGCAGCGCCTTGACGGTCAGCGCCACCTGCCTGCCCGCACGGTTCTCCACCAGCGTCTCAACCGTCCGACAATGGGACTTCCCAGCGGAGTGGGCTAGGAGGCTGATCGCTGCGTCGTTCCCCTTGCGGCAGATTGCGCAAAATCAGCGCGGCACCGAGGCGGCGGCGGCCCCATTCGCCCGGCGATGCTCCTCGAACTCTGCAAAGCTCTTGGAACGCGCGTGCGCCTTCCCGGTGTAGTGCTCGTCGAGGTTGTTCAACTCCACAAAGATGTGGCAGATCTTGCACCACACCTGCCCAGGAGGCGCGGGTGGTGTGTGCGACAATGCCGCCGCGCCCACCCCGACGGCGGTGGGAGGAGGTCGTCGAGCGCGCGCCTCGCGCTCGCCAAAGCGCCGAGGGGAAAGCGCGAGGACGCGCACACCGCGCGACAACCCAGACGCCGAGGAGGGAGTGCGAGGGAGCGCACGACGCGCAAGCACAGCGAGGCCGTGGGGAAAGGGCGAGGGAGCGCACGCCGCGCGATCACCCAGACGCCGAGGGGGCAGCGCGATGGAGCGCACGCCGCGCAACCACAGCGACGCCGAGGGGAAAGGGTGAGGATGCGCACGCCGTGCGACCACAGCAACGCCGAGGGGAAAGCGCGAGGACGCGCACGCCGCGCGACAGCCCAGACGCCGAGGAGGGAGCGCGAGGGAGCTCACGCCGCGCAAATACAACGACGCTGAGGTGAAAGGGCGAGGACGCGCACTCCGCGCGACCACAGCAACGCCGACGACGGTGCGCGAGAGAGCGCACGCCGCGGGACCGCACAGACGCGAAGGGGGGGTGCCAGTAGCGCGCGAGCAGGACGGGCGACACGCAGACACCCACCAGGGGTGAGAAACACGACGACGAACCGTGCCCGGCCAGGTCCGCCGGCAGAGCGCGGGCGATGGCATGGCGACCCGTCTAAGGACGCCGCGCAAGAGCGGAGGGCCTGGGCTGAGCGACTCGTTTGATTGGGCCCGTGCCCAGCCCGTGGCCCGTGCCGCGCAGCCACGGGTCGGTATAGCCGGCAGCCAACGGCGCTCGTGCAGCACCGCGGACTTCCACAATGAAAAGGTCTCCTCATCCACTGTACAGCTTTTCGGAGCCACTTCCAGGGCCGTCACCCATACTCCTTGTAAACCCTCTTAACTCACATCATATGCTCTTGCATGTAACTCCGAAACTGGTCGTTGGCAAAAGATCAACATCTGGCCCCCTTCGTATGGCTCTCAGGGCCGTGTATTGATGAACTTGATCGCATTAAAGTACAAGAGTGCCGCAATGTACAGCCATGAGAGGCCACAAAAGGACGGTGTAACTTTCACTTGCCGTATTGTCCTCGATTGGTACATTTGATAGATGCAGCGCTGCAGCGGCCGCGGCGGAGTGCGTGGCACGCGGGCCCGAAGCGCCCTGTCGTGCTGGTTCTCCCGACACCAAAGCAGATCTCGAAGAGACCCCCAGGACAGCATTATAGCACTCCTGTGATCTATTTTCAGAACTTGCGCAGCCCCTGGCCCTTGGTGATTTTCCACTGGTAGACTGCTGGATCACTTCACCTGTGCAAATTTTCAACGTCATGGCAGAGGCCCCACTTGTTTCACTGCTTTTTCTGCTAATTGCTGAGATGCACGATTCCAGAAAGTATAGGTGTGGGTACGATCAGGAGCTGCGGCGCCCGCCCGCCGCGCCTGCGTCGCCGCTAACCGCGCCTGCGGCGCCCCCGTCCCTCGCCTGCGTCGCCCCCCTCGGTGGCGCGCGCTGGTCGGCGACGCCCGCCACCACTTTCCGTCGCCTTACCCGCGGCGCCCACGTACCCCCGCCCGCCGCGGATGCGGCGCGCCAGCGCCAGATCCTTGACCATCACCGTGACACGCTTAACGTGCGCCGCGCACAGCACAGCTTCCTCACAACCTTCCACAAGGTACGCCTCGGCTGCCTCTTGCATGGCGTCCACTGCCTCGGCTGTCAGGCGCAGCCCCGGTCTGCAGTTGACGACCGCCTCCTTTAATAGCCTCTCAAACGAGTAGCGCGGGAGGAAGAGCTACCCGCGAGACTCAAACCGTGCAATCTTTCGCAGCGCCACCGCCCCCGGGTGGTCGCAGCGGCGCGGCTGAATGGCCGGCGCAGCTGCCGTCGCAGCCGCCTTGGCTGCCGCCACTTTGGCGCCGCCCTTCGCAACGCCCGCCGCACCGGCGCCAGCTGCCGTCGCGCCCGCCTTTGCGCCCGCCAGAGAACCAGACTGGCGCTTGTGCACGCCCGTGTACTGACGCGCCGTCATTTTGTTGCGGCCCATGGGTAGATGCACGCTAGAGCGGGCGCCGGTGATGGTCACGACAGCGGAGCACTTCGGCCACGCCCGCCGCAGAGAGCACCGCTGAAAGCCGCAGAGCGGACAGAGACACCCGGGGCGGCACACCGCGGCGGCAACCAGTCGGGCGGCGGGTGGGACACCCGCTCGTGGATGTGGTGGGGGCCGCACACAGCCCGTTGGCGCAGAGTCCGAGGAAGAGCGGCGGGCGCGACGGCGACGGGAGACGCACTATGTTGCGGCCGCGGCAACCGACCGCCAGCCGCACGGGCTTCTTATACGGCCTCGCGTGCCAACCACCGCCACGTTCACAGGCACCCGCGCGCCACCTTGCACACGGGCGCGCGGGTGGGGCCCTCACTCCGCCGGCAGCGGAGGGGGCTGCCCCCGCAGGCGCTCGCTCTCACGAAAAAGCACATGGATGCATTTTTATTGGAGGATCTCTGCCGGCGACAATCTCCCCTCCTCCTCAAAATCATATTCACATCAGCACAACAATGATCTACGAACTCCGCAATAGAAAGATTTCAAAAAAAACTTTTTGCAGCCGATCTCTGCTCCCATTGGTGGACACGAGAATCTCTTTCCGAGGCCGTTGGATGGCCGCCACCACGTGATCCTCCAGCGGGGCTCAACGAGATTTCCGTTGAGCCTCCCGCCGCCTCAGAGCCGTCCAGCGGGGTGTATCTCCCACGCGCGTGCGCCGCCACGGCCACACAGCGGCGGAATGGCGCCCCCTCGTCCCACACGCCCGACCAATGCTGGTGTCTCGCCCGTCGGCCGCCGACACCCGCGCACAGGCCCCGCAACGCGTGCCCGGACCCCCCCC